>QMCD01004934.1_pt1 | contig 11646 bp, 7 predicted proteins | sample 1821841 | NCBI WGS metagenome assembly QMCD01 (sample SAMN01991225, study PRJNA193472) | Termite gut metagenome, whole genome shotgun sequencing project. | isolation source: worker | host: Macrotermes natalensis | reverse complement strand
ATTACGTACAAATAAAATCGAGAAAATCGATTAAAATTAAGCGTAACCATTTGAAGAAAAACGTGTTATGTTAATATTTTAATTGTGCGACAACGCCTTCAGGATATACCATTTGCACCGGGATCGTCCCATGCGTCGTCTTCTCCGTCTTTGGCCCGGCTATACCGGGATCGTTCGGTACGGGAGATGGTCGTTTCTCGCCGTCGCGGTCGTGTTCGCCCTGGTGTTGAACACGCTCCTTGTCCTGAATTTCGCCTGGACGGACTACATCACGACGACGCAACGGAACGTTCTCATTCTCGCTTTTTTGGCACTCTGGGCGGCTCTCCACGCGGTCTCGGCCCAGGCGGCCAAAAAAATCGAGGCGACCAGGAATGCCGATGCGACGTCGGACGGATTCCGGGAAGCCCTCCTCCAGTACCTGCGGGGAAACTGGTTCGAAGCCCAATGTTGTTTGAATATCCTGCTCAAAAAAAATCCCCGGGACGTCGAAGCGATCCTGATGCTCGCGACATTGCACCGGCATACCAAACGGTTTGCCGATGCGGCGGACGTGCTGGAGAAACTCGACGTTCTCGAAGAAGCCGACCGCTGGGCCGTTGAAATCGCCGAAGAAAAGCGACTCCTGGAATCCCCCGGAAACGAAACGCATGACAATCCGGGAACGACAGCGCGGATGCCTTGACAATGCAGCGACCGCCTTTGGGACTTTGGTAGATTATATACCGAAGCCGGTTGCGTGCAAGCAAACACCGTCCGCCCAACCGCCTGTTTACTCTCCGCCCGTTTACCCTCCGGGACCCTATTTGCATCGGCGACCGCATAGCCGGGAGCCTACCGCCCGTCGCGGCTCGCGACCGGCTTTCGGGAAATTTGAACCGCCTTCAGTATGGACCCGCGAACCAATTTGACTCGTCGGCCCGACCGCGCCGCATGGTTGGAATACGGCACGGCTTCCTTCGTCGCCGCTACGTTCAAAATGTTGCACAGATCAGTAAAAACGGGCGTCACGAATCAACAGTCTCAGGGTTTCTTCTTGCTTGGCCGGAGAAAAAAAAGCAGAAAAATCGCCGGAACGATGATGAGTAAAAGCATCGGGTGATACGCGCCGACGACCAGGAGAACCGGCGAGGCGACCCAGAACAGGCGCGGAACGGCGGCAAGGTTGTCCCAGGCCAGCCAGACCAGGAACAGGATGCAGCCCATGCTCAGCAAGCCGCCCGGGGGCGGTTGGTGCGTGTAGCCGAGCAGGAAGCGGAGATAGGCAAAGGAAGCGACGACCAAAAGCAAAACGCCGCCGATCCCGATCCGCATCCTGAGGGGGAGATTGAAAAAACGATTCATGTGAAGCATCATTTTTGAAAATAACAGCCCTCAAAGGCGGAATTTCCCCGGTTTTTGCCGCAATTTCTCGCAAACCGCTGTTTTTCTTCGTTTTTTCGGGCCTGACCGCAGCCCTTGATTCTCGCTTGATTCAAAACAAGCGATGTCGACAGGCGATGTCGGCGACGGCGGGGAGAACAGTAGCGAGGCAGGAAAACCGACGGCCACGCCGCTCGAACGATTCACACAAATGCTTACATTAACAAAAGTTGTGGCGAGTGAGCGCGGCAGGCAAACGTGACCCAATGTTCATTTTCATCGCGTTTCCAGTATAGCGGATTACGTCAGGCCCGCAAGACGCGCGGCGCGGAAAACCGGAGAACCGCACGACGGGTGCGCTGGTGTGGTCGCGCTGGTGCGGTTGCGCTGCGAACGTCGTTTATTTGCTTGATCTCACGGCAAATCGGCGTATAATACAGCCGGAGTCGGTCACGAGTCGGTCACGTCGCCAGGCAAGAACCGGACGCCCAGCCCCCCGTTTTACGCATTACCATGATTTATACCGATGACGGCACCTTGGTCGAGATGGTCCGCAACGGGCATCGCGAGGCGTTCGACGAGATTGATCGCCGGTATCGGGGCAAAATCCGCCGGTTTTTGATACGGGAAACGGTTTCGCGCGATCATGCGGAGGATTTGACGCAACAGACGCTATTCAGGGCGTTTCGCGATATACGGAACATGCCGGCAACGGAAGAACTCGGCGCTTGGCTTTATCGAATCGCCTGGCGATTCCTCGAAAAAGAAACGAATTCTTCCGGTTTTGAAGCAATTTCTTCGATCGATTGTATTCATAGTCCCGAAACCGATCCGGCTGAGGTGTTGGAACGGCGCGACGAGAATACCGATCTTTGGATACTCGCCGGGAAAATCCTGACGCCCGACGAATATACGGCCGTGTGGCTCAAATATGTGGACGACCGGAAAATCGATCAAATCGCCCGCACGATGTCCCGGTCCCGCATTTCGGTCCGCGTCCTGCTTTTTCGTGCCCGACGTAAATTATTGCAATCGTACAAGAAATAAGGACGCGAACACCTTTGAAATTTCGCGTGACAACATGTTCACCCCCTTGCGGACATTGACGATGTTTCTCGCCAGTTGCGCCTTGGACGAGGGACGCGGGCCGGGACCGCTTTTACGGTTTTTGCTGCGACGGGACGCCGTGAGCCGCCGCTTTTATGCAGAGGCGAAAGCGATGGAACCACGGTTGCGGAGAGATGCCGCCCGGACGGGAACTCCGTTTTTGTGCCAAATCGGTCGCCGTGAAATCGATGCGGTTTCCGCGCGGCAGGTTTCCCGCGGGACAGAAATTCTCGTCGGATCGGTCGGTTCCGGCCTCGCGGTTCTCCTGCTGCTGATCCTGTTCGCCCATTTGTCGTTCCAGGGAACTCCGGCGAACGGTTCGCTCAATGCCGCGGTCGCCGCCGAGGTCTCTTCTTCTTTCGGGCGGTTCGGTCCCGATCTCCATCCCGATTTGCGCGACATGCTCCAAAATCCGCTCGACGACGGGATACGTTGACGACCGTCGGGAAGCGGTTCTTCACGAGCCGGGAATCGGGGTCCCGGATGACAGACGGTCGCGTTTTTTGTCCTTGAAGCGGTACATGACGACCTTCGCTTTGTAATCGTCTTCGAGGAAGACGATATATTCGCCGTCAGATTTTCGATGGGCGCTCAAGCATTCCCGCATATCCTGCAGGCCGACTTCTCCGACCGTTTCCGGATCGGGTTCCATCCAGCCGACCGGCACAGCATCCTCAAGCCGGTAGACTTCGACATGGCCCGTCTTGAAACCGCTTTCTTTCGAAGCCCCGGTATAGGGAGCGAACAGGTATTCCCCGGCGATATCAAACCCCATCGGCTCGCAGGATTCGTGGCCCCGTGAACCGGCGACATAAGGCAACACGGTCAGCCAACGGCGTTTTCCCTCCGTGTTGCCCGGGTTCGATCCTTTCAGGAAATGATCGTAGCGGCAAACAACCGGCCCCATCGGCTTCCAATGTTGGTTCGTATGTTCCACACCGTCGACCGTGCCGCAACCGCCGAGATAAAGCGTATCCGTTTCGACATCATACCGGATACGCTTGAGTTGCGTCAATTCCGCCGGATGCGGATAATGATCCACGTTGGCGTAATTCCAGATGGGCCCCTTGGTGAACTCGTCGAGTCCCTGGAAGCGAAAACGCCGGATTCCGTCTTTCAGGGAAGCCTGCCAGACATCGCCTGCCGCATCGACCCACCAACCGTCCGAGGCCGGGGCGTCTTCAAAGCCGTGGGATTCGAATTCCTTGGCGTCCATGAAAATCTGGCTCGAACGCGGCGTCGACATTTTGCGCCAAATCCATTCCCCTTTTTCCGGTTGTCCCGGCAACCAGTCGGGCCGATCCTTGATATGCCGCTGCGAAAACAGCGCGACCGCACCTGTCGGCAGTGTTTCTTCGTTCGTGTTCGACGTGTCCGCGCCCAGCCGGTAAACTTGCAGGAATTGGCCGTTCATGTCGTTCACGAACAGGAATTTCTCCCCGGCGAGAGTGCGGACCCACACGGCGGCGGAATCGCCGATATTCAATCGGGGGTCGCGGAACATGTCCCAGCAGTTGTTGACCCGGTCGTTCGTCTTGAATGACCGGTTCAAGTGCATTTCCGTCGTTCCGAGAAAGGTCGCTTCCTCGCCCGGGGCCTTGGAATAATCGAGCTTGAACCGTTCTTCCTTGGTGTAGACCATCGTTTCCTCGGCCGGGTCCAGCGTCGCGCAGTCGATGAAACAAAGCCCGAGAAGCCGCCAATTCAATTTCCAACGGCTCTGGAGAAGCATTTCCTCGTCGAAGGAGAAATTCCCCCTGATCGGAACGGCGGCGTCGGCCCCCGACTCGTTTGCCTCCGTTTTTTGAGCCGGAGCGTACGATTCCAGGACCGTTCCCCCGCCGTTGGTCGCCCAATCGCTTGCGACATGGACGTTTCCGACGGCATCGCAGCCGATCGCCGTGATGTTGCGGAACACGGTTTCCCCGAACGCATCCGACCGCAGGATGACCGCGGGCCAGCCGAGCATTTTTTTCGTCGGCACGTACTCGGGCACACCATCGGTTTCTTTCCGCTCGAAAAAGAACACGCTTTGCCAAATGCCGGTGTCCGCGACGAGCAGCCGGCCCTCCGGGTCGAAACAGAATGCGGACGGGTGATAGTTGTGCGGAAAATTTTCCTCGTGGTTCTCGGGAATCGCGATCGGGCAATACCGCGTTTTTCCGCCCGGGCCCTGTTCGCGGAACAGCGTACCGTCCTTGTCGAACACGAGAAACCGGTCGGCAAGGAGTTTTTCTCGGGGCCGTTCGACGAGGACCCAGAGATTGCCGTCCTTGTCGGCTGCGATTTGGCGGATTGGCCGCATTTCCTCCGAGGGAACGGCCCAGGTATCGAGCAGGACCATCGATTCCGTGTCGTAAATTTCAATCCGTCCCTCGTAGGGATTGCTCACATAAAGCCGGTCCGACGCGGCCCAAAGCCCCGTGATCACGGCTTCGTCCGGATGTTTCGGGTTCCCGTCGGCATCCCTGGCGTCGAGCGGCACTTCGTTGACGACCAGGAACGATTTCGGGAGCGTATCTCCTTTTCCTCCCTTGCCGTGTTCGAACGGCGCGCCCTTGGTGAAATCGCTCCGAAGCCGCCTCGAAACACCGTACCACTGGAAACCCTTCGACGGCCAACTTTCCGCATCGACGAGCCCGCCGCCCTCGTTTTCCACTTTTTGCCCGATGAAAACGTATTTCTCGTTGGCCGTGACCGCCTTGCCGCCTTCATAACCCCAGCCGTGCGTGTGCCAGGCGGCCCCGAGCATCCAACCGTCCTTGTACATCGAGCAGTTGCCGCCCGCCTCTTCCCAGGGAACATTCGTATAGACCGTTCCGTCGTCGCAAACATGCATCGCGGCGATGTCCTGTTGAACCCAGCAGGGTTTGCCGTCCTTGATACCTCCGAAACTGTTGCCGATCCAGGAAGTCGTGACGCCGTCAAGCCGCTTCGCTCCGTTCGGGGCGACCACCTCGGCGTTTGCGGGAACAGGAAAGAAAAAAAGCAGGAAAAAAGAAATGAGAAAGCGTTTCATGGCATCTCCTGGTTCGGGGGACGGGAAAACAATTGCATACCACAAATGTATACCGGAAACGTGATGAAAACGAACGTTTGGTCACGTCTGCCTGCCGTATTTGATTTTCGTACTCGGCAATACAACTCTGGCAATACAACTCGGACAATGCGACCCGACCGTCAAGTGACGAACAACTTCGGCCGCGAAACCCTTATTGGTCTTCAGGCTGAAAATCGAACATGATGCGACCGTGTTACCGCCTGAAGGTCCGGGCTTACCGGGACTTTTGACAAAAATCCGGTGCGCCTTCGTTTCGTTTTTTATCTGAAGATCAATACGGAACTATTGTAAGCCGATTCCGTCCGTCCGGCAAGATGAGCCGCCCGCATCACGGAAGACCTGCGCCGCCCGAATACAGACCGTATATACCGTAAACGGCCTGAAACTACGGCATGTTTTTTCCCGCGCACCATCGCCTGCCGCTCGAACGATCCGTTTATGTCATTATGCGAACCGAAGTTAGGGGCGAGTGAGTGCGGCAGGGGGGGGTTGTCGAATGTTCGTTTTCACCGTGTTTCCGGTATATCCGGTCGTTCCCGAGATTCGCCGCAACGCCGCAATTCCGTACGGAAACAGCTGTCCTATTATCGCACACATTTCATGCAGGCGGAGATTCGGTTGACCGCCTTGACGACCCGCGTTCCGCAAGGTCTAATCAGGTGGGCGCGGCAGGTGGCGGACGGACGCCGAATTCCGGTCTGTCGTTTGAGGCGTTTTCGGCCCGATTTTTTCGGCCCGATTGCGGTACAACGGTTTCCAACATGTCAGGAACGCCCATGAATCACGAATCGAACCATTCTTCCGATGAAAAACCCGATGGAAAACCGGAACCGGTCAATCCGGGTCGACGGGAATTGTTCGGCAAACTGCTGGCCGGCGGTGCGGCCCTGACCGCAGGCGGTGCGGCGCTCAGTCGGGAAGAACGAATCCTCGCGGCCATGTATTCCGGAGGCGCGCCGCAGGCCATGCCGAAAGACGCGCCGTCCAATCCGGCCGGTGTCCGGGATGTCGAACTCGACGCTCTTTCCGGGGCGTCGCGCACCCATACGAATTGGGCCCGGTTTTCCGACCTGAAAGAACCGATCGCGACGATCAAAGGCATCAAGATCAGCAGGTTGATCATGGGCGGCAACCTGATCGGCGGTTGGGCACATGCCCGCGACCTGATTTACGTCTCGGAACTGGTCAAAGCCTACCACACCCGGGATAAAATCATCGCCACGTTCAAGATGGGGGAAGCCTGCGGGATCAATACCTACCTCGGCCATCATTCCCACATCGGGATCATGGTCGATTATTGGGAAAAAGCGGACGGCGGCATGAATTTCATCGCCGACTGTTCCAGCCTCGACGGGGCGCTCGATTGCCTCGACCGAGGGGCCGCGGCCGCGTATATCCAGGGAGAAACGAACGACCGGCTGGTCCGCGAGGGCAAATTCGATGAAATCGCCGCTTTTATCGAACGAGTCCGAAAGGAGGATTCGCCCGTCGGGCTGGGCGGGCACCGGATCGAAACGATCAAGGCTTGTGTCGAAAAAGGGATCGAACCCGATTTCTGGATGAAGACGATCCACCACGGCAATTACTGGTCGCGCCAAGCCGGCGAACAGGAGTGCGACAATGTTTACTGCCGCCGGCCGGAAGAGACGATCGCGTTCATGAATTCGCTCAAACAGCCGTGGATCGGCTTCAAGACGCTTGCCGCCGGATCAATCCGCCCGGCCGACGGGTTCCGCTACGCCTTCGAGGCGGGCGCCGATTTCCTGTGTGTCGGCATGTACGATTTCCAAGTCGTCGACGATGTGAATATCTGCATGGATATCATCCGTTCGGATATCAAACGAACACGCCCCTGGTGTTTCACCTAGATTGGATCACGAACCGGGCGCGAGTCGCCCGGCAGACTCCTCTCCCGCTTGCGGGGGAGGGCCGGGGCGCAGGACCGATCAAAAATATACTGGAAACGCGATGAAAACGGACATTTGGTCAAGTCCGCTTGCCGCACTCGCTCGCCATAACGTAATGGCAAATACCAGGTTGTGCGTTGCGTTCGAGCGGCAGGCGATTGTTCGCGGGAGCATTTTCGGGCCGTTCGAAGTATACCAATGCAGCGCCGTTTGGTAGGCTACCGGAACGCGAAATACGCGCAAGGGCGAAATTCGCGAACTTGTTGTTTGGATTTTGCCTGAAATTTTCGCGTTTTTTCGTTTTTCGCGAAGGTCGATCAACGGTCGGTCGATCAACGATCGATCGTCCCGGTTCCCGAAAACGAAACGAGGTAAAAGAAACAAGTCGCACGAAACAAGGCGCACGAAACAAGGCGAACCCGATGGATACTCAGCAACCCGTGTTGACGCCGCGCCAGGAAGCATCCGTTTTCCACGCCGCGGCCCTCCGTGTCGCTTCGATCGTTACGAAAGTCCGTTCGCGCAAGGTCGCCGAACTGATCCCCGAGATCGCGCGGATGCCCGTACTGGGGGCCTTCGTCAGCCTCAAGAAAAACGGACATCTCCGCGCCTGCATGGGTGCGCTCGGCGATTCCATGCCGTTGGCCGAGGCGGTCGAGGCCGCCGCCGTCCGCAGTGCGAAAGACGATCCCCGTTTTCCGCCGATTGTCACCGCCGAACTTGCCGGGATCGACATGGAAGTCTGGATTCTCTGGGGAATGAAGCAAATTCTCGCGCACGGCAAGGCCAGGGCGGATGAAATAGAAATCGGGCGGCACGGCCTCCAGATCATCCAGGGCGCCAACCGCGGGCTCTTGCTCCCCGGGGTCGCGACCGAATTCGACATGGATGTTCCCGAATTTCTCGAAGCCGTTTGCCGTAAGGCCGGGCTGCCCGGGAGCGCCTGGTACGACGAACGGTCGATGCTGCTGACCTTCGAGGGCCGATCCATCGCGGGCGCGTTCGCCGATGTCCGAATCGAGGAACCGGAAATCCTCAAGCGGTTGGAAGTCGCGAGCCGGTTTCAATGGAACGCCTCCGCCGCGTTGGGACCGACACTTGCCGAGGTCGAACAATTGCGTCAAATCTGCGGCCGGAACCTTTTGGCCTTGTTCGAGGGAGGAAGACCAGGCGATTTCCATCCCGGCCAATTCGACGGAACCGTTTCGGGAATCAGCGTGATCGTCGAAATCGCGGGCCGGCCGTTGCTCGTCTGTTCGAAGATCACCTTGAGGCCCGAGGTGTCGCTGCAATCGTCGCTGTCCGACATGCTCCGTCTCATGGCCGAACAGATCGAACACGCCGGGGCGACACGCCTGGAACTGACCGACGCCCGGCTCGACTTGGCCGTGTTCTGGGACCCCCGCATGCACGGCAACGTGGTCGCGCACGATTTGAGCGGCGTGGAGACCGCGACCCGGAGCATGATGATTTCCAGTCCTGAAGGGTGGATCGCCCAATATCGTCCGCAATGCACGCCCGAGGAGCTCCTCAAGGATTCGGTCGATTACCTCAAGATCACCGAACCGGCGACGGCCGAGGTGCTTTCGATGGAAACCGTCTGCACCGCGTCGAAGGTCTTGGTGACGAACATGTCGAAACGGGATGACTTTCCCCCGCGCCGCCCCTGTGCCGTGGCCGGCTCGTTTTACCCGAACGAACCGGCGAAACTCGAAGCGGCGCTCGACGACATGTTCGCCTCCGGCCGTAAAAAATACGCTCTTCCCCCCAAGGATGAAGAAAAAGCCGCCGCGGCCCATCCTGGAGAAACCGGGAAAGACGGTCCCGTTGCGGCAGTGCCCATTGCGGCAATGCCCATTGCCGGGTCGCCCCTTGCCGGGTCGCCCATTGCCGGGTCGTTCCTTCCCGGACCAATCGAGGCTTCGGCGGTGCTTGTTCCCCATGCCGGTTGGGTTTATTCCGGCGAACTGGCCGCCGCGACGTTGCGGCGGGTTCGCATTCCGTCGCGCGTCATCATATTTTCTCCGAAACACCGTCCCGGGGGACTCGATTGGGCGGTCGCTCCCTACCGGACTTGGGAACTTCCCGGCGATGCGTTGCAGGGTGATCCCGATTTCGCCGCCAAGATGCTCGTTGCAACCGACTTGTTTCAATTCGACCCGGTTCCCCACGCGGAAGAACACGCGATCGAAGTCCAGTTGCCGCTCCTTCGCCGGCTCCGGCCGGATGTCCGCGTCATCGGTGTCACGCTCGCGACGGCTTCGTGGCCGTTGATCGCCGATTCCGCCTTGCAGCTCGCTGCCTTCCTCATGAGCCAACCGGAATGGCCGCTGTTGATCATTTCTTCGGACCTGCACCATTATGGGACGGAGGAGATGACCCGGGTCGTCGACCGGATGGCGATCGACGAAATGCTGCGGCGCGACCCGGAAAACCTGTTGGCGGTCGTGCGCGAAAACCGGATTTCCATGTGCGGGGTCACCGCTGCCGCGCTCGTTCTCGAAACCCTGTGTTTGTGCGACCGCCTGAACGAGTCGGTGTTGGTCGGCCATACCACCAGCGCCGAACGGACCGGCGATACCGACCGCGTCGTCGGATATGCCGGAATGATATTCAACTAAACGCGATGCCGATAGACGCCGAGCCCTTTTTTCCGTCATGAAGAAGCCCTTGCACAATCGCGCCTTTTTCGAGTCGAGCCTGGAGATGAAATGCCTTTTCTTCTTCGGCGTCGCGCTCACGATCGTGACCCTGGCGAGCATCTACATGTATTGGAAAACGACGGAAGAAATCGTCAAAACACAGAATCCGGAGACGGCCAACCTCTGGGCGAGCCAATACTTGATCATGAAGCATTGGGACGCGTTCAACGGGACCGGCACAGCCTCGACGACGCAGGGAATGCTTTCCGGGAAAGCGAATGCGGGGGAGGAAAACGCCGACGATCGTGCTTTCCGCGGGGCGATGGAATCGCTGGGAAGCCGGTTCCGCAATCGCGATTTCGAATGCCGTATCATCCGGCCGCTCCCGCCGCGGCCGGAGGATGGCGACGAGGAACCGCCGGATGAGGAATTGGCGGCGAAATACGAACCGGGCGGGGAATACCGGAAGATTCTCGACCGTTTTCCCCTCCTGCCCAAAGAGGAATTCAACCCCGATGTCCCGAGTAAAGAGCCCCGGGGCGAAGACGATGCCGACGGGAAATACCAGTATTACGAACCGATCCGTTTTCAAAGCGTCTGTTACGAGTGTCACTCCGGCCATTCCAGCATCGGCCGCCGCGACGCGGACAATCCGTACCTCGTCGGCGAACTGATGGGCGTCGTGCATGTCACCATCCCGAAACCGCCCGCCCAGGACAAGATCAAACGATTCTGGGCCCAACTGCTCGGCGTCGGCATCGTCACCGCCTTCCTGTCGCTGATCGCCTTCTACACCGTCATCCGGGCCGGGATCATCAAACCCCTGCGGAATCTGCGCGACGTCGCCGAATCGATCAGTCGGGGCGACATCACGAAGCGGGCCGAGCTGCACACGGGCGACGAGTTCGAATCCGTCGGCGAGGCGTTCAACCGGATGTTGCGACACCTCGTCGCCGCGCAGGACAAACTCCGCAAAGCGTATAACGACCAGGAAATCAAGGTCGACGAACTGGCGCACTTGACGCTCCAGTTGATCGAAACGAACCGGGTCAAAAGCGATTTCATGGCCACGATGTCGCACGAGCTGCGGACACCGCTCAACAGCATCCTGGGGTTCAGCGACGTGCTCGGTTCGATCGAAACCCTGAGCGAAAAACAGAAGCGCTACGTCGAGAACATCAACAAATCGGGCCGTTCGCTGTTGACGATGATAAACGACATTCTCGATATGGCGAAAATCGAATCGAACCGGATGGAAATCCATCTTTCGACCTTCCCGATCGAACATACGGTCGCGGCGCAGTGCGATATGGCCAAACCCCTGTTCGACAAAAAGAATATCGATTTGCAGATACGGATCGACGGGGACCTGCCGCCCATGTTGCAGGATGAATCGCGAATCCAGCAGATTTTGAACAACCTGCTTTCGAACGCCATCAAGTTCACCCCGGAAGGAGGACGTATCCGTATCGACGTCGCGCGGGTCGTCCAGGCAACTCGGCGCCATGCGGTAATCCCGGATGAATGCGGACAGTTTTTTCGTGCCGTCCACCTCGTACCAGTCGGG
>QMCD01003043.1_pt1 | contig 11647 bp, 11 predicted proteins | sample 1821841 | NCBI WGS metagenome assembly QMCD01 (sample SAMN01991225, study PRJNA193472) | Termite gut metagenome, whole genome shotgun sequencing project. | isolation source: worker | host: Macrotermes natalensis | reverse complement strand
CTTGGTTTTTGATTTTCAACCCCCGGAGGATCGGCACAAAGTTCTGCTGCATGGAAACGCAGACCGCGCCCAGGGCGGCATACTCCATGGCGATGCTTTTGTTAGGGATCACAGGCATGTTTTCGCTGCCTGAAGTCTCGCTGGAAGTGTTCTCGCTGAAGACGTTCTCGATGGAAGTGCTCTCGATAGAAGCGTTCTCGTTCATCTGCCTGTCCCCTCATCCGTTGCGTTGTGTATTCTCTACAGCAGTCTAGCACATGATGCGAGCGTGTTCAATAAAAAGAGCTAGAAAGATGGTTATATATGTACAATCTTTGCCGGCCAGCGCCGCCTCTAAAAGCGGAAGGCATTTATCACAGGTATTCGTGTCGGTAAGAACGAAGATCTTGTCATGTTTGTGCGATGACAAGTAGGATGAAAGTTCCGGTATAATATTTTTTGTAATGATTACCATTGTAATGTAGTTCAATCAGTTAAGACCCGCAGCGTCCAGAATCGCCTCAATCGCCTGGCTTAATCCGGCTTTGTTTTTTCCGCCGGCCGTTGCAAAGTGAGGTTGTCCGCCGCCACCTCCCTGAATATATTTAGCCCCTTCTCTGATCAGTTTTGCGGCATTCAGATCTCCGGCTACCAGCGAATCGCTCAGCATGATCACCAGTCCGCATTTATCGTGTTCTTCTATTCCCGCGATGAAGAATACTTTTTCTTCTGTGGGGAACTCTCCTTTTATCTGGAATGCTATATCTTTGAATGCTTCCAGATTTCCTTTTCCTTTATATAGAAACAATTTCACTCCGTTTTTATCAACGGCATGCGATAAGATATGTTGTTTCAGGGCGGCAACCCTTTCTTTTATATAATCAGCCAGTTGTTTTTTCAGATCCGCATTCTCTTCAATGGATTTCCGTATTGTCATGGGTAGGTTCGGTACGTTATTAAACATCGAATGTAATTCGCGGATCATATCCTGGGCCATGTAGAATTGTTTTTCCGCTCCCTCGGCAGTGACCGCTTCTATACGGCGTACACCCGCGGCGATGGAGCTTTCGCTGACAACATACATGGAGCCGATCAATCCGGTAGATGCAATGTGCGTACCTCCGCATAGTTCGACGGATGTTCCGAATCGTACGACACGTACTTCTTCTCCGTATTTTTCACCGAACAGCGCCATGGCTCCCATCTCTTTAGCCTGAGCGATCGGCACATGGCGATGTTCTTCCAATGAAACGTTTTCGCGTATTTTACGGTTCACGATCATTTCCACTTTACGGATTTCTTCATCTGTGACTTTTTGAAAATGTGAAAAGTCAAAACGAAGTGAATCGGGCGAAACAAATGAACCTTTTTGCTCCACATGCGTCCCCAATACTTCACGTAAGGCTTCGTGAAGAAGGTGAGTAGCCGAATGGTTGCATTCCGAACGAACGCGCATTTCCCGGTCTATCTTTGCTGTGAAGGCCGCCGTCATATCTTCGGGCAGCTTTTTAACGATGTGTACCGGCAGGTTGTTTTCGCGCTTCGTATCAATGATATCCGTTTTTTTACCATCTGCCGAAATAAGCCAGCCTCTGTCGCCGACCTGTCCTCCCATCTCCGCATAGAACGGACTTTTATCTAATACGATCTGGTATAACTCGTTGTTTTTTTGTTTTATTTTACGGTACCGCAGGATTTCGGCGTCACATTCGCACATATCGTAGCCGACGAACGTTGTCTCGCCTTCCCTGATAATTGTCCAGTCGCCTGTTTCAATAGCCGCCGCATTGCGCGCACGGTCTTTTTGTTTCTGCATTTCCGCATTGAATGTTTCGATATCCGCATCCATATCGTTTTCACGAAGGATCAGTTCCGTCAGGTCCAGCGGAAATCCATAGGTATCGTACAAAACGAAAGCATCGGCTCCGTTCAGTGTTTTCTGCCCGTCGGCTTTCGCATCTTCTATTTTTTTGTCCAGCAAGCGGATACCTGTTTCAAGTGTATGCAGGAATGAATCTTCTTCCTCTTTCATCACCTTGCCGATCAGTTCCTGTTGGGCGATCAATTCCGGATAGGCCGTACCCATTGTGTCGATGAGTGCGGGAAGGAGTCTGTACATAAACGCTTCTTTGCGTCCCAGGAATGTATACCCGTAGCGGACGGCGCGCCGCAGGATACGGCGGATAACATATCCGGCTTTGGCATTGGACGGTAACTGTCCGTCTGTGATAGAAAAAGCGATTGTGCGTATATGATCTGCTATAACGCGCATTGCAATGTCTTTTTGCTTGTCTGCGCCGTATTGTGAACCGGTCATATTTGCAATCGCCTGTATGATGGGTTGGAAAACGTCGGTATCGTAGTTGGATGTTTTGCCTTGCATCGCCATGCACAGGCGTTCGAATCCCATACCGGTATCAATCACTTTGTTGGGAAGCGGTTCGAGTGAACTGTCGGCCTTCCGGTTGTATTGCATAAATACGAGGTTCCATATTTCGATAACGAGCGGATTATTCTGGTTAACCAGTTTGGCGCCCGGTACGACCTTGCGTTCTTCTTCGGGACGCAGGTCAATGTGTATTTCCGAACAGGGGCCACAGGGGCCGGTATCGCCCATTTCCCAGAAATTATCTTTTTTATTTCCTTCAAGTATATGATCCAACGGAAGGTATTTTTCCCAGAATCCGGCCGCTTCGTTGTCGCGTTCCAGATTTTCGGAAGGGCTGCCTTCAAATACAGTCGCATAGAGTTGTTCGGGATTCAGATGGAGTGTGTCAACCAGGTATTCCCATGCCCATTCAATCGCTTCTTTTTTGAAGTAATCGCCGAATGACCAGTTTCCCAGCATTTCAAACATGGTGTGGTGATAGGTATCATGTCCGACTTCTTCCAGGTCGTTGTGTTTTCCGCTGACGCGCAGGCATTTTTGCGAATCGGCCACACGCGGGTATTTAATGGGCGCATTACCGAGAATAATATCTTTAAACTGATTCATACCGGCATTTGTGAACATCAATGTCGGATCTCCTTTTATCACCATGGGCGCCGATGATACGATGTGATGGTTTTTAAATGCAAAAAACTGCAAGAACGATTCCCTGATTTCTTTCGCTGTTAGCATATTCCTATTTTGTTAATTATTTGAAAACAATTTGCAAAAGTACGGCAAATAATTAATTTTGCGGTATAATAACGAAAGAATTTTTAGAGAGAAACTATTACATGGGAATTTTTAGATCGAGGAAAACATATTACATGTATAATCCCCAAACGCTTGAATACGAGAGGGTCTACCCTTCGGCAAAAGAGCGTGTTGCGGTTGTTGTGCGGAATTTAAGTTTAGGCCTGTTCATTGGTTTCATTGCTTTTTTTGCATTCATGTATTTTTTTAATTCGCCGATGGAAGCGCTGCTCAGGAAAGAGAATAAGCTGCTTCAGACACAATATGAAATGCTTCTGCAAGAGTTGGGGCAGGCGAATGATGTATTGGAGGATCTGCAGCAGAGGGATGAACATTTATACCGGGCTATTTTTCGTGCGGACTCTATTCCGGTGTCGATACGGAAATCTGGTTTTGGGGGTGCAAACCGTTATGAGCATTTGAAGGGATTACCTAATTCCGATCTTGTGGTAGAGACTACCCAAAAGATGGATATTCTGAAAAAACAACTTTACATCCAGTCTAATTCGCTGGAGGAACTGATATCCCTCGGTAAAGATATGGAACATAAGATACGGTGTATTCCGGCTATTCAGCCTGTTGCAAATAAAGACCTTAAACGTACAGCTTCCGGATATGGAATGCGTATAGATCCTATTTATCATATTCCCAAGTTTCATTCGGGAATGGATTTTACGGCTGATACGGGAACGGAAATCTATGCCACAGGTAACGGAACCGTTATTTATGCCTCATGGAAACAGGGTTATGGCAATTGTGTGATTATTGATCACGGATATGATTACAAAACGCTATACGGGCATATTGATAAGTATAAAGTCAGGGTAGGACAGAAGGTTTTACGCGGAGAAGTTATTGCCACTGTGGGAAATACCGGTAAATCAACAGGTCCTCATTTGCACTACGAAGTGATGTACAAGAATCGTTATGATAATCCGGCAAAATATTATTTTCAGGATCTGGCGCCGGAAGAATACGACCAGATGTTGCAGATAGCAGATAATCATGGACAGGTAATGGATTAATCATCGGATCATGAAAAATGCTGCGGTTTCAAAAATGTTTTATTCGATAAAAGAAGTCGCCGCTGTCTTAGAAGAGAACGAATCTACGTTGCGATATTGGGAAGGAGAGTTTCAGGATGTGATTTCTCCCCGGCGTAACGAGCGCGGTGTACGTTTCTATTCGGAGAAAGATATCAATGATGTACGTTTGATAAAATATCTCATACGGGATTGCGGCCTGACGTTTGAAGGGGTGCGCAAACGGTTGAAGAGTAATAAGGAGAGCGCCGTTAAGCAGTCTAAGGTCGTACAGTACCTCAAACATATAAGGGAGGAACTCAAAGTGCTGAAAGAGGCCCTGGATGATGTTGAAAAAAAGAGGTGACAATAGCCCGCCCGGGTTGATTCTGTAGCCGGACTTTTCAGTTTACGATACGTGATACGGATTGTACGTTTTTAATTTTGGACAGTGCGATGCACATCTTCTGGATGTCTTCCACATCGTGAACCATCATATTTATTTTCCCTTCGAACACCCCGTCTTTTGTTTCTATTAACAGACGGATAATATTCACATGAAAACCTGAAATCGTTTGAGCGATGCCGGTAAGTATACCCACTTCGTCGATACCTGTGATCTGCAATATCGCTTCGAAAGAGCTGCTTGTATGACTACTCCAGACGGTTGATAATATGCGGTCTCCGAAATTACTTTTAAGGCGTATACCGATGGGGCATGAACGTTTGTGTACAATCACGCTGTTATCGTCATTGATAAAGCCAAACACCTCATCTCCCGGAATAGGCTTGCAGCAACTTGCCACTACGTAATTACGTCCGAATGCTTCTTCCCTTAGTTCATACGGTTTTGTTTTGTCGAACACCGGTTTGTCGGAAGACGCATCGGAGGGCGTCAATATCCGGGGTTTCTTTTTACCCACGCCGAAGGCTTTTTTTACATATTTCAGGATGACATTCCCGTTTTTTTCTTTCAGGATCTTGCGTATATTATCCGGAATGATGACATCTCCTTTTTCAATCGCATAATAAAAATCCTCACGCCTGGAAAATCCGAAGTAGGTTGCTAATTTATCTAAAAATGATTGTGTGGGTTCGAGAGATGCTTTTTGAAATACCTCTTTAATTTTTTCTTCACCGGCTTTAGCCAGTTCTTTTCTTTCGCGTTTCAGTACGGCTTCTATTTTTGTCCGGGCTTTGGCCGTCGTCACAAAGTTGAGCCATTCGACTGTAGGGTGTTGTGATTTGGAGGTCAGCACTTCTACCTGGTCTCCGCTTTCCAGTCTGTGGCTTAGTGGTACCAGGTGGTGGTTTACTTTGGCGCCGATACAGGTATCGCCGATATCCGTATGCAGATTGTATGCAAAATCGAGTGCGGTAGCTCCTTTGGGCAATGTTTTTAATTCTCCTTTGGGAGTGAAGACAAAAATCTCTGCCGAAAAAAGATTCATTTTGATCGTATCCAGGAAGTCGAGTGTATTCGGATTCGGATTTTCAAGGATTTCGGTAATGGTTTGCAGCCATTTGTCAAGTTCCGTATCTTCTTCCACATTGCTTTCTTTATATTTCCAGTGTGCGGCAAATCCTTTTTCGTCTATTTCATCCATCCGCTTGCTGCGTATCTGTATCTCGATCCACTGTCCGTCCGGCCCCATGACCGTCAGATGCAGAGCCTGGTAACCATTCGCTTTCGGGCGGCTGACCCAGTCTCTTAAGCGGTCGGGGCGCGTCCGGTATATATCCGTTATGGCAGCATAGATGTCCCAGCATAAATTCTTTTCATCCACATCGCCGGTCGGTTCAAAGATAATACGTACGGCAAAAATATCGTATATATCATCGAAAGGAACATTTTTGAGATTCATTTTGTTCCATATCGAATAGGCCGATTTGACCCTGGTCTTCATCTCGTATGTCAGGTCTAACTCCTGTAAACGAAGCCTTACGGGCCGGGCGAAATTGTCGAACAGGCGTTGACGTGATTCTTCCGAATCCTTCAGTTTTTCGGTGATGGTACGGTATTCTTCGGGATGCTCGTATTTGAAACTCAGGTCTTCCAGTTCCGTTTTGATGGTAAACAATCCCAAACGGTGAGCCAACGGCGCATAGATAAACATGGTCTCACCCGCAATTTTAAACTGCTTGTCGGTACGCATCGCGCCGAGCGTACGCATGTTGTGGAGACGGTCTGCCATTTTTATCAGGATCACACGTATATCACTGCTCATGGTAAGGAGTAACTTCCTGAAATTCTCAGCCTGTTTAGAGTCCGTTTCACTAAAGATCCCTCCGGAGATTTTTGTCAATCCGTCTACCAGTTGCGCAATTTTGTCGTTGAACATATTGGCAATATCCTTGACTTCGTATTCCGTGTCTTCAACGACGTCATGTAGCAGAGCCGCACAAATAGAAGTGGAACCGAGCCCCATTTCCCCGCATACAATGCGGGCTACGGCCAGCGGGTGCATGATGTACGGATCACCGTCGCGACGTTTCACACCGGCATGGGCCTGCTTGGCGAAGTTGAACGCTTTCAATACGCGTTCGACTTTCCGGCGATGGTTGGAATTGAGATATTCGCACATAAGAGCTTCAAACTCTTTTTGCACCATTAGTTCGTCTTTCATCAACGTTCGTTCCGGTTCTCTCGTGTTTTTTTTGCTCATAAGTCCGGATCTTTTGTCATCCCTGTGGGATTTTTAGTACCTGGCCAATACGTAGGTTGGAATTTGTCAATCCGTTTACTTCCTGTATTCTTTTAGCGGATATTCCGGGATATTTTTTGGCAATCGCATAAAGGGAATCGCCGGATTTTACCTTATAGGATATGAAATTCTGTTCATTTACCGCATTTTTGCTTGCGGTACCGGCAGAAGTTCCGGATGGCTTGGTCTGTTCTTTGGCGGTAGCCTGTGCCGTTTGATGATTGTTTTTGGCGACGTAGGCAAGTCCGCCGTTATCAATATAAACATTTAGTTTGCGGCCTTTGGGCACACGCGAACCTTTCAGGCTATTCCACAGTCTCAGCTTCTGCGCCGTTACCCCATATAAGTTGGCTATCGTATAGACATTTTCTCCGGTCTGTACCGTATGTGTTATTTTTTCTTTTCGATCTTCCGGTTCATTTGCGTCTACAGGGGTACAGTTAGCCAGTAATTCTTCCATACGGTGTGTGAACAGGCTGTCTTCGTATTCAATAAATGCAAAAGTCCTGTCTAACGGCAGACGCAATACCGAAGGCCGGATGTTTCCCGGTACGATCTCCCGTTTATACTGCGGGTTGTAAAAACGTATGGCCTCTTTGTCCATTTGGAGTATGTCTGCGATTTGCTCGAAATGAAGCGCTCTTTCAACCATGATGGTGTCGGTCGCTACGGAAAAATTAGCCCGTATGGGGCAAATATTGTGTTCGCAATGGTATGTCATGACATAAGCGGCTGCGATATATAACGGGACATACGAGCGCGTTTCGCGTGGAAGGTAAGGGAATATTTTCCAGAAGTCCGTTTTTCCTCCGGAACGGCGTATGGCTTTGTTTACATTTCCGGGACCACAGTTATAGGCTGCCAGCACCAGGTGCCAGTCTCCGTACAATTTATACATTTCTTCAAAATACTTGCAGGCGGCGTCGGTCGCTCTTTCCGGGTTGAGGCGTTCATCAATCAGGCTGTTTATTTCCAGACCGTAAATTTTACCCGTAGGCAGCATAAATTGCCACAAGCCGCTTGCTCCGACACGTGACTGGGCGGTCGGATTCAACGCGCTTTCAACCACTGCCAGGTATTTCAGTTCCAGCGGCAACCCGTTTGCATCCAGCTTTTGTTCGATCATCGGGAAGTAAAAATCAGCCATTCCCATCATATAGCGTACGACGTTGCGCAGGCGTCCCGAGTACAGGTCAATGCATTTACGTACGGTCTCGTTGTATGTCATGGGAACAACACAAGGCATGCTTTTCATCCGCATCCGGTATACGGAGTCCGGAAAGTACGGATTCTGATCCTCATCTTCACAAAATTCTTCCGGTTTTGAAAAATGTTTTACATGCCATCCTTCAAGAAGTTTATGCATGTCCGCGTCGAGATTTTCGGGTAAAAAACCGATGATCGAATCGTATAGTCGTTGCCCGCCAGACAAGGTATCATTTGCAGATTCTTCGTTTTCTTGCGCTATCAGGGAGATAAACGGGGCAAGAATCAATAAGATAAGAATTAAATACCGTTTGCTTTCCATTGTATCTGGTTTTAAAAAGTCATACAAATATTCAGTCCGAAACTTCGTGAGTTCGTGAGTGTTGCCGGGTAAAACTCCGGCGCTACCCGGAACGATAGGTCCGGAGATATATCGAAGTCAAACATCTGTGCGTCTACATAAGCGTCTGCTATGCATACGGCATAAAATGCCACACTGAGTATTATACTCAGATCCCTGTACCGGCGATAATAATCCCGACGTTTTTGTAGTAGCGTATGATTGTTTTGACTAAGCATAAAATTCAAGGGATTACTGGTGAATTCCTGCCAGCTTGGGCTCCAGGTCTCCGGGCCATACTTGTCGGGATCCTCTTTGTAATGGTTGTAGTCGATCCTCATATCAAAGTAAGCTGTTTTATAATCCTGGTATACTTTGTTGTTCCAGGTGATGGCGTACATGAAACCGACCAGTCCGCCGTATACGATCGGTAATTTCCAGTACTGGCGATTGTAGGCCTGTCCGAATCCCGGAAATATAGCGGCGATAAGGTATGCTGTTTTCGGATTCGGCTTGACTGACATTCTTCGCAGCGTCCGCCGTCATTATACGCTCTCCGTTCTCCCGGGACATAATAATCCGGGCGGAATCCGAAGCAAGCAGGATAGCCAGGCTGTCATCCGTATACAAAAAAGTTGAATCGGTATTGGTAATACCATAATCATCAGGTGGTGCAATGCTATCGTTTAAGGGTATGACCGTATCGTTAACCAAAGGAAATACTTCCCGGATAATAGAATCATTAACGGACAGGGGCGATACTTTCGCATGGTGGCCGGATTGTGAAAGCGCGTCGTTCGGGAATCGGGCATTTTTTATTTCGGGAATCGGCTCCCGGGCGTATATTGCGCTTGCGATGCCTGTCGGGAGAAGGCATATAGTCCATATAATGATGCGGATATAGTTTATCTTTTTACCCTTGCCCATGTCTATTTCATTCGGTCCAACAAACTCATGATAGACGCCAGTTTCTCGTCGGAATCGAAGGGAATGGTTATTTTGCCTTTGCCGTCGGTATTATAGCTTAACTGCACTTTCGTATCGAAAAATTCGGAAAGATGTTCTTTCAGGATTTTAAATTCTTCCGGTAGTTTTTTACCATGCGTTTTATTTGTCTTTTGATCGGTGTAGGTTCCTGTCTGGTTTACCTGTCTTGCTATTTCTTCCACAGTGCGGACGGACAGTCCTTCTTTGAGGATCCGGTCGTTCAGGGCTAATTGTATCTCGGGGTCGTCGATAGATAAAAGCGCCCGCGCATGTCCCATATCAATCATCCTGTTCTTTATGCAGACTTGTATTTCAGCAGGTAGTTTGAGTAAACGCAGATAATTGGAAATGGTTGTACGTTTTTTGCCGACTCGTTCGCTTAGCTGTTCCTGTGTCTGCCCCGAATCGTCGATCAGTTTCTGATAAGCCAGCGCCGTCTCGATCGCACTCAGGTCTTCACGCTGTATGTTTTCGAGTAATGCCATTTCCATGATATTCTCGTCAGCCGCTGTCTTGATATAAGCGGGGATACGTTCCAGTCCGGCTATTTTTGCTGCACGGAAACGACGCTCACCGCATATAATCATATATTTATCTTTGTCGGTTTCCTAAAGCGTAATCGGTTGTATTACTCCAAAATTACGAATGGATACGGCCAGTTCTTCAAGTGTTTCTTCTTCAAAAACAGTACGGGGCTGGTTTGGATTCGGTTGAATCCTGTCTAATTCGATCTCGTTCAGGGAGGATGATCCGCCGGTATTCAATCCGTCGCTCGTGAGAAGCGCTTCCAGTCCACGCCCTATGGGTTTTCTTTTCGTTGCCATTGTATTATTCCTTAATTTCTGTTTGCGTCTTTTTCAATTAATTCTTTCGCCAATTGCATGTGATTGATAGAGCCTTTGGAGTCTACTTCATAAAGGAGGGCGGGCTTGCCCGAACCGGCGGCTTCGACTAATTTGATGTTACGCTGAATGACTGTTGTGAATACCATATCCTGAAACAAACGTTTTATTTCTTCGTAATACTGGTTTGCTACGCGCAGGCGCGCATCGTACATCGTAATCAGAAAACCTTCTATTTCGAGGGAAGGATTCAGTTTTGATTTGATGATTTTAATGGTGTTCAACAACTTACTGATGCCTTCGAGTGCAAAATATTCACATTGGAACGGAATGATCACGGAATCCGAAGCTGTAAGCGCATTGACTGTTATCAGTCCCAGTGACGGCGAGCAATCAATCAGTATGTAATCATATTTTTCTTTCAGAGGCAGAAGGAGATTGCGCAGTATATGCTCACGTTTGTCCAGGTTAAGCATTTCGATTTCGGCTCCGACCAGGTCGATATGCGACGGAAATATGTCCAGGTTGCTCATTTCCGAATGAACAATGGCAACATCGGGTTCCACTCCATTTATCAAACTTTCATAAATAGAATGTTTGAGAGATTTTACATCAATGCCGAAGCCGGACGAAGCATTTGCCTGCGGGTCGGCGTCGACGATCAATACTTTCTTCTCAAGAGCAGCCAGTGACGCTGCCAGATTAATAGTTGTAGTAGTCTTACCTACTCCTCCCTTTTGATTTGCCAAGGCGATAATTTTACCCATTTATTTTTTTAAAATTAGTTGTTAATGGACTTATTGTGAATGTGTTATTTTCTTCCGGAGAAATCCGCTTTTCATGACACACAGACAATTTTCGCATGCAAAAATAGACACTTTTCCGGCGAAGTTGCCGGACGTGTTGATAACTCAACAAATTTGTTGAAAACTCACAAAAATACATAAATGTTTTTATATACTGATTTTTTTATTGATTTTAAATGAAGAACCTGTTTTTTTAATCGTTGCGCAAGGCGTGTATGCATCATGAAAAAATACAAGGGTATATTCGCCGGAAGCCGTTTTTTCCAAAATTTCTGTTTTTCCGTTGTAGGAGAGAGTCGGGTAGAGATCGTAAGCCGAAATACGTTCGGGAACAATGTGCGAAGCTAACGGAAGGATATCTCCCGGAAAAACGATGGTTGTGTTTCCATTCATACAAGTGTTGGCCGGGGCCGCTTCGGATGGCAATATTTCGTTTGGTGATGTTTCTGTTTTAATGTAGGCGGCTATTTGTCCGAGTGTGTGTCCGTCATACAATTGTATACGTAGACTTTCGTTTGGCTCTATTGTCGCTTCGATAAGACGCAGGAGGCCGGCCTTATCTAAGACCTCTGTGTTTTT
>QMCD01002024.1_pt1 | contig 11653 bp, 10 predicted proteins | sample 1821841 | NCBI WGS metagenome assembly QMCD01 (sample SAMN01991225, study PRJNA193472) | Termite gut metagenome, whole genome shotgun sequencing project. | isolation source: worker | host: Macrotermes natalensis | reverse complement strand
TTTACCTGTATCCAAACCGCATTTGGAAAGTACATTGTGAGCAAAGAATAACGTTCCGTTCAGGCCTGTATCTATCCAGCAATTCCCTTCTATGATCTTTCCGCCAATGGTTACTGTAGTAGGAATGAGCAGCCTGCGCCCTCTGTTCTGAAATTTTATACAGTCATACCCCTTCAGACTATCCAGTTCAATAGGTTTCAGTTCCCTTATATATTGGTCTTTATAGGATATCTCGAGTATGCGCCTGTTGAAAAAATCCCAGCCCAGCAATACACAATCCTCACCGTACCAATGCAGGAACTGGCTTCCCGGACTCATAAATGTAGCATCCATTGTCTTTGTCCAGTCACCCACATTGAAACGAATGCGCTCAGATTTTTTTCCGGCTTCTTTATCTGCTCTTAAATATTCGGGCACAGCCAATCCCCATGCCCCTATATCGAGAAGAGCTTTCATCGGTACTGAGTCGTTAATAAAACCGTCCAGAATAACATTATTCTTGAAACTATGGAAAGGAATTGCACCTTTAGGTATTACATCCGGAACAGAATCGGCACTATATACAGAAGCTTTTACCGAACACAAAGATAGTATGCAGACTAAGAAAGCCGATAGTCTCATAAAGGAGGTTTATTTACTGAGAAAAAAATCCGTGTGGAACGTAATCATAGGGGATAAGTAGATGTATCGTTTTATAGGGCTAGGTATTAAGTGTAAAATCTATTCGTTAACTTCAAAGATAACGAATAGATTTATACGATATTATATGATATGTCTAGCATTTTATCCTCTTAGTACCAACAAAGGTGTATCGGAGTGAAACAGCATCTTACGCGAGATACTCGGACTAAACATACGGGCAAAGATATTCCGCTTACTGGTGGTCAGGGATAATATCTGTATTTTGTCATTCTTTATATATTCGTCGAGGCTTTTGAGCATATCATTGGTATCGATCAACTTATAGTCTAGATTTAGCCCCGGATATTGCTTACTGAAGTAGTCTTTGATTCCGGCAAGTTTTATTTCGTCCCATCGATCACCCTTCTTAACGGCTATATGGGTGAGTACGATCTGTACATCGCTATATGGCTGCAAGAGTTTTGCCAGCAAATCGAATGAAATCAAATCCCTCTGGCTGAAGTTTGTAAGGAATGCCATTTTCTTCACTTCCCTCAAATCCGAAAATGGTGTATTTTCCGGAATTGCAACTAATGGAACGTGAGTCATTTCTATTACCTCAGCCGTTACGCTGCCAATAAGATCGGCATCTTTCTGATCCTTGCCTCTGGTTCCCATAAGTATCAGTGTCGGCTTATACTCTTTGGCAAAGGTCACTATCTCTTCTTCGGGCAAGCCCTCTCGCAATACATAGGAATAGTTTACCGAAGGGAACTCTCCTTCCGAAACCTTCTGGTCTATTGTATTACATAGTTTCTGGATATTTTCCTTTACTTTCTCTATAATATTCTGGAATTCCTTCTCTTCCTTTCCCTGATAGGCAAATGCTTCGGCCATAGGCAAGGCTGTGGGATAGTATGGATTGAAATACACATGAAGTATCTTTACTTTCGCGTTGAGATCACGAGCCAGGTTAAAGGCTATTTTACATGCTTTAAGCGAGTAATCGGAGAAATCGACCGGTATAAGGATGCGCTTACGCCCGTCATCAGTCCTGTATGTTTCTTCCTCATCGTAGCTGAATAAGTGACGACTCTCCACTACGCTCAGGGCTTTGGGCAGATCGGATTCTTTGATACGGATACGAACGCCGGGCGATACTCCCGGATTATCCAAATCCACATCATTGATATGGACTTCAATATTCTCACTTTCCAATACGCCTTTTAATATCTGGGCTTTTTCGTTTGTGTGAATCGCAAGTGTTACCAGTTTATCTCCCATTGCTGTATATATTTATTGTTGTTGTACTGATTTTAAAAGAGATGAACACTTGTGGCATTCATCTCTGTATTTTTTCTTAAGCTTCCTTCGCTTCCATCATTTCTAAAGCCATATCCAAAATAGTAGTATCATCGAGTGAAACATAACCTCCGTCCGGCCCGGGTTCTATATGTACACCACAACTTTGCCCTTTTTCGTAACTATATCCTCCGAAGTAGTTCCAAACTGTTTCTACAGGGATTTGTAAAGTATCAGCTATCTGATGTATGCTTCCATCCGGTAAATTGTCCTTGATTTTGCGAAGCTCTGAAAATGTAATAACTCTAGTCATACTCTCTAAGTTTTAAATGGTAAATGATTAGGAATATGTTCTAAAGTTATAAAATTCTTTTTTGAAAAACAATGGATTTTACGAAGGAATATCAAATATTGCGCTATATATAGCAATTGATACTACCGTAAGTAATATTGCACCGACTAATATCTTTGCTCTTTCTTTGCTATAGACAGGCGTTTTAACCTCCTCTTTAGGAACTTTCAGAATATGCCGGCGAGAGGTTAAATATATATAATACACTAAAAAGCCTATTAAAGTACCCCAAACAGCCCCTCCAACAACATCGGAGATAAAATGGACTCCCAGATAAACGCGGGAATACGCTGTTATGGTCGCCCATATTATCATTGTAATAGTGAGATACCTATAGCGGAACAATAGGGAAGTGAAAGCCACTACTCCGAAACCGTTGGCAGCATGATTGGAGATAAACCCGTAACGTCCTCCGCGATATCCTTTTACTACTTCCACAAAGGCCTCAAAATCGGGGTGATGTGTGGGGCGCAATCGCTCAAAGTAGGGCTTGATAAGATTTGCCGAAACAAAGTCACAAAGAAGCCCGACTAATGTAGCACAGAGCAATAACAAAAGAGCCTCTTTCCATTTTATCTTATATACAAATACGGCCAAACCGGTTATAGCTAATGGCAACCATATTAGTTTACCGCTATATATCCACATAAATGTGTCCCAATAATCTGTATGATGCTCGTTGAGCCATAGAAATAAATTCCGTTCGTATGGCAATATCTTTTCTACAAGGCTCATCTGGTGTTTTTCATTTTAAGACAAATTATATTATTTCCAGCTTGTCGCGCTGAATCCAGCCTACACTGCCGTTATCTATTTCTATTTCGAGCCAGTTACGATCTTCTTTTGTTATATATACTTTTGTTCCTGAGTGTAATATGAAGAGTTCTTTACTGTTAATATCGGGAGAGCTGACCACAGATGCCGAACCGGCCATAATAACGGCTGTATCCCTATGCTCGATCTTATTCTTCTGACCGAAAGAGAATACGTTTGCAAGTATAACAATAACCAATGCAACGATTCCTATATAAAAGGCTGTTTTCTTCATTGAAACATAACGACTAAAGAAGAAGACCGATAAGCATCCCATCAGCAGAAGAAACGAAACCACTGCTATGACGGCCCAGGTATTCGAACTGAACAAATTCTGAACAGCCCTGAACCATATGCTGAGAAAGAATGTATCGGCTACCAATATCTTATCCTCTATTTTGGTAGACAGATATTCAATATTATGACGTGTATCCCGGTCTCCCGGATCAAGTAACAAGGCCTTTTCATAGTTCAGACGGGCATGAGCCAAATCATTCACTCTGAAATAAGCATTACCTAAGTTATAATATAATTGAGCAGACTCCAACCCCTTTTCCAATTGCTCAGTCTTTTGAACTTCCAGTATTTCAATAGCCTTACGGAAATCGCCTTCATTGTAAGCTATTGTAGCCGGATCGGAAGACGTTTCGGATTGCTGCTGGCTTACTTTAGCGATTGCCAGCGAATCACTCACAACCGAGATTGAATCCTGTGCATAAGCAACAGAATATATAGCGAATATGAACAGGCAAGATAATATGATTCGTTTCATCAGACCTTATTTTATTTTCTTAATTGTACTTTCCATTTTACCGATAGCATCTACTGTATTATTGTAGAGATCATCCATTGCGTGCCCCGATTCGGACGGAGCATAACGGGCAAATTCCCCTGTATCCAGTATATTAATAAACTGGCTTATAAGATCATCTCCCACACCGTACTTCAATAATTCAATTTCAATATTCTCCCTGTTCAGGTCTGCAACCGGAATCGTCAGCTTGTCACTCAGATAACCCCATACTGCACGCAGGATTTCTTCATAGAAACTATCTTTCTGTTGCATCTGCAAATATTTTTTAGCCAGCTTAAGGCGCTTAGTCGCCACCTTATTCGCTTTCTTGGTACGCATCATCGCGATATCGGCATTCGCCTTTATCTGTTTTCTGTATGCTATCGTAAACGCAATAAACAACACTAACGGAATAAGATACCACAGAAGATATGAAAGGGAACCTACAAAGAAACTCTGAGGATCTGTAAATGAATAGCTTCCTGTTTTAAGATAACGGATATCCTGCTCCATTTCAAGCTCTTTCTGACTCGAATAACTGGTAGACACATTCTTTCCCGCATTCGGATCCTTATCTACATCCAGCGTATATGACGGGGACGAAACAGTCTTATAAGCACCGGTTCTGGTATCGAAGTAGGAAAATTCGATGGCAGGTATTGTAAATTTACCCGGATAACGGGGTATAAACATATACTCTATTGATTTTGTACCCGACAGCCCATTCTCGGTTAACTTAAAATCATTCTTTACATTCGGATCATAAGTTTCAAAATCTTTAGGGAACTTGACTTCAGGGTTCTTTATAAGCTTCAGATTCCCTGTCCCTGTTATATCCAGCTTGATAGTGACAGCATCGTTTGCCTTAATCTTTTCTGCGGATATGGACGGTTTGAAAGAAAAGTCTCCCACTCCTCCCGAAAAATTAGCAGGCTTGTTTTGTATCGGAAGTGCGGATACATCGACTGTAACAGGTGTTGTCTTCAGTGTTTTTTTAGCCTCGGTCATTACTTCCTGAGGGCCGAAAAACGTCTGTACCTTTTTACCCGAAGCCACTTCGAATACAATTTCCATTGTGCCCGACGGTATCGTCATTTTACCCGACCGCTGAGGGAATAAGAGCGTTTTCTTTACATCTACGGTATAATAGTTTCGTCCGTTATAATGCTCCAGAGCCATCTGTCGATTTGCAGGTAGTTCGAAATCCTCTGTCATGAAGCCTTCGAATTCAGGAAATTGAATTTTCCCTACATCCCTTATATTCAGTACTGTGTAGAAACGGAATGTTACAGTCACCGCTTCCTGTTCTTTCACCTTAGTTTTAGAGAATATCGCCCTTACGAAAGCATCATTCGGATTGACATTTCCGGCGGTAGAAGAAGACGTTGTCGGTTTCACCTGCTGCCCGGGCTGTTGCGGCTGGGCGTTCTTATCGGGAGGTAATACCTTTATCTGGGCAGTATTCGATTTATAATTGCTGCCGCCTACTTTTACTGATGCTGAAGGTAAGGTAAAGGTGCCTTCTTCTTTAGCCAACAATAGGTATGTATAGGTTATATTACTCTCCGAGGTCACTTTCCCGTTGATATTCGAAGAACTGTACATTTGCGAAACAGATGGCCCGTAAAGGACATCAAAACCCTTTATCTCATCCGGCACATGGATTTCCCTGCCTTCGCCACCTTTCAATACATACTGCAACTGTATTTGCGCACCCTTCACTGTAGAAGCAGGGGCACTAATAACAAAGGTGATGTTATCAGCACATATCTTTGAAATGCTTATGAGTAATAATGTCAATAAAATCAGATACTTTTTCATTACTCTATTTACTCTTTTTCGTTAGGTCTATTTTTTTATTTAGAATACAAAAATAATAACTTTAAGGTCTCAGACCTACTTATTGGCTACACTTTGTGCCATCAAACATAGTTCGTTCATTACAGTATAACATCGGTCGAAAAGCGTAATTTTAAAGTAAAAAATTAAAAATCAACGTTTATTTATATTGCTTTCAGGTCTTGTACCCGTATTATTACGGGCTCTATCATTAAAGACTTTTCACTTCTGATCGTCTCATCATACACGTCTCCCCACATATCTCGTACTCTTCTGCCTGTCGGGGTAGAATATTCTACCGATATCTGCCCTTCGGGAATAGTCATCTGTCCCTGATTACGTGGCTGAAGTATTAAGCGCCTAAGTTCGACTACCTTATAGGTCTTACCATTCACAACTTCATCTGTAAAAGTTTGACGCGAACGTGTTATATTGGTTGTATAAAAATCTTTCACAACAGGAAAATCCGCACTTATTATACGCTTAATTTCTTTAGTTGTATATAACCTGTATGTAAGCGTCAATGTATCTGACAGGCTTACATTTGTTCGGGATACTGTTGTCTTTACAAAAGCATCGACTTCGTCCGCTACATCTTTTGGCGATTTCACTTCTACTTTAACGGACTCCGCTTTATATTTCTTGCTGTTTACCGTTATTTCAGCTCTGGGTAAAGTGTATTTACCTTCTCTGGAGGCTTCCAGATAATAGGAAGATGTAGTCGTGTAGACCGTTATTCGTTTGCCGTTATTAAAACGGACCGCCCTCGTCGATGATACAGACGGGCCATATAATATGGTGAAACCCTCCATATTCTTTATTATTACCGGCTCTCTTATATCATTATCACTTTCAACTACATAGTCGACTCTGAACTGTTCCCCGATAAATACTGTTTCGGGAGCTTTGACATTTACCTTAATACTTTGGCCGACAGCCACCGACAGAAAAGGGAATAGTAATACAACTGACAAGCAGAACCGACAAATTGAATAGCTATATCCTTTTCTCTTCATTACCAGTCTTTATTTTGCTTTCTGTTATTTTCGTTCTTTTGTTTTCGCTCCTGAGCTTTGGCCTGTTTTACACGTTCCTGTGTTTCTTTCTCGTCTTGCTCCAAAGCCTGAAGTATCTGTTGCATATTTTGCTGCGACATTTGGTTCTGATCCTGCTTCTGGTCTTGCTTATCCTGCTTAGGGTCCTGTTTCGGATCTTGCTTAGGGTCTTGTTTCGGATCTTGTTTTTGATCCTTATTCTGGTCTTGCTTATTATCTTTATTCTGGTCTTTGTCTTGATCTTCTTTATCTTTTATCATTTTCTGAACCACTGCCAGATTGTAGCGGGTTTCTTCATCTTTTGGATTCAGGCGTAAGGCATTCTTATAGGCTTCCATCGACTGCTTCAGATTATCCGCTTGCTGTCCCCCACCCTGCTGAGGTTGTCCTCCCTGAGCCATCTGCATTTGCTGTCCTTTTTCATTTCCTTTCTTTTTCAGGAATGTATTACCCATATTGCTCCAGGCTGAACTCATCTTTGTTTGATCTTCATTCTCCAAGGTCAGATAATGCTGATATTCTTTTAATGCATCATCCCATCTCTGCTGCTTATAATATGTGTTAGCCAGATTGAAAGAAGCTTCTTTCGAACTTGCATTTTCTTTCAGCGCATTGCTATATTCGCTCTCAGCTGCGCCATATCGTTGTTCATTATATGCCTTGTTCCCTGTCCGCACAGCTTTCCTAACCCCCTTCTGGGCAGATAGGCTGATAGTTACAAATGCTAATAATGTTATGAATACAATCTTTTTCATCATCTCGTTCACATTCTCTATTAAGAATACTTTTTTACTTATTTATGCCAATTAGTAATTGAAAAGGTAACAAAGGTAACAGTTTTTTTAGTCAACAGTCAACAGTTAGCAGTTAACAACTTGTATCTCGTATCTTGTCTACTCGTATCTCATATTACTTTCAACTTAGTACTTATTACTCATTACTTAAAAACTTACTACTTGTTAAAAGGTAACAAAGGTTACACATTGTTATATTTTTACGCACTGTTACCTTTTATCGATAACACGCTTGTTATCTGTATATATAGATAAATTATATAAATAAAGTAACATCCGGCATTTAAATACTGATTCACATTATCTAAACAATCTGATATTCCGGAATATCCTGTTCTTCTTATCAAACACACATATCTCAAGTAGAAGCAGAGCCAGCATAACCCAGGCGAAAATCTGATATTTTTCGTCATATTCGGAATATGCTATTCCATCTATTTCTTTTTTCTGCAATTTTTCCAACTCTGCTTGCAGGCTTTTCAGTGCACTATTCGAATTATCAGCATGTGCATAAAGCCCTTTTCCGGCTTTTGCTATCTGGCGGCACATCTCTTCATTCAGCTTTGTCACAACCGGTTGCCCTTGTGTGTCACGTTTCATATTGTTAGAACCCGGTGAAACCGGAATCATCGCACCTTCCGTTGTACCTATACCCACAACATTCACATGCACACCCTGATCAGCTGCGCGCGCGGCTGCTCCCTCAGCATCGCCTTCATGCCCTTCTCCATCGGTAATCAGGACAATAGCTTTGTCTATATCCGTATCGTTAGAAAAACAACTCATGCTGATATCTATTGCACTGCCGATCGCTGTTCCCTGAACAGGCACAAGACTGGGGTCGATCGTTTCCAGAAACAATTTCGCAGACTGGTTATCAGGAGTCAGGGGCAACTGAATAAAAGCTTCTCCGGCAAATACAACGATAGCCACTTTATCATCCCTGCGTTCATCGATAATACGGGTCAGCATTTGCTTTGCTTTAGCTAATCTGCTCGGTTTTATATCTTCAGCCATCATCGAATTAGATACATCGATGGCAATAACCAGTTCTATTCCTTTCTTGTCTACCTTCTCCACTTTTGTTCCAAATTGTGGACGTGCAAGGACAACTATACCGAAACCTATGGCAACAAGTATAAGCCAGAATTTCAGATACGATCGTTTCAATGAAAGTTCGGGCATCATTCTTTTTACCAAGGCAAGTGTACCCAGTTTCTCCACACTTTTTCTCTTCCTTATATTCAGAAAGATAAAACCTATTACAAAAACAGGTATGGCAAAGAATAAATACAGATATTCAGGATTCGCAAACTTAAACATATTTCTTATACAAGTTATGAGTTATAAATTATAAGTATGGGCTTTGTCGCCTCGCGCCAGTCTTAATTCTTAACTCTTAATTCTTAATTATTTTAAGGTATATTCCTCAACCATGTCCGACGAAGAACCAATTCCAATCCTACCAGAGCCAAAGCAAAAATGGCAAATGGCATGTAAAGTTCTTTACGCTTGGTTACAGTGTTTACACTTATATGAGTTTTTTCCATTTGGTCTATTTCGTCGTATATTGCACTCAGACTGGTATTGTCCGTTGCACGGAAATACTGCCCTTTGGTAATGGCTGCTATCTCTGTCAGAGTGCGCTCGTCAAAGTCGCCTGACACCTGCATACTCTGCAAGCCGTAAGGTGTCATTATCCTTGCTGTAGACGTCCCTCTGGAACCAATCCCTATGGTATAAACACGTATATCATAAGACGCCGCCAGTTCGGCTGCCGTTAAAGGTGCAATTTGTCCGGCATTATTAGAACCGTCAGTTAAAAGTATTACAACCCGCGATTTGGACTTACTGTCTTTCAGCCGGTTTACAGAATTAGCCAAACCCAAACCGATGGCGGTACCATCCTCTATCATGCCGAATTTAACCTCTGTAAGTAAGTTCAACAATACCTTGTGGTCCGTCGTCAACGGGCATTGGGTAAAGCTTTCCCCTCCGAATATGACCAGACCGATCCTGTCGTTAGGCCTGTCGTTTATAAACTCTGCGGCAACCTTTTTAGCCGCTTCGAGGCGTGTAGGCGAGAAATCCTGGGCCATCATCGTACCCGAGATATCGAGAGCCATCACAATATCAATTCCCTCAGAATTTGATACATCCGAAGAATTGACACTTTGCGGACGTGCCAGAACGATTATAACCAGTGCAATCGCAATCACCCGTAGCAAAAACGGGAAGTGACGCAGGTAAACCCTTATTGTAGAAGGTGCTTTTTCAAAGGCAAAGCCTGAAGACATCTTAAATGTAGCCTGCATCTTCCTCAACTTAATGATGTACCACACAATCAGCGGTATCAGCAATAAGAGTAAGTATAAATATCTCGGATTGGCATATACTATATCCATATATCTTTAGCTTTGTTTTTTATCTTCTTTGTTTTCTTTTTCTTTCGGTGCCTGACTCTCCGTCAAGCTATCCTTTTGCTCATCCAGTGTCTGACGTTCTTCTATCTTAGTCTGATTGACAAACAGGTAAGCATTTACCAGACTCAGGTCGTTCTCGTCGGCAAACGGAGTATATTTGGCAAACTTAACCAGGTCGGCCAGCTTTAATATCTGAGACAAGCCATCTGTAGCCGATTTTGTATCAGTAGCCAAATGTACCGAAGCAATAATATCATCCGAGATCATTTCCGGCGCATCTATGCTGAAGCGTTTGTCTATGTATTCACGAAGAATATCTGTAAGTTCGGTATAATATTCCTTCTCCTGCCCTTTCTGCCAAAGTTTAGACGTTTTCAGCTTATCCAGTCCCTGTAATGCGACCACATGAGGAGGCAAAACAATTTTTGGAGTAAAGAAATACCCTTTGTTCCTCTTTCGTATATAGAAGTAAATGGCAAGTCCGATAAGGGCAAGGATCAATAGAATAATCAAAGGGATATACAAATATTCAAGATAGTCCTGCCATACAAACGGCGGGTCTTGCACTGTTTTTATATCCGATATCTGAAGTTTTTCGAAGTCTATGGAATCAGTCTGATGATTCTTCAATTGCTCGAGATATGCCAAAGACTGCTCCGATAATTGCGGCGCGGAAACTTTCAGCCCAAAATCGTTTGTACGAAGCGTATCCACACCATCTATCACCTGCATGTAAGGTACATGGTATAGTGTAGAATCGAATGAAGTCACAACATATTTCTGACTGATAGTCATCACCTCCGTCATTACCGTATCCGCTTTCAGCATTTTCAACACCTCGATTCCAGTTATCAGGGTATCCGGATAAAGAGGGAAGATAATATCCCGTCCTTTTGGTGCAATAACCTCTACATTAATGATTGCCTGTTCCCCGATCAGGATATCCGATGGCTGTATTGTTGCCCTTACTGTCGACTTCTGCGCCGATAGCGAAAAACTCAGGCAGCAAAGCAAGCCAGGCAATAGTATATTTTTTAGTTTCAACATATTTTCAATGAGTAAATTAGCATATATGCCAATTAGCAAATTTCAGTATATATAATTGGTACATTTTCAAATTTACATTTTAGCTTCTCTTCTTAAACAAGGCCATTAATGCCTTTACATAATCTTCATCGGTACGGACAGAAACATTATCTACCTTACTCCGGTTAAACGAAGTCTGCATATTCTCCTGCTGCTTTTTCCACCAATCCTGATATACCTGACGTACCCTCTTCGAAGAAGTATCTACCCAACGTTCTGCCCCGGTCTCCGCATCCATCACTTTCATAAGCCCCACGCTAGGAAGCTGCGTTTCAAGACTGTCATAAACCTGCAAAGCAACTATGTCGTGTTTACGATTGGCTATTGTCAGGGCATTATTATAATCCTGTATATCTATAAAGTCGGATATCATAAATGTTGTGCAGCGTTTTTTGATAACATTCGTCAGATATTTAAGAGCCATTCCCACATCGGTTTTGGCACTGTCTGCCTGAAAGTTTATCAGTTCCCGGATAATATATAGTATATGCTTCTTCCCTTTCTTGGGAGGTATGAATTTTTCTATCTTGTCAGAAAAGAAAACCACCCCGATTTTATCATTGTTCTGTATGGCA
>QMCD01003708.1_pt1 | contig 11657 bp, 13 predicted proteins | sample 1821841 | NCBI WGS metagenome assembly QMCD01 (sample SAMN01991225, study PRJNA193472) | Termite gut metagenome, whole genome shotgun sequencing project. | isolation source: worker | host: Macrotermes natalensis | reverse complement strand
TTGCAAGGCGCTGCTGGCGGAATACTTGCCTGTGCCGGTGATTGCACGAGAGGGCGGAACATACCACATGGAAACGAACCGGCCTAAAAGTATAGGCAGGGTGAAGGCGTTTTACGGAAACTTTCTTGTGGCGTTGAAAGCGTATACGTACCTGCTGACACTGGGCGGCGAGGGCCTTAGGCGCGCTTCGGTGAACGCGGTCTTAAACGCCAACTATATGCTGCACGCCTTAAAGGAATATTCCGACGTTTCATATGACGCGCCCTGTATGCACGAGTTTGTGCTGGGGCTGGAAAGCCTGAAAAAGCGCACGGGCGTATCGGCGATGGATGTGGCGAAATCTATCATCGACAAGGGGTTCCACCCGCCGACCATGTATTTCCCGCTGATTGTGCATGAGGCGCTGATGATGGAGCCGACCGAGACGGAAAGCAGGGAAACGCTGGACGCCGCGATCGCCGCGATACGGGATATTTTCGCGATGGCGGAGAGCGGCCCCGACGCGCTGCACCATGCGCCCAAAAGCACGCCCATAGGCAGGCCGGACGATGTGGGCGCGGCGCGGAATCCCGTGCTAAAATACGATTTTGACGGCGGAACGGAATAGAATGGCAAAAATAATTGCGTATGATTTGGGAACGGGCGGCATAAAGGCTTCGCTTTTTAACGAGCGGGGCGAATCGCTGGCCTCGTCCTTTCAACGGTATGAGACGGCGTATCCGCACGACCTTTGGTGTGAGCAAAAGCCCATGGACTGGTGGAACGGCGTGTGCGTATGCACAAAAGAACTGCTGGAAAAAAGCGGGGCAAAACCCGGCGAGATCGACTGCGCGGCGCTTTCCGGGCACAGCATCGTCACCGTGCCCATCGGCAAAAACGGCGAACTCCTGGCGGAATCCGTGCCCATCTGGTGCGATATGCGCGCGACGGACGTGCCGGGTGATTTCTTCCGGGAAATACGGTATGAAGACTGGTATATGACCACAGGTAACGGCGACCCGCCGGAGAGCTATTCCCTATTCAAGCTGATGTGGATGAAAAAGCACCAACCCGAGCTTTTTAATAAGACAGTGTTTGTGCTGGGCTCTAAGGATTTCATAAACTACAGGCTGACCGGGGCGCGGGCCACCGACCCGTCCTATGCCGCGAGCTTCGGCGTGTTCAACCTGAAAAAGTGGGCGTATGAAGATCGTTTTTTCACGGCGGCGGGCATCGGCCGCGCACTGTTTGCCGATATCATCCCTTCTGACGCGCGCGTGGGCGCGGTGACGGCTGAGGCGGCGAAGCAAACGGGACTGCTGGAAGGCACGCCCGTTGCGTGCGGCGGTGTGGACAATATGTGCATGGCGCTGGGGGCCTGCGGCATCGGCGAAGGCAAGGTGTACACTTCACTCGGGTCTTCAAGCTGGATCGCGGTGACGACGCGGGAGCCGATTCTTGATATCGAAACGCTGCCGTTTGTGTACGCGCACGCGGTGCCGGGATATTATACGTCGGCGGTTTCCATCTTTTCGGCGGGCAATTCCTTCCGCTGGGTGCACGACGAGCTTTTGAAAGATGTGCTGCCGGTGGAAACACGGTTTGACAGGATGAACGAAATGGCGGCGCGCGTGCCCGAAGGAAGCAACGGCATCCTGTTCAACCCCACGTTGGCGGGAGGGAGCGCGCAGGAAAAAAGCCCGAACACGCACGGCTCGTTTTATGGGCTTTCGCTCGGGACGACGCGCGAGGACCTGGTGCGCGCCTCAATGGAGGGCGTTTGTTTTGCGCTCCGCTATGTATTGGATATCCTAAAAAAGCACACCAACCTTGCCGGGCGGCAAATGCTGCTGTGTGGCGGCGGCAGCAAAAGTGCGCTTTGGCGGCAGATGTTCGCGGATATCTACCGCATGGAGATATTGAAGACGAATATCGACCAGGACGCGGCGTCTTTAGGGGCGGGCGCGCTCGCGGCAAATGCGCAGGGAATTTTTAAAGGTTATGACATGATCGAGTCATTCCATAAAACGGAGGCGGTGGAAAAACCGCGCCCCGGGCAGAGCGAAAAATATGAGGCGCTTTATGCCGTATACCGGGAATGGTCGGAAAGCCTCGCCTGGATAGGCGATAAAATGCAAAAGCTGCACGCGCGAGGGATTTGGTGAAAGCGGAGGATTGAACAGTGTTTGGAAAATTGAACCATATAGGGATTTTTGTGAAAGAGATGCAGCCTGCCATTGATTTTTATACGAATGTTTTGGGTGGGAAGCTTTTGTTCAGCCTATACAACGAAGGGGACGGCGAGAAGATTTCCATGGTGCGGATGGGGGACTACTGCGTGGAGCTGATCGAGCCGCCTGAAGGGGCGGAAGATGCGCCAAAGGCGGCGCAAGAGACGCGCAATCATTTCGCGATCGAAGTAGAGGACATAAAAGCGGCGGTAAGCCATGTGCAAAAGCAGGGTTGTGTGTTGGAAAAAGAAGGCGTTTATGCCGTGCCCCATTTCGGGGATGAGGAAACAAACCTGCTGGTGGCGTTTTTTCACGGGCCGAATGGAGAGCGGATCGAGTTTTTTCAGTACGTATAGCGCATTATCTCGCCAGCAATTTATACAACAGCCGGTACAGCGCCATGGCTTCTTCCTGCGAAAGCGGCAGGCAGCCGCCCAATTGCGCGGGGATTGCAGCCGCGCGTTCTTTGAGCCTTTCCCCCTCGGGGGTGAGGCTGATGGTGACAGACCGTTCATCTTGCGGCGAACGTGCGCGCCGCACAAAGCCTTTTGCCTCGAGGCGCTTTAAAAGAGGGGTAAGCGTGCCCGAATCGAGGTACAGATATTCCCCCAGTTCTTTCACGCCTGCCTGCTTCCGCTCCCAAAGCACCATCATGGCGATGTATTGCGTGTATGTCAGGCCGAGCGGATCCAAATACGGCTTGTATTTGCCCGTCACTTCTTTGGCGGCGGCATAGAGCGGGAAGCAGAGCTGATTTTTCAGTTTGAGCGCATCGTACGCATCCGCGATTTCGGCCACCGTTATCCCTCCAAAAGCGCGGCGACATCGTTGGTGATCGCTTCGGGCTTTTTTGTAGGGGCATAACGCGATACGACGTCGCCTTTTTTATCTACCAGAAATTTAGTGAAGTTCCACTTTATTTTGCCGCCCCCGAGGCCGCCCTTTTGGCTTTTGAGCCAGGTATAAAGCGGGCTCTCGTTTGCGCCGTTCACTTCGATTTTGTCGAACTGCCGAAACGACACGCCAAAGCGCCCCACGCAGAAACTGGTTATTTCCTCGTTTGTCCCGGGTGCCTGGTGGCCAAATTGATTGCAGGGGAAATCGAGTATTTCAAAACCCTGATCCTTATATTTTTCATACAACTCCTGCAAGCCGCTGTACTGCGGCGTAAAGCCGCAGCCTGTCGCCGTGTTCACGATGAGAAGCACCTTCCCTTCATACTCGGAAAGGGCTACATCCAAGCCTTTTGCATCCTTGACTGTCAAATCATAAAGAGCCATGATAACACCTCCGCTTAAAATAGCATAAAATTAAATTGTGCACAATTAATAATATAACAGTATTTTTCCCGAATGTCAAGGAAGATCGCACGAAAGGGATTGTCCGTTTTCGTGGATTGAAAGCTATCGTATCATTGGTGGTAAGAAGCCTGCGGCGCACTTTATTGCCTGCGGCGGCTCAAGGACTCGCTTCCCGCTTCACTGCGGGCTCGCCGCGTCGCATAGCGACTTGCTCCCCTCGCGTTCAGCGAACGTCGCGCTCGCCAATCGTGGCGCGGTCGCGTTCCGTTCTCCTTGAGAATCCTTGCTTCTAAAGACCGCTTCCAGTGAGTCTCACGCCTTTAAGGGAGTTTTTAGAACCGTAGGTTCTGAACCGCCGGAGGCATATAATGCGCCGCAGGCTCCTTGACCAAAAAGGAATCCCCGTGAGAGAGCGCAAGTTATTTGCACAATATAAATACGGGTTCGTATTTGGACGGATATGCCTAACCGGAGGTCAAAGTAAACCTTGGAAAACTGCCGCCAACTATAGGGCCAAAAAGTGCGTGGTTTGAATTGATCAGTGTTTATTTAAGCCACCACTACCAAAGTTACTCCCAAACCACGTACGGATAGGCCAATTCCCGCAGAAAAGAAAACGGTCGCTTCCCCAAAAATTCCCTTGTAGGCGCGCCGAAAAAATCACAACGACTTTTCCCGCGTTTTCTATTTGCCGGTTTTGTTGATATACATATGCGCATCCACGCTGTCCGGCATATCTTCCAATGGTTGCTTAAAATTTCCACCAAATATATTTACGCCGTAACTGAACGACATTTTATAGGGCTTTCCGCTTTCTTTTTTGATCGTATCCATTTTCTTCCGCATGTGCAGCAGCGCCCTTTTTGCTGCCGCAAGCTCACAGTCCCGGAACACCAAAAAAAACTCGTCGCCGCCGTAACGGATGGCGATCTCCGCGGGCTGTTCGCAGTTCTTCAAAACATCCGCGACTGTACGGATGTATTCGTCGCCCTCGTTGTGCCCGTAGGTGTCGTTTACGCGCTTCAGGTTATCAATAGAAATAAACGCCACGCAATGCTTTACCCCGGAAGCATTGGTTTGAAGCGTTTTCAAAACGCCCAATCCCGCGCGCCTGTTCAGCATACCGGTTAGCGGATCGACGTCTACATCCGGTTCAAGCCGTTCCTCACAAAGCTTCCAATCGGTTATATCATCTGCCATATGAAGGAAAAGGCGCTGCCCGTTGGGCAGCGAAAAAGAATCCGAAGCCACTCGGTGCCATTGGTCGGCGGCCGCGTTGCTGACCTGCGCCAAAACCGGATAGTCCGGCTTGCCCACATGCAGGTCACAAAGGTATGCCAGCAGGAAATCCTCTTCTTTTTGTACCGCGCCGGGCCGCAAGTGCTCTCTTCCGGCAAGCAGGGCTTTTCCCGGCAGATTTGCGTAAACGACAGTACCAAATTCATCCACCCCGATCACCATAAGAGTCGGCTCATTGGCCGCCGCCAATATCTGATGACGCCATCCACTGTCCGTGACATTTATTTCTCTGTCAGTATCGGTCGTGGTAAACACACCGGTATCCCACGCGGCCCCGCCCGCCGATGTGTCCGCCATGCGGCTGATAAGCTCGTTCACAGCGCGGAACAATTCGCCGTCCTCCTGCATCTTCGGTGCTCCCCGGCCACAAAGAAATGCATCGATATCCCTTGTAAACGCGGAAAACTGCGCCTGCATCCGCCTAAGCGGCCCTGCCAGCATGTTCCCATGCGACGGGCAAAAACCGCCTAACCTGCCGCGCGCAAGTTCGTCGGCCATCTTACTTGCTTCATGAACGTCGGAAAAAAGCCGCGCGGCTTTATCCGCCAGCCGTTTCAGTTCCGGGTTCCCTATTTCCTCCGAAAACCGAATATGTCTGGACGGCTTGCCCAAAAGCGCTTGATCCATCGCTTCTTCCAGGTCGGTTAGAAAATCTCTTGTCTCGTTATCCATAGCCATCTTCACCGCCATACAACTCTTTTAAGCGTTTACACTTCAAAATGGCGTGTTCTGTTATCTTTCGTCACGCACAAAAGGGAGGGCAACAAAATCTGCACATTCAGTATTCTGGATACCGATTTTCATCTCCTTAAATTGATTGATAAAATTTTTAATGAATTAATTGAAAGTTTCTATTTAATAGTATACCTTAAATATTCATAATTTGCAAGAAGAAAGGCGGTTTTTTTGCAGCCCGGCTACGCATAACAAAAAGGCGGAGATTTCAGCCGAATGGCGGAAATTTGTTGTATTGCTCAACCAGCCAGCTCCAATAGGTATTATCGTTTATTTTTTCCGTAAAGGTTTTGCCCCGCTCGGTTAAACCGAACGCTTCCAGGCACGAACCAAAATACGCCCGGTAGTCGTTCACATAACCGATTTTGTGGCATAACTTGACATGGCGTATAACTTCTTTTGCCGAGTAGGTTTCCAGCAGATCGGAGCCCTTGCAAAAAATCCACTTATCGCCCATGTCCTCGCGAGCCATCATAAGTAACACGTCCCGCAAGCATTCCAGATTCAGGCTCATAACATCGCTTTTCCAATCCGGGCCTAGCCCATCAAGTTAAAACTTTTGGCACGATCATATAGTTCATTATAGTGGTGAAACCTGCGGGAAGTCAAGTATACGGAAGGCGGGGGAGACGGCAAGCAGGGTGTGCTTAAATGAAAAATTCGTGGATATTCGGTAGATTATTTCATAAATGAACAATGGCAATAAAAATCAGCGATATTTGCTCCAGGGGCGGCGCACTGTTATGCGGCGCGGCTGTGTTTGAAATATGGAGCACCCGCGTTGCATTTTTCTTTTGTCAAAGCTATAATATTCTATAGCAGCAGCAATAGTATTTGAATGGCCCGGCAGGGTCGGCGGGAATGGAGCATGGCAAAAGAGACAGACAGTATACGGCAGGAATTTGACCATTGTTTTGTGGTCTGCGCTTATAAGGAAAGCCCATACATCGGGGCTTGCATCGAATCCCTGAAAGGGCAGGGCGTGCCCGCGCGGGTGGTTGTTTCCACGTCCACGCCCAATGGCCGGCTGGCGGCGCTGTGTGAAAAACAGGGTGTCCCGCTTTTTATCCGGGAGGGGCAGAGCGGCCTTGCGGCGGACTGGAATTTTGCCCTCAAAGCGGCGCCGGCGGATTTTGTGACTATTGCGCACCAGGATGATATCTATCACCGGGATTATCTTGAAAAAATGCGGGAATATGCGTGGCGGGCGAAGAACCCCATCTTGCTTTTTACTGATTATGCGGAATTGCGCGGCGGAGTGGCGGTGGAAGATAACCGCTTGCTTCGCGTGAAGCGGAAGATAAACGCCGTGCTGAAAAGGCCCGCGTTCTGGGGCAGCAGGTTCGTGCGCAGGCGGTCGCTTGCCGTGGGAAACGCCATATGCTGCCCGTCCGTTTGCATCCACAAAGCGCGGTTCCCGGATTTTGCATTTGACGCTTCGTTTATATGCGCACTCGACTGGGACGCGTGGAGCAGGTTGGCGGACGAGCAGGGGGAGTTTATCTATATCCCCGAGATATTGATGTGCCACAGGATACACGAGGAGTCGGAAACGACGCGGCTTATAGCAAACGGCGCGCGTTTTTCGGAAGACCTTGCCATACTCTCGCGGTATTGGCCGGGGCCGGTCGCGCGGTTCATTATGGGCAGGTATAAAGCGAGCGCGAAAAGCAACGAGGGTACGCTATGAGTACGGAAAAAGAGAAGCTGCTTCATGAAATAGAATATCTTGAGGCGCGGCTGCTCGTCGCGGAAGACGATGCGGAAAAGCTGCACCATGCGCTGCGTGAGAAGAGCGACGAGCTTTCAAGTGTGCGCTCCGAGCTTTTGGATGCGGGGCACAGGCACCTGCGGGCGCGGCATCATAAAGAACCGGAGGCGTCGCCGGGCGGCATGGATTTTCGCCTCGCAAAAAGGACGATATTGGTTATCACCAATAGACTGCCCGCTTACGACAGAAGTTCGCGGGAAAGGAGCCTGCACGCTTACCTGCGGCTTTTTCTGGCGATGGGTTATGACGTGGCTTTGCTCGCGGAGGATTTTACGGCGGCGGAGCCTTATATGTCCGGGTTGTTGGATATGGGTGTAAAAGCGCTGGCGGGCCAGCGGTTCGAGCAGGGCTGGCACTCGTGGGTAGAGCAAAACGCAGCGCATATCTGCACCGTTCTTGTGACAAATATGGAGGCGGCGCGTCGTTTTATGCGATTTATTAAAAAACATGTGGATGTGCCTGCGCTTTATTTTGCGGAAGAACAAGACGAAAAACAGGGTGGGCAAACGGTGGAAGCGCAAGCGATCGAGAGCGCGATGGAGCGCATTATGCTGCACGACGCGGATGCGGTGCTCCTGTTCGGCGAAGGGCAGGAGAAAGCGTATCCGGCAAAAACGGCGCGCATACCGCTTTATTTTTATTACGACATACCGGCGCGCAAGACGGGCTTTGAGCAAACGAACGGCCTGCTCTTTGTCGGGTCGTTCCTGCGCGGGCGGAACGAGGAAGGGGTGCGGTGGTTCGTAAAGGAAGTGCTGCCGCTTGTGCGGCAGGCGCTGCCGGGGGTGAAGCTTACGGCGGTCGGCGAAGGCGCGCCTGCGTCCCTTTTTGTGGAAGAAGGCGTAGTGGCCGCGGGCCATGTGCCCGACGCGTCGCTTGACCGGTTTTATGAAACCAGCCGTGTCGCCGTTGTGCCCATTCTTACCGGCGGCGGCGTGACGGGGAAAACCGTGGAGGCTATGGCGCATGGTTTGCCGTTTGTATCCACGGCGGCGGGCCTTGCGGGGTTGCCCGCTGCGGGGCAGGTGGCGCAACCGGCGGATACGGTGGAGGCATTTGCCGCGCAGGTCGTACAGAAATACCTGGACAAAGCGGAATGGGAAAAAACCAGCGACGCGTATCGGAAATATCTGCGCGAATTCGCCTCTTTCAAAGAAGCGGAACGGATATGGAAGAAGATTCTGGCAAACGCGGCGGAGAGATAAATCATTCTTGCAATATCTGAAAATAACGGTATAATAAAAGCGTGTGGCAATGCTGCCGGAAAAGCGGGGTTGCCGGGAAAATCGTGCGATGACCGGGGGAGGGAATATGAAGAAAATATTGAGCGTGATGCTGTGTGCGCTTTTGCTTACCACATTTGCGGCCGCGTGCGCGCCTAAAGCAGACAGTTTATCAAAAATAGAGGAAGCGGGCAAGCTTGTGATGCTTACCAACGCGGAGTTTGCGCCGTATGAATACCTTGGGGCAAACGGCGAGGTCGCGGGTATCGACGTGGATATCTGCCAGGCGATCGCGGACGACCTCGGCGTGCAGCTTGAGGTGGTCAATATGGATTTTGACGGCCTTATCGCCGCGATGAAAAGCGGTAAGGGCGACCTTGTCGCGGCGGGTATGACCGTAGACGCGGAACGCCAGCAGAATGCGGATTTTTCCGTAACCTATGCGGACGCCACGCAAATCATCATCGTAAATAAAACAGACCCGAAGGTGACGACCGAAGCCGACCTCGCGGGTAAGTCGATCGGCGTGCAACTCGGGACGACGGGCGACCTTTACGTTTCAGAAGAGATAGAGGGCGCGGATGTGCGGCAATTCAAGTCGGGGCTGGAAGCGGCGCAGGATCTGCTGAACGGCAGGCTGGACGCCGTGGTTCTTGATATACTGCCCGCGCAGGGTATTGTGGATAATAACAGTGATGACCTTGCGCTGCTCGAAATGACCTCGACAAGCGAGCAGTACGCGATTGCCCTTCCCAAAGGCGACACGGCGTTTGTGGAGCGCGTGAACAGTGTGCTCGAAAAGCTGATTGCGGACGGTAAAGTCGCCGAATTTACAGCCGCTCATGTGGAAGCGACGAGAGGCGCATAAATTTACCGGTAAAGATTCGCGGGGAAGGCGGGGCTTTCCCTGCGATTTTTGATTTTTTGGATATTTCTATCCGTAAAGTAGATTGGAAGATGTGCTATGTTTAACGATATCCCGGGCCAGGTTTATAGGACGCTGGTGGTAGACAGCCGCTGGATGATTATTGTGGAGGGGCTTTTGGTCACGCTGATGGTGGCGGGCATCGCCATCGTGTTGGGCGTGGTCATTGGCGCGCTCGTTGCCATTGCCAAGGTAAACGTGCACTATACCGGACGTAAAAAGTGGCTGGGCGTGCTCTGTGAAATATACACGACGGTCGTACGCGGCACGCCTGTGGTGGTGCAGCTTCTGATCATGTATTTCATTGTGTTTGCCGCCGCGCCTAAGGAAATGGCGGCGTATGTGGGCGCGCTGGCGTTCGGTGTAAACAGCGGCGCGTATGTCTCCGAAGTTATACGCGCGGGCATCATGTCCATAGACCGCGGGCAGATGGAAGCGGGGCGGTCGCTCGGCCTTTCGCAGAAAATGACCATGCGCTCCATCATATTGCCGCAGGCGTTTAAAAATGTGCTGCCTGCCCTCGGAAACGAATTCATCGTATTGATAAAGGAAACCTCCGTTTTGGGCTTTATTGCCGTGACCGACCTCACGATGGCGTCGCAGCTTATTCGTTCGCGGTCGTTCGACGTGCTTGTGCCGCTTCTTTTGATTGCGCTCATATACCTGGGCATCGTCATGTTGTTCACGTGGGCTTTGAAAAAGCTGGAGAGAAAACTGGCGGAAAGCGACGCGAGGTGAACGGGATGAAAGCATTGATAGAGACAAAAGAACTGCGCAAGCGGTTTGCGGATAACGAAGTGCTGAAGGGCATTAGCGAGATGGTGCTAAAAGGCGAGAAGGTCGTGATCGTGGGGCCGTCGGGCAGTGGGAAGTCCACTTTTTTGCGTTGCCTCAACCTGCTTGAGACGCCGACCGCCGGGGAAATATGGTTTGAAGGCCGCCTGCTCTCCGGGGCAAACGAGCAGGAGGCAGACAAGCTGCGCGCCAAAATGGGCATGGTGTTCCAGCAATTCAACCTGTTCCCGCATATGTCGGTGGCAAAGAACATAACGCTTGCGCCGGTGAAGCTGGGGCTGATGGATGAAGCGCAGGCGCTTGAGCGGGCGAAGGCGCTTTTAGCCCGCATCAGCTTGCTGGATAAGCTGAATGCTTACCCCTCCTCCCTTTCGGGCGGGCAAAAACAGCGCGTCGCCATTGTGCGCGCGCTCGCGATGAACCCGGACGTGATGCTGTTTGACGAGCCGACTTCCGCGCTCGACCCGGAAATGGTGGGCGAGGTGCTGGACTTTATGCACACGCTGGCGGACGAAGGGATGACGATGATCGTCGTCTCCCATGAAATGGGGTTTGCACGCGAGGTGGCCACGCGCGTGGTGTTTATGGACGACGGCAGGGTGCTGGAGAGCGCGCCGCCCAGCGAGTTTTTCGACCACCCAAAAAACGAACGGCTGCAAGATTTCCTTTCAAAAATACTTTAGGTAACCGTTGATCAACGCTTACCCGGAAGACATCTATCCCCATAAGAGAAATATAAACATTTTGTGAATAACCCTTTACAAATATCTGAAATGGAATATACTGTTCTTAAAGGTCAAAGAAAGTCAAAGACTGGAGGTGATGGTGTGTCCATATTGAGCGATCATATAGAAAGCTTTATAAAAGAGTTACTTGAGGAGGATGGTACAACAGACCTGCAAAGAAACGAACTGGCGCAGCGGTTCCAATGCGCGCCGTCGCAGATCAATTATGTGCTGACCACGCGGTTCTCCCCCAGCAGGGGGTACGTTATACAGTCCCGGCGGGGCGGCGGCGGCTACATCCGTGTGATGCAGCTTGACCTAGACCGGACGGATTATATCATGGAACTGGTGGAATCGCAGCTTGCGGGCGGCGTGAATATGCGTAACGCGGCGGAGCTCGTGGAAGGTCTTTACCAAACAGGTTTTATAGACGGCGGTATCAAAAATATCATACTGGCCGCGGTGTCCGATAAAGCGCTTGCCGCCGCGGGCGAGAGCAGGAACGAATTAAGGGCGGCCATATTGCGGGAAATACTGGTACGCGTGATTTAAAAAATATAACATAGATATAACACAGCATTCCTGTAAAACGTGAAAAAGGAGTTTGAAGGAAAAGAAAACCTCCTGCTAAGATAAGTGAGAAAAGCAAACTCATACAAATCTTAGAAACCAG
>QMCD01002023.1_pt1 | contig 11659 bp, 7 predicted proteins | sample 1821841 | NCBI WGS metagenome assembly QMCD01 (sample SAMN01991225, study PRJNA193472) | Termite gut metagenome, whole genome shotgun sequencing project. | isolation source: worker | host: Macrotermes natalensis | reverse complement strand
TTTTCCGCCTCTGACATTTCATATCACCCTGCGACAAAAAAATGGTCCCCGGCGTTGACCTTCGACGCCGGGGATATTAACAGGAAAATGTGGAGAAAATATGTAGGCTGTGCTCTATGTCGTTTTCGGCAAAACGATTTGAAAGCGGCTTCCCTGGTTCACGCGGCTCTCCGCCTCGACCGTTCCGCCGTGCGCCGTCACGATCGACTTGACGACGGCAAGCCCGATCCCGGAGCCGCCGGACAGGCGATTGCGGGATTTTTCGGCGCGGTAGAAGCGCTCAAAGATGAACGGAAGCTCGTCCGGCGGAATGCCGATGCCGTCGTCTTCCACGGCGAGGAGCGCAAAATCGCGGGCCTCGGAAAGGGTCACGCGTATCGTGCCGCCGGGGCGCGTGTACTTGACGGCGTTGGAGAGGATATTGGTCAATACCTGCCGTATCCTGCTGCTGTCCGCCCAAACCTCCAGGCGGTTTCCGTCTATCGAAGCGGTCAGCTTTTTGGCGGCGATCTCCGTCTCGAAGTTGGACAGCGTTTTTTGGGAGAGTTCCAGAAGATCGACCCGCGTCTTATCGAGCTTCAAATTGTCGCTGTCCATTCTCGCGAGATTCTCCAGATCGCTCACCAGTTTGCTGATGCGCCCGATCTCCTCGTGGCAGCTCGACAGACGCGCGGGCGTCGGCTCCCATACGCCCTCGATCATCGCCTCGATGTGCGTCGCGACGTTGGTCAGGGGGGTGCGCAGTTCGTGGGCCACGTCCGCGGTGAGCCGCTTGCGCAGTGCTTCCTGTTTGCCAAGCGAATCAGCCAGCTGATTGACTGAGCGCGTCAGCTCATCCAGCTCGCTGATGCGGTTTTTTTCATTGATTCGGACGGCATAATCGCCGGTCGACATCCGTTTTGCGCGCTCCGCCGTGATTCGGATCGGATTGCTGAGGCGTCTCGCCAGAAGCCAGCCGACCGCAACGGCCAGCAAAAGAGAAAACAAGCCGCTTCCGGCAAGAATCAGATTCAGAGAGTCCAGAAAAAGAAAATCGTCGTCGCTGTAAAAGTAAGGAGAAAAACAGCGGATGCTGACCGTTGCGATCGCCTGCCCATTCTGCGTCAGGTCGTAATGATTGACGGTGAACGCGCCCTGATCGTTTGGGAAACGCGCCTGCATCTTCCGGGAGATATCGCGCATCATCTGTCTGCACGCGCTCATGTCGCACAACTCGGCGTCCCATAACATTTCGTTCCCCGTGCCGTATATCTTGACGATATAGCCGTCGTAAAGCGCGTGCATGCCCACCGCGTGCAAATACTCCGCGTTCCAGGTTTTCGATGCGGCGTTGTATTGCTGGTTCACCAGCGAGAGAATCGATTCGGTTTGCTGTTTCTGCCGCTCAATAATATATCTCTCGAACTGACGGTTGATAAAAACATTGGACACCACGCTGATGACGGCCACGGTGAGAAGCACCACCAACGCGATGTTCAGGGAGAGCCGCGTCCTTAAACTGCGCGGTTCTGACAGCAGTTTTCTGAAACTAGGTATCATCCCGCAGCCCTCCGAATTTATAGCCGACCCCGTGCATCGTCAGGATATACTCCGGTTTTTTGGGGTTATGCTCGATTTTGTGCCGAAGATTTTTGATGTGGCTGTCGACCGCGCGGTGATAGCCGTCGAATTCGCCCCCCATCGCGACGTCGATCAGCTGCTCTCTGGTGAACACCTGGCTGGGGTTGATGACGAGCGTTTCGAGTATTTTGAACTCGTTCGGCGTGAGAAGAACAGCCTGCCGGTTGATTCGGACGGTGCGGCTGTTGAAGTCGATTTCCAGCACGCCGCCGTTAAACGAGAGCTTGTTGCCCGGCAGGCGCAGGTACTCCCCGGACCGGCGCAGTACAGCCTCGACGCGGGCAAGGAGCGTTTTCAGGCTGAACGGTTTTGTGATGTAGTCGTCGGCCCCAAGGGCGAGCCCGTTCAGCATGTCGTTCTCCTCCACCTTCGCCGTCAGCATAATGATGGGGATATAGGACCGCTTGCGTATAACCGCGCAAAATTCCTCGCCGGTCATACCGGGCAGCATGAGGTCGAGCAGAATCAGGTTGATTTTTTCCTCGCCAAAAATCTCGAACGCCCGTTCCGTGTCCTCCGCCCCGAATACGGAATAGCCCTTGCTCTCCAGAAAGGACTTCACGACCTCGATGGTCTTCGGCTCGTCGTCGACGATCAGTATTTTTTGACGGTTTTCGTTCATCGCGGCCTCTTTCGCGTTATTTCAGATCGAACGGCTTCAAAAATTTTTCAGCCTCGAATTTCCTCCCAAACGCGTCCTCCAGCGGAACCTTGGCGTAAGTCCATCCCTCGACTTTGGAGGGGTCCGTTCCGGCGTCGATCAGCACCTTGGGGTCCAACACGAATACCAGGTCTTTGTCGTTTTTACTCATGTCCTTCGCCCATTCCACGACATTTCCCTCGGCTACGGTGACGCCGAAATGGTCCAGCGCGTGGTGATACCCGAGGCAATCCCGGTCCAACTTAACGATTTGCACGAACGACGAAAGCGCGGTTATTTCACCGCTGTAAACCAATGGTCCGCCGGACAGTTTTTTTCCCACCATGAGTTCGCCGCGTTCTTCAAGCACCTCTTTCATGCCGGCGGGCAATTGATCGATGTCCAGACCGGCTTTCACAAACGGCTCGGCGTCGAAGAAAACAGCCGCGTCGGCGATGCGGTTTTCTTTCGCTTCGCTGCGCCACCAGAAAGCCGCTTTCCCGTCCGGCGCCCGCAACACCCACATTTTCTCCACTGCATCCGCGGTCGGGGGAAACGCCAGCGCGTCAATCATTTTCCCGAACGACGCAATCGCCGTTCTCCCCACAATGTCCGTGATAAGCGCCGCCTCCGCGTTCCCTGCGGCGTAGATGAATGAACCCGCCAAAGCAGCGAGCGCCGCAATGACGGCTGAAAATTTACGAATCGTTTTTATCATGATCCATCTCTCCTATGAGAATCCCGTTTATTTGGGCCTGAAACGCCTGAGCCTCAGCGCATTGGTCAAAACGGAAACGGAACTGAACGCCATTGCCGCCGCCGCGAGAATGGGGTCGAGCAGCGGACCGCCGAACAGGAAGCGCAGAATGCCTGCTGCAACCGGAATCCCCGCCGTGTTGTACGCGAACGCCCAGAACAGGTTCTGCTTGATGTTGCGGATCGTGCTTCGGCTAAGTTGGAGCGTGGTGGGAACGTCCATCAGGTCGCTCCTCATCAGGACGACGTCCGCGGACTCCATCGCGACGTCGGTGCCAGAGCCGATCGCGATGCCGACATCCGCCTGCACCAGCGCCGGGGCGTCGTTGATTCCGTCGCCGACCATCGCGACTCTGCGGTTTTCCTCCTGCAATTTTTTCACTTCGTTCGACTTATCCTGCGGCAGGACTTCCGCCAGCACGCGGTCGATGCCGACCTGCCGTGCGATGGCGTCCGCCGTTTTTTTGTTGTCGCCCGTGATCATGGCTACGACGATTCCCATGCCGCGCAAAGCATTTATCGCCTCCGCGCTGCTCTGCTTGACCACGTCCGCCACCGCGATCATCCCGGCGAGCTTGTCGTCGATGACGATGTACATCGGCGTTTTGCCCTCTCCCGCCAGACGGTCCGATTCACCCTCCAGCTCGCGGAGGGAAATTTTCCGCTCGTTCATCAGCTTCCTGTTACCGGCGTAAATGCGCGCGGCGCCAACCGTGGCCTCGATACCCAGACCCGTCAGCGCCTGAAAATTTTCCACCGGCAGAAATTCCTGCTTCTCCGCCTCTGCCTTCCGTACAATCGCCTCGCCAAGCGGGTGCTCCGACCCTTTTTCCGCAGACGCCGCAAGTTGAAGCAGACTGTTTTCATTGATGCCGGGTGTCGTCACGATGTCCGTGACCTCCGGCTTGCCCTCCGTGATCGTCCCCGTTTTATCGAAAACGATCGTGTCGATTTTGTGCGCCGTCTCGAGCGCTTCGCCGCTCTTGAAAAGGATCCCGTACTCCGCGCCCTTTCCCGTACCGACCATGATCGCCGTGGGCGTGGCCAGTCCAAGCGCGCAGGGGCAGGCGATGATCAGCACGGAGATAAAAATGGTCAGGGCCAGTGCGGCGTCCTTTGTGTAGAAATACCATGCGGCGGCGGCGATGACCGCGGTTACGCACACAACGGGCACGAATACGCCCGAGATGACGTCGGCCATTGCGGCGATGGGGGCTTTGGAGCCCTGGGCTTCCTCCACCAGTTTGATGATTTGCGCCAGCGCCGTGTCGCTGCCGACCTTCGTCGCTTCGAATCGGATGACGCCATTTTTATTGATTGTGGCGGCGTAAACCGAATCGCCCTGTTTTTTGTCTATGGGCAGGCTTTCTCCCGTGAGCATGGATTCGTCCACCGCCGAATGTCCTTCGGTGATGGTGCCGTCCACCGGGATTTTTTCGCCGGGCCGGACGAGGATGATTTGACCGATCTCCACTTCGTCGATCGGGATCTCGATCTCTTTTCCATCCTGAATCACCGTGGCCGTTTTCGGCGCGAGGCCCATCAATTTTTTGATGGCTTCGGAGGTCTTGTTCTTGGAGACGGCTTCAAGCGTCTTGCCCAGCAAGACCAAAACGATGATGACGCCTGCGGACTCGAAATAAAGATGATTGACGGAGCCGAAGTTCAGGTTGAAAAGGGTGTCTATGGTACTGAAATAAATCAACGCCCGATTATCATATAAATTGTAATATTTATCCAGTCCCCATCCCCTGTTATTTACGTCATCCTGTTCCGAAAACGGCAAATAGGAATAGACCCGGTTCTGTTTTGTGTCTAATTTGAATAACTGATAATAACCTTTATCGCTCCTGCTCCAATCATTGGCCAGATAATAATTGATATCATCAAAAGTAAAAAGATTCACACCCCAGGTTCCTTCAAGAGATATTTTTTTGACGAATTTCCCGTCAAAGTCATAGAGCAAAATCCAATAACTTAACACGCCGATGTGATTTTTGGACACCATGATGTCGTTTATTCCAAGCGGATATTCGCCCGGACCATTTCCAATATTGCGGACTTTGGCATGGTAACTCCCGTCCCTGTTAAAAATATAGGCTCCCTGCGCCATTTCATCATAAATAACGATCTTATCGTTCTGCAAGTAAATTCTTGAAACACTTGCTATCAGGCAATCATCATTCATTTCCAAAGGGATGATTTCAAAATAACTCGTGTCTATCGCGTATGTTATATCTGTTTCCACCTCTAAGTCCCGGACATCAATCGTGATCGTTTCGATTAAGTCCTGATTTTCTTTCTTTTTTTCTCCGGAACATCCCATCAGGATGATGAAGGAGGTAATCAATAGGTAATATTTCATAAGTTGCAAAATTTGTCAAAAAAGAATCTAAAGATGAAGTTTTCACCATCATCCTTAGATTTTTTAAGTGAGATTTCCTAATCACATCATGAAGTGACATTAGTAACTGCAACGAGTGGCTGTACAGCCACTTCCCAGGTTAGGGCAAGTCTCTTTTATTCCGCTTACAGATTTTCCCGTAACGGTATATTCTGCGCCCACTCCATCTTCAGACCACACTACATCACCATAGGCATTCTTGTATTCTTTCATAGTACACATTTTGGGGCTACCTGATCTAGTACAATAAAGGTTAGGATCTCTGTCATATACGTCTTTTGATTCTTCCGAACACGGTTCATCCCTTCTACCGGAACTACTTCCTCCACCTGACGAACTTCCACCACCGGAACTGCTTCCTCCACTGCTACTTGTCTGCGCAAGCACATCGATTGATAACGTGTTTTTCAATATGCCATAATTATCCATGGCATAACTCAAATTGAGCGCATAGACCAATGCGATCCCCCAATTCCCATTAAAGTTAAAATCTTTTTGTTCATAAACTACTTTTTTTAAATTAATAAAACACCCGAAAACTCGGTTATATGATCTCTATTCGCTGTTGTCGACCTCTTCTTTTTCGTCCTTCACCAGATCCTCAAACGCCGGTACATAATCTTCACGCTTTTCGAGCAATTCCCGAATCTCTTTTTTGATGCTGACGGTATCTTTCCAGTCGCGGCAACGAAGATTGGAATAAACGCCCAGGCTTAGCGTTATCAGAACGAAACATCCGATTACCGTTTGTTGGGCCGGCCCTTTCCGGGTTGACACAAACCGTACCCCATAATATGCAATAATGAACGACAACCCGATGCAAGCCAGGTAGATGTACCTGTCGGCAATCACCGCAAAGCGCGACAGCGGAATGATATGTAATACGAGAGCGATGTGTATCAGGAAAAACAACAAACCTGCGGCAACGGGCCTTTTGAGGATGTACTTCCACAACGCGACCGTTATGATAAAAATAAGCACGGGATACAACAGCATCCACGAAGGCAACGGTTCGCCGACCACCATCGGAAACGGGTAGATGTACAACAGGTTACAGGGGATTGTAAACTTGACAAGGTATTCGAGAAGTGAATAACTGCCCAGCACCATACGTTGCCACAGAGGATATGACGGCGCGTCAGAAAGCGCGCCCCCTCCGTTTGCGGCCTGCGACAGCAGGGTGATAACGCCAAACACGACGGCCAACAGGAAAAACGGAACGATCCGGATCCACAGCCTGCGTTCTTTCAGGGAATAGCCCAACAGCCAACAGAGCGCCAACAGCCATACGGGAAAACTTACCGCCTGTTCTTTGCCTCCGAATGAAAAAGCAAACAGCAACAGCGTCAGGATATAATACAGTACCTTTTTTTTGCTAAGATACAATAGCCAGGTATAGATTGCCGAGAGATAGAAAAAGGCGTAAACCACAATTTTGGACGCGCTTACCCAGGCCACCGACTCAACATTCATCGGGTGAATGGCAAAAAGCAATGCCGTCACAAAAGCGATGCCCGAAGCGTTTTCCTTTTGCTCACGGCTCGTTTGGGCAAGAATACACCGTATTATAATATACACAAAGCAAACGCATCCCGCATGCAAAAGCAGGCTTGACAGATGGAATACCAACGGGTTGTATCCGCACAGCGTATATATCAGCAGGTACATGTATTCGTTCACCGGCGCATACTGTCCGCCGTAAAATTCGGTAAGGATTGCCCAAAGATTGTTGAAGTTCAGCCCTCCTTCGGTATACCGGTTCATCACCTGCCACTGATCGTCCCAATAATACAGGAAGTCATTCCACAGGATCGGGAAGTATACAGCCAAAACAATACAGATCAATATTGCCTTATGGAATGCGGGACGGGTATAAGTATTTTTGTTCATCTGCCTTGAAATGATATTCACGTCATAACTTGGCAGTAAAAATATATTTATTTATCATAATATCAAAATAAATTGCACAAAATATATTTATTTGAACAATATATTGTAAAAAAGCGGCATTGTGCACGCTCAATAGATAAACGTAACAGATGGCCGGACGTTTACGATTCCATGCCGTTTCAATCCAACTTAAAAGCAATTTTCAACTTGATGCCAAATGAAAGCGTATTCATTTTCTTTATATAGCTACGGGTACCCTTATCATCCGTATATTGCGATTCCGCTATGCTGTGGATGGTATACTCAACCGGATTTTCCCGGTTATATTGAAGCACACGATACGGATTGTTCTTTGTCTTACGAATATCATTCAATCCGTAATCACAATATACGCCGGTATACAAAGACCAGTCTTCATCCAAATGTCATTTATAGCCTAATTCGCCCGATAACCGGAAATCCGGATTCAACCGCAGCTTCTCATTCGCCTTCAGATCTTCATATACATTAAAACCATGCTCCGGCATATCTTCAAAAACGGTCTGCGTAAAATCATACTGCCCCCTGGTCAGGTAATCTCCGGTCGATTTGTATTTACTTTGAACCGGGATACCGATTTTTCCGCCCAAAGCGGCATAGAATGTACGGCTTTCTTCTCCGTTGGACTGGTATTGGATCATAACGGGAAGACTCAGATAGAAAGCCCGTTGCGCCTCTTCAAAGTTATCAAACCTATCTACCAGCAACGTCATTTGATTATACCGGTCCTCGTCATCAATAGCCCGGTAGCGGTCGCGATGGTTGGCAATGGATGTCCAGGCCTTGTAAACATCCAATTCCAGGCCGGTAGAAATACCCCACTGCGGCTTGAATAAATACGTATAACCGATCCCGGCCCGGTCGCCTAAGCCATATGCGTAATCCCCCACAGTCGGTTTGTAGCGAAGGGAGGAGTAACCTCCCCCTAACCAAACGCTTACTTCATGCCGTTTCTCTTTCGATACGTCTTTATATGCAGTCCGGATAGTGTCATTGTGATATGAAACATTTCGAACAGCTATATGATTCCGGCTATGGACGGAATAAACAAATACGGAAAGTATGGAAATGAATATTATTTTTTTCATCGTTGTCTTACTTTTTAGTTTTTAATTTAAAACAGACACTTAGTTCACGATTATCTTGAAATAGTTACTTTCCGGTTCAGGTGTTGCAATATGTACCCGTAAAATATAGATGCCAGATACATCCGGCACTGTAATCGTTGCCTGACTGCCGTTCAATGATTGTTTTTGTAAAATCACTCCCTTATTGTCGATCAACAACCAGTCAACCGCCGTATTTTCATTTACTCCGTTGATTTCCATATTCAAAGTCCGACCTTTCCTTACCGGGTTCGGGTATGCACTCACCAGTATCCGGTTCTTCGCCGTAAAAGTACGGCCACAGGTGTAAAACACGTTGCCGGCGACGGTGATTAGTCTTACGGTATAAACGGCAGCGTAATCAATCACCCCGCTTACATGCAAGTAAGATTTCGTTTCACCTTGCATCAGGTCACCGTTCTTATACCATTGGAAGGACGCAAATTCATAGCCGCCGTTTTCGGACGGAACAGATACTACAGCCAATACGTTTTCCCACTTTTGTACGACAATATCGGGAATGCCGACACTGACGCCGGAGGAGGCGCTTTGCACGGTATAGCAAGCGCTTGTTACCACTACATAATAATCGCCGCTGTCAGAAACTTTACTGTCCGGCACACGGTATGCGGGTGCGGTCGCTCCGGCAATCGCATTCCCGTTCAAATACCACTGGTACGCCAAATCCGCTCCGGAAGCAACCACTTCTAAATCCAAAGCCTCTCCACTACAAATCGACACACTTTCAACCGGTTGACTAACGATTATAACTTCCGGATCGACCGTCACGGATAGGGTCGCCGTCTGCGAAGGAGAACAGATGTTATCCCCCGAATAGCAAACCGAAACGCTTCCATTCGACGAACTGTTCCACCGGATCGTCGCGTAATCATCATCCGGACCGCCTCCGGCAACGAGTCGGCCTCCGTCCGTCACCCAATCATAATTACGCATACCGCTTTCGGTCGTATAGGTTTCTTCCGTATCGTAGCATACGGAAACAGGGCCTGAAATCGTTGGTACGACTGCCGGGTTGACGGTAATATAAAACCGAACAGATTCGCCACGGCATTCCAGACTGCCGGATGACATGACCGGCGTTACCGTAATTGTATCCGTAACGGGATGGTTGCCCTCGTTTTTAGTTATAAACGAAGAAATACGAACCGGATCCCTTCCGTCCGACAAACCTGTCTGACGGCCGCTTTCCCAGTGATACATATCAGCCGTTCCTTCAAAAACCACTTCTTCCGTATAGTTACTCACACAAACCACCTGATCTGCAGGCCGTTCAACAAAAGGAGCAAGCAGCCGGATACTCTTCCTGATCGTATCGTTTACAATCGTACCATAGGCAATCAAGGTGACATCATAGACGCCTCCCTGTTGATATGTATGTGTGGGATTGGCTTGCGTGCCGGTTGATCCGTCTCCAAAATCCCACAAATAGCCGACTAAGCTGTTCGGAGAAGTGAAAACCGTCTGATTGGTAAACCTATAAACGTGATCCTCAAAACATTGTGCCGGACTGTTGATTGAAAAACCGGCCTTCGTGAGGTATTCTTTCGCTATGATCTTAACTTCTATGACTCCCGTATGACGACAGCCGCCCGTAGTGTAAGTCAGGGTCACAAGATCCGTTCCCGGAGCGCTCCAGGAAATCCCGGCTTCGTTGGTACGCTGTCCATTACGAATTATTCCCAAACTAGTGCTCCAATAATAATCCGTTGCGGCCTGATTTTCGCCGTCGCCCCGGTAGTTGAACGTTGTGCCGGTATAGACCAGGACCGGACCGGTGATCACCGGTGTTATAGCTGCTCCGATTGTCACATTGACCGCCGTCGTATCAGAAAGACCTCCGGCTATTGTTCCGACAACGCTTACGGAAGTAGTTCCCGGAGCAGAGATCACGGTATTGGTCAACTCAACGCCATCTACATAATATTTCAGCGTCATCCCCGCCGTATCGCCCGATACCAATACCAGGTCTTTCAAATCAACCACATCCGGTTCGCACACAGAGACATCCCTGAAAGCGAGCGTATCACTCATGTTGAGCAACAACAGCGAATCTCTTTCATACAGATCTTTCAGAAAATTACAATGATGAAAATTGCCGGGCAACGCGTTCGTGATTTTTGAACCGACAGAATCGATATAGTAGCTTACATGTTCCGTAAAATCAATATTACTCAGATTGACATACGGAGCGTTAGCCGCCGGAAGCACAATTTTTATTGTTTCTCCCGCATACGGAATAATGGTTCCGGCTTTATCGACCGGCGCATCGACGGCATCAACGGCTACTATATGGACAGGCATTTTCCCAAAATCAGGAACCGTAAAGCCATTGACGGTTCCGCTGCCATTCTTGACCAATTTTATGGAAAGCGGCGGAAGAGGCGTTTTGGTGCCGGGAGTTACGGTCAATGTATATATAGTTCTCAGATCGGTTAACTGCTGTGAGATCGTACGGGATTGTCCGTCGCGAACGATCCAGTAACCATCGTTCCGATCGTAATACGCATAGCCGGATGCGGCAGCCGGCAATGCTTTATAGGCAGTAACGGCAGTGACTGAAGGCGAAGCCAAAGTACTCGCCGTTCCATTCGTCGTACGGAACCTTAAAAAACGGTAGTCGTTGGGAAGCGTGATATCTTTTGACTGATACCTGTGTATAAAAATTCCGTCATTCGCCGAAGTCAATCCGTTGATGGTAATTCCCGTCGGAACCAACCCGCTGGAATTACTGACTTCCGCCGCATTATCCCGGGCTTGCATAATCCATGCGGGATACGTAGAATTGGTTATATCAACGCGTAAATTCTCCAGATAGTCATAACGGGACGAGTTGATATACAACGGATATCCCCCTGAGCCAAGCACACACGAATTTTCGATGGTAATATTGATAAAATAACGTGCTGTTATATTGTAGGAGGGTGTGTATATAGCCGTACCCGGATTATCGGTTGCGCCGTCTTCGTAATAGGCATTATTATCATCAATATTCAAAATCCCCCTGGGAGACATATTAAGAAATCCTCCTCCTCTTATACTTACATTGCGTATGGCTATATTCTTCAATATCACAAAATCGGCGCGACGGGCGGGGTTTGCCGGATTACTTCCATTTGCGCCTTCATCCTGAATACGGAGAAAATGCGTATTTCTCGCAAAATTTATTCCGTCAAACACGATGTT
>QMCD01004244.1_pt1 | contig 11661 bp, 12 predicted proteins | sample 1821841 | NCBI WGS metagenome assembly QMCD01 (sample SAMN01991225, study PRJNA193472) | Termite gut metagenome, whole genome shotgun sequencing project. | isolation source: worker | host: Macrotermes natalensis | reverse complement strand
TTTTCTTTTTCCGGTGTGGTCGAAAATCACGGTGCGCCACTTGGGGTGCATGACGGGCTTGCCGTCGGGGCCGATGACATCCACCATCTTCCCCGTTGCCGGGTCTCTGCGCTTTTTCGGCGTTTTGTAAATGGTCGCCATTATCCGTCCTTTCCTTATTCTTGGAGTGGCCGCCGCTCTTAAAAAAATCCGTGAGCGCGGAGCATCATGCCTGTTTACCTTACATGCGCCATGCTCGACTGCAATCATGGGACGACGGTCCAGGAAGTCAATTCCAATTCTGGGGTAGCGTAGCCGAGACTGGGCAACTGCCCCGGCCACTCTGAGTGGTTTGTCAAGGTAATCCGATGTGAATCAGGCATCCGCATATCCGATGTGGGTTCGAGAATCTTCAACTGGGACACCCCAGATCATTCCCTCTTGAGAGCCTTGCCGAGACTAGAAATTAGGATGATTAGACTCTGGTAAAAGTTGAATTCCTGAGGCTGTGATTGCGCGTTCTTGATGCGAAGGATTTTTTGTAACGCTAACATATACTTATATTAAGAGCGGCAGTGAGAAGTATGCACCTTTTTTGGCATTTCACCTTGACTCCCTGACATACAAGGGTAGACTTGGAGTAGCAAGAACGAAAGCATAGTAGCTAGAGTTGTTACATCTGCCGGGTAACCCGGGGTGCAGATGGCATAATAGCGACCCTTTCCGTAAGTCCGTTGATGGCTGGAAAGGGTCAATTTTTATTATAGGGGTTCCACATGGCATGCAGGGTGGCGATTTTGATTGATGGTGGATTTTTCCATTTTGCAGCCCGTTCCCTTTGCGGGTGTTCACCCACGAATGACCATATCCTGCAGTTTGCGGATGCGTGCGCGACTGAATGCGAGATATTCCGCGTTTTTTACTATAACTCCTATCCATATAGTGGAAGTCTGCAAAACCCCATATCGCGAGAGCGGGCGACTCATGCTGGCGCCGATTTTGTTCGAGAGCGCGTAAGGCAATTCGAGGAACTGGCGCAAAAAGATTTGATTGCATTCAGAAAAGGAACCTTGCGCCACAACGGATGGAAAATTCGAGAACGAGTGGCGAAGGAGCTGATCGCCGGAAGAAGAGAGCTTCCGCTCCAAGAGGACGATATTGTTATTGACTTTCAACAAAAAGGCGTGGATATCAAAATCGGCCTTGATGTGGCCTGGTTGTCGAGCCGCCGCATTGTCGAGAAGATGATCATTGTAACTGGCGATACGGATTTCGTCCCTGCCTTGAAACATGCGCGACGCGAAGGCGTTAATGTCTCTATTATCCAATTTGCGGGTCATCACCTTGCGGGACCGTTGAAAGAGCATTCGGATGAATGCATTCATATTGATTTTGATTCAGAAACCGGAAAATTCATCAAAAGAACAAATTAGGCGGTGCTGAAGAATACCTTCTGCTGCTCTTGTCCTATTTCTCAATATCTTCCTCTGCTCCCTACGCGGCATCAATAGCGTGCAGCGTTTCTTGCATACAGGGCATGCGTTCCCATCCAGTTGGATTGGGACGATCCGATTATATTCATTCCCATGTTGGCCTGAATTTTTCCCCGCCAAGTCATCAATAGTAGGAAAAAAATGCTGGCAAGGCAGATCAGACTAGCACTTATCAATATAACATGTTGTTTTTCATAATGTTAATCTGAATCCCTAACTACAGCGCAAATGCAGGGCCTACTGATTAATGGTCATAGATCAGAAAGCATTGCCCCCCCGTACCTTCCGCCCCCAAGAATATGCAATAGCCAGGAGAAAACTTCACTCTGCTGCAGAAAAATCTTCTGATTCGTGTTGACTAAGGTAAATCATCTTGTATAATATCTTGTGATACATCACAAGATATTTCAGGAATCACTCTCTCATTACTCCTTTCCCTTGCCATTGAAATACCTCAAAGGCAATTGCCGCAATATCCACAAACCAGGAGGGATGCAATGTCTGACCAAATACCGGAACACGAGCAGGTGGCTTCCTTGATATCCCGTGCAAGAGGAGCTCAAAAAATTGTTGCATCTTTTGACCAGGAAAGATTGGATTTGCTGGCTGCTGCCTTGGTTTATGAATTTTCACGCGAAGAAACAGCCATGTATTTTGCAAAAATGGCATTTGAAGAAACCAATATGGGCAATATTCCGTCAAAGTTCAACAAATTGGCGAAGAAAATGCCTGCCATTCTTTATGACATCAAGGATCAAAAAACTGTAGGGATAATCGAAACAAACCCGGCTAAAGGCATAGTCAAAATCGCCAAACCCATTGGCATCATCGCAGCCCTGATCCCCAGTACCAATCCAGAAGCTACGCCCATATTTAAGGGCGTGCTCGGCATTCGCGCACGCAACGCCATCATCTGCGCACCTCACCCTGCAAGCAAACGCACCACTTTCGCTGTAGTTGAAATGATGCGTGAAATCCTGCACAAGTACGACGCGCCCGAAGATCTCATCCTCTGCATAAAAAATCCGTCGAAGAATCTTGCCGCCGAATTGATGCGCCAATGCGACATCACCATGGCCACCGGCAGTGGCGACATGGTGCGGGCCGCATACTCCTCCGGAAAACCGGCGTATGGCGTCGGCGCTGGCAATGCGCCCGTGGTTGTGGACGAAACGGTCGATCTGGCCAAAACGGCTGAAAAAATCCGCATCGGAAAAATTGGGGACAACGCATCCGGCTGCTCGGCTGAAAACTCGCTCATCGTGCAAAAAAGCATTTACGGCAGCTTCATGGAGGAATTGCGGAAACACGGAGCCTATATCGCCGCTCCCGATGAAAAAGAAAAATTGAAAAACGTCCTTTGGGAGGACGGCCATCTCAATCGTAAAATTGTCGCCAAGCCCGTACAGACCATCGCAGATCTCGCGGGAATCGCTATTCCCGACGAAACGCAATTCATCATCGTCGAGGAATCCGGCATCGGTGAGCACTTCCCCTTCTCGGGAGAGAAATTATCGCTGATTCTTACTGTTTACAGCTACGATGATTTTCAGGAAGCAATCGACAAGGTGAACGCCATTACCGCCTATTCCGGAGCGGGTCATTCCTGCGGCATCCACTCCAACGACAAGGAGCGCATACTGCGCTTGGCTCTCGAAACCAAAACCACCCGGGTCATAGTCCGCCAACCCCACGGAGCGTCCAATGCCGGCGCCTGGCACAATGGCCTCGCCAACACCTTCTCTCTGGGCTGCGGCACTTGGGGGGGGAACATCGTCTCGGAAAACATGACGCAGAAACATTATTTTAACACCACATGGGTTGCCGAACCCATCGATCGCATACCCGTATCCGACGAGGAGATTTACGGGAAATATCTCGCTGTCATCGCCAGGCAGATGGGGAGGCAATAATGTTTCAGTTCCGGATACGGCCGACGATCAAGTCCTACGGAAGCTTCGCCGAATTCGCGGCTGCTGAAAAGCTGGGAGCCGACGATCTCGTATTCACACAGGGTTTTCTTCACAAAGCCTTCATGAGCGAGCTCAGCGTTCAAACCCTGTTCATTGAGGAATACGGCTCGGGCGAGCCTTCCAACACCATGATTGACTCCATCCTGGGCGACGTCCGAAAACGGAAGTATCGGCGCATGGTGGCGGTTGGAGGAGGCACCGTTCTCGATGTGTCCAAAGTGCTGAACTTGGACGGCATCATCGACACAGTCTCCGCCTTTGACTCCGAGGAGGAACCGATACGCAACAAGGATCTGATCATGGTTCCCACGACTTGCGGCACCGGCTGTGAAGTAACGGGCGTCGCGGTGGTGGATTTTCCATCGCGGGGCGCCAAGCTCGGCAAACGTTTCGAGGCCGGATTCGCCGACACCGCTGTTCTCATCGGAGAAATGACGCGCGATCTGCCCTATGAGTTCTTCATCTATTCTTCTGTGGACGCCCTGATTCACGCGTTAGAGATTTATGTCGCCCCGACAGCAAGCGCTTACAGCGACATGTTCTGCGCCGAGGCTATTCGCCGCATACTACGCGGGTATTCCCTGATGGCTGAACACGGACGGGAGGCGCGTTTGAAACTGCTGGATTCGTTTATGCTGGCCAGCAACCAGGCGGGCATCGCCCTTGCCAACGTGTTGTGCGGCGCGGTGCATGCTATGGCCATGCATTTCGGCAGCGCCCACCATGTTCCCCACGGAGAATCCAACAGCCGCTTCCTCATGGGGGTCTTCAAGGCATACGCCCGCATCAACCCCGACGGCAAGCTCAAAGGCATCGCCAAACTCATCGCGGAATGTCTAGGGACGGGGGAGAACATTGCAGAGGCGTTCGACGCCTTGGATAATTTACTGGCGCGGCTGCTCCCAAAAAAGAAACTGGCTGAATACGGCATGCGGCTAGAGGACGCTGCGGCATATGCCGATAAGGTGATTGAAACGCAGCAACGCCTTTTAATCAACAACTACGTTCCGCTGTCACGCGAAGAACTTGTCGCTATTTACGAGGCAGCCTGTTGATCGTCTTCTCTTGAAAGAGGGGGCAACGGGCAAGAATATGGAACACGGCGCCATTATGCTCAATGACAATAACATCCAAAGCAACCCTCATTCCGCCCGAGCCTATTCGGAAATACTGCGCATGATTCTGACGCATAAGCTGCGGCCAGGACAGGCATTGGCGATTCCTGAGCTGGCGGAGAGGCTCTCCATAAGCGTTACTCCAGTTCGCGACGCGATTCGCAAGCTCGAAACGGAGGGGCTGCTTCAGATCGTGCCGAGACGCGGCACCTTTGTGCGAAGTTTCGAGTTGACCGATCTCATCGTTGGGTATGAGGCGGCCGAAGCGTTGGAAGGCATGGCAGGCTACCTCGTCGCCGAACGGGTGCGTGACGGCAGCATTTCGCTGGGTGAACTCGACGTTTTTGAACGTTTGGTGAGCCACATGCGGGACTTGCTCAGAGACAATGACATTCACAGCTGGACGGAGTCGGATTCCCTGTTCCATGGAACCATCCTCAATCTCAGCGGCAACAAAATCCTTCAAATGAATTGGGGGAACATTAAGACCCAAATGGATTGCGTGCTCTGGTTCATTACTCCCATGTACGTCGATCGCGACAACTCCACCAATGAACATAGTCGCATTGTAGCCGCGCTTAAGGCAGGCGATTGCGATCTCGCCCGCTCCCTCAGCCAAAACCACAGGCATCTGGTTCGCGACACCCTGTGCAAACTTGTCACGGACGCGCGTTCACGCGGCGGGGATTCGGCGCTATTTGAAACGCTGATGCCGACAGGGGATTCCCTCCCCTAAAACAATGCGTCCCGCCTTATCCCCGCATTGTCAAAATACCAAGGCTTGTCGCCTCGGAAGGAGATTCACGCCCACACAAGGAGAATCCTATGAAAAAATGTCTATTTGCATTTCTGACCCTTGCCGTGCTGATCTTCCCATTTCACTCTGAAAGCCTGAGCGCAGGTGAAAAGATCACCCTCCAGTTCGGTCATGTCCTCGCCCACACGCATCCCTACCATCTTGGCGCCCTGAAGTTTGCGGAAATTCTCAAAAACACTCCCGGCGTCGACATCGAAGTTCAAGCGTTCCATTCCTCCCAGCTAGGCAATGAGCGAGATCTGACCGAAGGCATGCAGCTCGGTACGGTCGATCTCGCCTTGGTGCCCGGCACTATAGCCCTCTTCGAGCCGAAAATGGCTATTTTCGACTTGCCCTACATCATTCGGGATCGTCAGCACGCCTATGCCGTGCTTGACGGCCCCATCGGAGAAGAGGTCGCCAAGGATTTGCCGTCGAAGGGGCTGCGCCTCCTTGCGTATTGGGAAAACGGATACCGCAACGTCACAAACTCCAAGCGCGCCATTGTAAAACCCGAGGACATGCAGGGCATCAAAATCCGCACCAGCGAAAATCAGGTGCATGTCGAGTATTTCAAGGCGCTGGGCGCCAATGTCACCACCATGGCTTTTGGCGAAGTATTCACCGCCCTTCAGCAGAAAACCGTCGACGCCCAGGAAAACCCGCTCGCCATCATCGTCTCCTCCAAGTTCTATGAAGCCCAGCCCTATCTGTCCCGCACCGAACATTGCTATATGCCGGCGCACCTGTTGATTTCCGAGGCGCGGTGGCAAAGCCTGCCCCCGGAGGCGCAACAGGCGGTTCGGGAGGCAGCCATCGAAGCCCGCGACTATGAACGTCAATTAATGATCGACAATGATGAACTTCTGTTGGAGGAGCTTCGCAGGAATAATATACAAATCAACGAAATCGACAAGACGCACTTTATGAAGATCGCCGAGGCCACCGTTTGGAAAACTTATGAAAATCAGTTCGGCGAACTGCGTCGCCGCATCATGGACCACAAATGATCTGAATTTTGCAAAATGGCGATCGGAGATTGCGTATGAAATTCCTGCGACACTTCAACCGAATCGAGGAATACATCATATTGGCGGTTTTTCCGCCCATGCTGATTATCGTGCTTGCCGCAACGTTTTCCCGTTACCTAGGGTTGTTTTCCATTCATTGGGGCGAGGAAGCCGCCCGCTACCTCATGATATGGCTTGGGTTCGCCGGCATCAGCTACGGCTTCAGAAAGAACGCCCATCTCGGCCTTTCGTTTATGGTGGATGCGCTGCCGAAAGAGTGGCATCCCCTCGTCAAATATCTGCGGGCGGCGGCCATACTCCTGTTTGGCGGCATCATCACCTACTACACCTCTCTCATTATCGCCAAGCAGTGGCAATTCAAGCAAATGTCGCCTTCGCTGCATCTCCCAATCTGGATGGTATATGCCGCGATGCTGTGCGGCGGGGCGCTTATCATGGTACGCATCGCGCAGCCGCTCTTCATTCCCAGGGCGGCAACCGGAGAAGAGGAGGGAACATCCCCATGACGCCGATACTCTTCCTCACCCTGGCGGCGCTGCTCCTTTTCAATGTCCCGATTGCCGTATGCATGGGGCTGGCTACGGCGGCCGCAATGGTTTTCGGCGGATCGACCATTCCGCTAACCGTGATTCCCCAGCGTATGTTCACCGCGATGGATTCATTCCCCTTTATGGCCATCCCCTTCTTCATGCTGGCGGGATCGCTTATGGAGGGCGGCGGCATTTCCCGGCGATTGATCAATTTCGCCAGGAATCTTGTCGGTTTTCTTCCCGGCGGGCTTGGCATCATCACCGTGGCGTCGTCGGCGTTTTTCGGCGCCATCTCCGGATCCAACGCAGCCACTGTAGCCGCCATCGGCGGCATCATGATCCCGGCAATGGAGGCTATCCGCGCGACACGGCGTCGGCAATCGCCGCCGCCGCCGGGACGCTGGGAGTGGTGGTTCCGCCGAGTGTTCCCATGATCACCTACGGCGTCATCAGCGGCGTATCGATCGGCGGCATGTTCATGGCCGGCCTTTTGCCGGCTGGGGTGATCATCGTCAGCCTGACGATCATGCTCGTCATCATGGGGGTGCGAATGAACCTGCCGCGCGTGCCCTTTTCCGCCTCTGCCCTGCTTCATGCCTTCATTCAGGCGTTCTGGGCGCTGATGGTGCCAGTCATCATCATGGGCGGCATCTATGGCGGAGTTTTCACGCCAACCGAAGCGGCCGCAATCGCGGTGCTGTACGGGCTGATCGTCAGCATGGTCTTTTACCGAGAGCTTCGTTTCGCGCAACTGCCCCGCATCCTCGTCAACGCGGGCCTATCCACAGCCATCGTCATGTTCATCATCGCCACATCCAGCGCGTTTGCCTGGCTTCTCACCTCGGCCCAGGTTCCCACAGCCATCGCCCAGGTCGTGCTCGGCGTCTCCCAGAACAAGATGCTCATCATGCTGCTCATCAACGCCATACTCCTCCTTTTCGGCGTGTTTCTGGAGACAAACGCCATAATCCTGCTATTGACGCCTATGTTGCTGCCTCTGGCGGACAGGATAGGCCTGGATCTTATGCTGCTTGGCGTTATTATCGTGGTAAACACCTCCGTTGGCATGGTTACGCCTCCGATGGCGTTGAACATCTTTATCGCATCCAGCGTCGGAGGAGAGAGCATAGAACGCATCAGCAAAAAAATCATCCCTTTCCTCGTGATGCTGATTATCGACACCCTCATTATAACCTATTTTCCGAGCGTCGCGCTCTCCATCCCCGATCTGCTCGGGCAAAGATAACACGGGAGTCCGCCATGCACTGTTCTGATCAACCATTGTCCTCGACGGCGAAAATCACGGACATCACCGCCCGCGACGGCTTCCAAAGCATTAAAGAATGGATCCCCACCGAGATTAAAATCCGGGTGATTGACGAATTGGTCGCCGCCGGAGTCAAAAAAATGGAAGCCGCCTCGTTTGTCAGCCCCAAGGCGATACCTCAGATGCGGGATGCCGAGGAGGTAGTTGACCACGTGCTCTCCAAGCATCCAGACGTTGAGCTGGTCGCCTTGGTTCCCAATCAGCGTGGTATGCGGAATGCCGCAGCCGCAGGCGTGAGGGAAGTGAGCTACATCATTTCCGCTAGCCCCAGTCACAACAAGGCGAATATCAACAGAACCCATGAAGAATCCCTTGCCGATCTGGCGGCCGTCCGGGAGCAATTTCCGGATATCCGCATAAACCTGTCCATGTCGATGGTCTTCGGCTGTCCCTTTGAAGGCGAGATCAAACCGGAGCGGGTAATCTGGCTGCTGACCGAAGCGATGAGACGAGGGGTCGACAGCGTCTCCCTTTGCGACACCATAGGCGTGGGCAATCCCGTGCAGGTGCGGGCATTGTTGTCGGAGGTGCGGCGGAGCGCTCCCGACCTGCCCCTGTCCCTTCATATGCATGATACTCATGGTATGGCTCTGGCCAATATTTTCGCGGCGCTGCAGTGCGGCGTGGATTGTTTTGAAACATCGGTCGGCGGTTTGGGCGGCTGTCCCTTCGCACCCGGAGCGGCGGGGAATGTCGCCACCGAGGACACGGTGAACATGCTGCACCGGATGCATGTGGAGACTGGTCTGGATTTGAACGCGATGCTTGTCGCGGTGAATACTGTCAGAGAGTTGATCAGCGCGGAGCTGCTCGGCCGCCTTGCAAAGGCAAGAAGCTATTCCGAACTTTGTTTCTATTCTCCTGTTGTCTCGTAGCGCCCCACGATGACGCGCTCAAAATACGATTAGAATCATTTTGTTTCTATAGACATCATCCCCAGCCCCGTGGCAATGCGGCCATGGGGCACTCTTTTTTTGGGGAGCGGGGAGCTCACCTGCGACACCCGTTCGCAACTGTGCTGAAAACAGTGAGGGATGAAAGCAAAGCGCCCATCCCTCACGACCGTTTCCTTCTCACTGTTTATCCCACCGATTTCCGGGGAATGTTTGTTTCTCCGACACCCCCCGTATCCTCATCCCTTTCCGATTCCATCGAAAGCATGTCCCCCAAGGCTTCCACCAGTCCGCGCTTGCGTCCGTCACGCGCCCTCCCGTAAATGTTCATGGTCATTTCAAGAGTCTGGTGCCGGGCGAGATCCTGCAGTTCCTTGGGCGGCGCTCCGACGTCCAGCAGGAAATTGACATAGGCTGTCCGCAGGGCGTGGAAGTCCAGCCGCCCGCGTTCCGTCTCGAACGGGATGCCGGCGGCGAGGAGATCCCGCTTAAGCATGGTTGCTGAATTGGCAGGCACATACAGCAGCGGGTTGGCGGGCGGCTTTTTGCGCCGGGAGCGCGCGCCCTGTTTCCGGTAGATGGCGGCATAGAGCTTTTTGGCCTCTCCGGAGGCGGCGAAGTCCGACAGCCGTTCCATGAGCGAAGCGGGGATGTATTGCAGCCGCGCCTTGCGAGCCTTGTCGATCAGACGGCCGATGCGCAGAGCGTTGTTCTCCCGGTCCAGATCCTGCGGTTCCAACAGTCGCAATTCGTTTTCCCGCAATCCGGAACAGACGGCTGTCTCATAGAGGAGGCGGCGGTGCGAAGCGCAACGCGACAGCAACAGGCGGTATTCGTCCAGCGTCATTGCCCGGCGCGTGAAGGTCGGATCGGTGTTGAAGCGTCCAAGCTCGCGGAGGGGGTTCCCGGCCATATAGCCGCGCCGGCAACACCACAGAAACAGCGCTCGGAGGTTTTGGACCTTGTTGGACACGGTTTTCCCTGAATTCCCGGCTTGAAACATTTTGCGGCACTCGGCTTCGACCCTGGGCAGTATCCCGTCCGCTTCGCCCATCCCGTCCATGCCGAGGGCATCCCTCCAGAACAGCAGATCCCGCTCCTTTTTGGCCGCGTGCTCGTCATCCCACGGCAGCCCGCGCCTGCCGCCCTGAATCCTTCCCCACGCCATGTACTCATCGAGCGCCTCGTCAAACGAATGCTCATATTTGCGATGCTCCGCCTCGGGCGGGGGCAGGATGCCGTTCTTGATTTCCCGTTCACGCTGCTCCAGCATGTCGGCCTGCTTTTGAGCCTGCATCTTGTTTGTGGCGAGGGTGAACATCCTTCGCCTGCCCCGGTGGTCGATAATGACGGTCCGCCACCGGGGATATGTGACGGGAGCGCCGTTCGAATCGAGCATAACTTCCAATTTCCCCGAGTCCTTGTTTCTCCTCTTCCGTATTGTTTTGAACACTGTCGCCATATCGGCGTCCTTTCCCTTTTCCTGGGCAGTCACGCCCTGAATACGTTCAGCCGCTTCGCCTGCTTCAACGCTTCCGCCTCCCGCATCTCGGCGACGCCCGCTATCCAGGATTTCAGCCTTCCGGCAATCCAGAAACTATGCCCGGCCATCTGCACGGACGGGGGGAGTTCATAGCGGTCGACCATCCTCTGCACGGTTCGAAGATTGCACTGGAAGAGCCTTGTCATTCCGTGCTTGGTCAGCAAATCGTCGGCATGGTACTCGCCAAGCCTGACGACAAAGGGAGCCTCGCCCTCACCTGTCTCATCCTCCGGAACGTTGATTTTTGCGGGAAACACCCCGCCTGCATTCACTCCGTATCGAGCTTCGATATCCTCATGCCCCATGAGTTGCCCCTTTCTTTCAATCCCAGCCCGAATCGCTGCTTACGGTGTTTTTTCTTTGGCGGACACCCGTTTTCCATCCACGTCACAATGACATTCCTGTTCCAGCGCAGACATCTTCCGAGCGCAACGGGGGGCGGCAGCCTGCCGTCGTGGTGTAGATGGTAGATTTTTCCCACGCTGAACTTGAGAATCCGGGCCAAATCCCTGACCGTATAGAAATGCTCCTCCCTGTCGCCATTGTTTTTCTCCATGCTTCGTGGCCTTTCTTTTCCCGCCATGCCTGTTTTTCCTATTTCCCTGATCGACGTCACGGCGAAACGTTCGGGGAAAACGCTGCCTAAATGCCGAAACAACGCGATCCGTCGCGGAATTTTCTGGTTTTCAGGACATCCGTTTTGCAACGCCATCTCTGGCAATGGGTTGCATTGCAAAAAATCCGGTGCGGATTGAGCCGCGTCGCGGCTCCGTCAGAAAAAGGATGAAAAGATGTGCATATAAAACCAACGCCATGTCTTTTCTATCGAACATCAATGCGTGTAACTTTGGCGTAATTTTTAATTATTGTCATTTATGCGTTGTTTGTGCTATGAAATCATCCCATCGAACTAAATATAAAGCGATTGAAAAGCCAAAAGGCATTTTACTCATGAATTCGGAACAAAAAGATATCCATGTC
>QMCD01002741.1_pt1 | contig 11664 bp, 7 predicted proteins | sample 1821841 | NCBI WGS metagenome assembly QMCD01 (sample SAMN01991225, study PRJNA193472) | Termite gut metagenome, whole genome shotgun sequencing project. | isolation source: worker | host: Macrotermes natalensis | reverse complement strand
GCTGCATTGAAAAATGTGTACGATAGAAGAGAATCCATTACCCGCGGAGTAAAAATTGCATGGGAAGCTGAACTGATGCGACATTTTACGGTGCAGTTGGAGCGTTTGTAATTGTAAAATAATTTGAAAAACCGCCTATCATCTTCTTGACAATAGGCGGTTTTTTATTGCTTAGTGCAAAAGACAAACTATTATCATTTTAATCTGATATAGGTTTCGGATGATGCTTTTGCTTCGTTCTATCCGAATATTTTTGTGATTTCCAGCGAAAGAAGTATTAAGTATTAAAAAAAAAGATAATAATACGTGAGTTCGAGGTTTATTTATTTGCTTAAAAGCAATTACGCAAGCTAAACGAAGGTACAGGAAGCTATAATGTTGAAAGTTTAAACATTTCACCCTTAAGCTATAGGCATTTTATTGATCTTTTATTTAAATACCTTCATCTGATTTCAAATTCACGTTATTGTACATAAAGCCTGCACAATACTGTGCAGACGGCATGAACAATACTGTTCATACAACCTGAACAACACTGTAAGGTCAAGAAAGAAAACAAAACAGTTAGGAAGCATAAGTTCGGTGTTTACTTGTTTGACTAAGGGAAATTACGCAAGTTAAATGAAGGGGATATGTCGGCTTTTGGCAAAACCATTTTTCACATTTGTAAAACCATTCCGCCAAAAGGCGAAAGCGTTTTTCACAAATGCAAATAGGCTTCGCCAAGAGGCGGCGTCTTTCTACATTACTTTTTAATTGTGTAGATTTATTGTTTATATATTCCTTTCTTCTAAAAGAAATGATACTTTTGCACGCAAAAATAAACCTGTTGCAAAAACATGAAGAAATTTGTATTGTTAACCATCTCAATTGTATTTATTAGTATTGCCTTTGGGCAAAAAAAAGTGAAAGCTACCGATATACAAAATGATAATTTATTCGGGCAAATAAAAACAATACACTCAATAGAATACACCGCTTTTGAAGAAAATAGCACTATCCAAAAAGGAGAAAAGATAAATTCCTTATTTAAAAGATATAATGTAGCAGGGTATTTGCTGGAAAGTTCAGAATATAACCCGGATGGAAGTCTGATGCAAAAAGAAGTGTTTGAATACGATAAGAAAAATAACCGGATAACGGAATTGTTATTTTCTGACGATAATGCAATTGATCAGTGTGTTGAGATAAAATACAACACACTTCATCTTCCTGTGAAAATATTTGTAAAAGATGAAAAAGGAAAGACTTTTCAAAAAAACACGTATCAATACAATGAAAAAAGTGAATTAACCCGGTTAACGGGTTATGATGATAGAGGAAAAATGGCTGAACGAAGTTATTATTTGTATGATAATCATGGAAATCTTATTCAATATACCGGATATGGTGAGTATGACAATCGGAAAATCAATTTTCAATACAATTCAGATAATAAAATAATCGAATCATTAACACTTGACCTTAATGGAAATTTCACGGAAAAACTCGTTTATCAATATGATAATGATAAAAATTCTGTTAAGAAAATCTATTTTGATAAAGACAATAAACCTTTAAAAAGTGAATCCTGTATTTATGACAACTATGAAAACTTACTGGAAATAACATTATTTGATGCGAACGGAGCAATAACAGAAAGTTATTCATTTGTATATGAACAGGACAAAATAAATAATTGGATAACTCAAATTACTTATACAGGAACAGACAAAAAAATAGTCAGTATTACCGAACGAATTATCGAATATTATTAATTTGATTTCCGATAATTAAAAAGTTGTTCTTCTTTGCTCATATTTTTAACGTGAGTTCGGGCTTTCCCCCAATGGTGACAATGGTAAATGAGGGAATGAAAAGTTATGAAGTTACAGGAAGTTATAACGTTGAAACATTACGCCTTTTTGTCGCCTCTGGCGAACAGGGGGAGATGCTGCCTAACAGTGTACGTCGTTATCCTATAACCTAACGCATCGTTATCCTATAACCTAATGCGTCGTTATCCTATAACCTAATGCGTCATTATCCTATAACCTAACGCGTCGTTATCCTATAACCTAAAGCATCGTTATCCTATAATCTAATGCGTCGTTAGGTTATAACCTCAACCCCTAAGCTAATACTAATCCCTCGTTCGGCAAAGCTTATACCTTTGTCGTTTTATCCTGATAAGCTCTGCCTGTTTTTTCGCAGGTAGAAACCTGTCTGAATAGAACGGACGAGGCAAAAAGCCATCGTCCGAACTTCACGCTTTTTTGCAATCTCTGGCGAACAGGGGGTTTGTTCACTGCATCCTTGCCAATCTCTTATTTACTCATTCACTTATTCCCTCATTTACTATTATAACTTGCCTAACTTCTCTTAAACAAATAAATAAACCCCGAACTCACGTTATTTTTACTAAACTGCATGTATTAATCGCTTTGCAACAAAAGCGTTGTTTTTTCGTTTACAAGTAAATGCGGTGGTTTTGTTCATTTTTCGGTATTTTATTCTTTTTGTTGCTCCCTGGAAAAAATTTTGCTCAACAAATAGAATTTCGCTGTACGCAAGTAAATGCATCCGGCGATATTACGTTAACATGGACACAAACAGGTCTTCCCGCCGGTTATCAATACGAAATTTATCGTTCTCCATTAAAAACAGGAACTTATACATTGATAACGACAATCACCGTTTTAGCAACAACTACTTATACTGATCTTGTCGGAGATGGAGGAAGTGAGCAATACTTTTATGTTATCAAAGCCGTACCCCAACCACCTGCACCGGGAATAGAATATGTGAGCGATACCATTGGAAATATTGTTTTTGTATTGAGTAATGTGGCAAATGGAATTGCTTCCTTGTATTGGATGCATCCCAGTCAACCGCCGCTCCCATCTCAGGATCAGGAATTTGATATCTATCGGCAAAGACATAGTATTTGGAATCTGTGGAATAGCACTTCCCTTTTAGAATATCATGATACTGTTCATGTCTGCGGAGAAACATTAGGCTATAAAATCCATCTTTATGATAGTAGTGGATGTGAAAGTATTTCCATAATACGAACAGATCTGTTTACCGATGGGATACCTCCTTCTACTCCGCAATTGGATAGTGTAAGCGTTAATCCTGTTACAGGGAAAACGGAATTAGGCTGGAATCGTTCTCCTGAGGAAGATGTGATTGGTTATATTATTTATATCTTTAAAAACAATGTATGGGAGGTTGTGGATACATTAATAGGAGCTGACTCTACTTATTATATTGATTATATTAACGATGCCAACAATGGAAGTCAACAATACCGTATTGCGGCTATTGATACATGTCGTAATCCAAGTCCTATAAACAGTTTACATAACACATTGTTACCGGTCTGCTCCATTGATAAATGTGATAGTTTGATTGTTTTATCTTGGAATGCTTACCTTAATATGCCGGATGGATTGACAGGCTACCGTATTTGGGTCAGCATAAATAGATGTCCATTCTTTTTGCTTGATACAGTCGGTGGGAATACTTTATCTTATACGCATCAGGGAGCCAATCCGGCAGATACTTTTATTTATTATATTCAGGCGTATAATTTAAAAAACGGATATTCGAGTTCTTCTGCTAAAATAGAAGTCCGGTTTAACTATACGGTAAGTTCGGGTGATATATGGATGCGCTATGTGAGTGTAGTAGATAATGAACATATTGAAATTGCTGTTTTTGCATTAGATACAATACGATATAATAGTGTTTTCCTATTTAAATCCGAGGATGGAATCTCCTTTTCTCAGATAAATTCGCAATCAAAAGTAACAGGAACGACAACTTATCTTTTCATTGACAGGAATGTGAATGTGATGCAACAGACTTATTATTATATGGTTTCACTTACCGATGAATGTGATCGTGTTTTTATTTATTCCGACACAGCAAATAATATTGTTTTATTTCCCCGAAATGCTCCTACTGCGGATGAAATTGCCATTGAATGGAAACCATATTATGGATTCGATTCCAGGTTGGACAGTTACGATATTCTTCGCAGAACGCAAGTAGAGACATTATTTCAGGTTATTGATAATGTTTCTTCTTCTCAGTTGGATTATTCTGAAAATGTATGGAGTATGGCATCCCAAGGCGGGAAATTGTATTATCAGGTTTGTGCCAATGAAGGAGTTGGCAATATATATGGATTTCAGGATAAAAGTTTTTCCAATTACGTAGAAATCACTAAAGAACCTACTTCGTATATTCCCAATATTTTTTGTCCCAATAGCCAAATTGAAGCCAATCGTATTTTCAAACCGGTTCATTCTTACGTAGATGCTGACGAATATGCTTTTTCCATTTTTGACCGCTGGGGCAGTTTAGTATTTCGCACTCACGATATTACAGCCGGATGGGATGGAACAACCGACGGAAAAATAGCCATGGCAGGAGTTTATACCTATACAATTACATATCGTATTGATGAAAAAAATATTTTCAATAAGCAAGGGCGTATAACCCTTGTGAGATAAATTTATTACTGCCATTTTATAAAACTAAAACCATTTATCTTTCAATGTGATAACCTTGTATATGATTTAAGTGCAAACAAGATATGGAAAAAAATTGTATTTTTGTTTAATTCTAATTTTTATTAACAGCAAGTTTATTCTTTATGAAAAAAACTTTATCAAAGATTTCTGTTTTATTATTATTTGCCGTTACTTTCTGTGGGTGCGAAGATGTTGAAGGCTTAATAAACATGCTAAACTGTAAATTCGAGATGCAGGATGTCGAAGACTTTACTTTTGCCGGTGTTCGTTTTGATGAATTAAATTCACCTGATGATATCTCTGAATCCGATATGACAATAATAAATGAAGCTATTGATGCAGAAAATGCTTTTATAAATTTCACCTTAAATATAATTGGAACCAATCCCAATGATGTTACTGCTTCTGTTGAAAAATTACAATGGAAGCTGGCAGTAGATAGTCTTGATATTGCTGAGGGAATTGTAAGGGATAGATTTACTATACCGGCACAAAGTTCGGATACTCTTTCCTTAATAGTTAATACTAATATAACGAATACCTATAAAGAAAACGTTGTAGAAAATATATTTAATCTTTACCAAGATATAGTAAACGGTCGGACATCTGTTGTTGCTATCAAAATAAAACCGACTATTAACGAAACCGAATTCCCTGATTACATTACTTTGCAGTCTTTTACTAATAAAAAGGAGTAATCTTGCCGTAATTCGACTTTACTATCCGTATTGCTTTGCAATCAAAAGTAAACAATAGATAAGAGAATTAAGAAATTAACATATAATAGATATAATGATAAACAATAAATTATTAAATCCAAAAAGTATTGTAATTGTTGGAGCATCAAATGATGTTCATAAACCCGGAGGAAAAGTTCTTAAAAATTTACTTGATAATAACTTTCCAGGAAGTGTATATGCTGTTAATCCGAAAGAAGCGGAAGTTCAAGGCATAAAGTGTTTTGCCACAGTAGAAGAATTACCACAAGTAGATTGTGCTATTTTGGCTATTGCTGCCAAATATTGCCCTGCAACAGTTGAAGTTCTTGCAAAACAAAAAGGAACAGGAGGATATATTATTCTTTCTGCCGGATTTTCGGAAGAAAATGAAGAAGGAGCAAAGTTAGAAAAAGCTATCGTTGAGCATATCAATAGTGTAGGAGGAAGTCTGATAGGACCTAATTGTACAGGATTTTTAAATACAAATTATTGTGGTGCTTTCGATGCCCCTATTCCTGCATTAAATTCGCAAGGAGCTGATTTTATTACCGGTTCGGGTGCAACGGCGGTATTTATTAAGGAATACGGCGTTGTAAACGGATTGTTATTCAACAGCGTTTGGGCAGTTGGAAATTCTGCTCAAATGGGAATAGAAGAAGTATTGGAATACTTGGATGAAACATTTGACCCCAAGACAAGCTCGAAGGTGAAAATGCTGTACATGGAAAATGTTCGCAATCCGCAAAAACTGCTCAAGCATGCATCTTCTTTGATTAATAAAGGATGTAAGATTGCTGCTATTAAATCGGGTTCGTCTTCAGCTGGAAGTCGTGCCGCATCATCACATACAGGTGCTTTGGCAACATCCGATGTCGCTGTAGACGCATTATTTAGAAAAGCCGGAATTGTTCGCTGTTACAATCGCGAAGAATTGGTTACGGTAGCAAGTATTTTTATGTACCCTGAGGTCAAAGGGAAAAATATTGCTATTATCACACATGCCGGAGGTCCTGCAGTAATGCTTACCGATGTATTATCTAATAACGGGATGGATGTTCCTCATATTGAAGGAAAAGCTGCCGATGAATTATTGACAAAACTATTTCCCGGCTCATCGGTTTCCAATCCGATAGACTTTTTAGCAACCGGAACAGCACAGCAATTGGGAGAAATTATTGATGCCTGCAACAATCAATTTGACAATATTGACGCAATGGCGGTTATATTCGGAAGTCCGGGATTATTTGAAAACTGGGATGTATACGCTCTTTTGGACGAAAAAATGAAAACCAGCAAAAAGCCGATTTTCCCCATTCTTCCATCCATAGTAAATGTGAAAGATGAAATTGCTGACTTTATCAACAATAAGCATCGTATTAACTTTCCGGAAGAATGTGTGTTTGGGAATGCGTTGGCAAAAATATATAACACTCCAAAGCCTGTTCCTGCCAATCCCCAACTACCGGATATTGACATTGCTGCAATTAGAAAAGTTATTGACAACTGTGAAGACGGCTATCTTTCTCTGGAAGACATTCGTATTTTATTGGATGCTGCCGGCATTTCCCGTAAAGACGAAACAGAGGTTAATAACGAAGCTGATGCTGTTGCTTTTGCCCGCAAAGTAGGCTATCCATTGGTGATGAAAGTAGTTGGACCAGTTCATAAATCCGATGTAGGTGGTGTTGTATTGAATGTGAAAGACGAGGAAACAGTTATTCGTGAATTTAATCGCTTAATCAAAATTCAAGATACATACGCAGTGGAAATTTATCCGATGCTGTTTGGCACCGAAATATTTATCGGAGCAAGCCGGGAGGAAAAATTCGGACATCAGGTATTGTGCGGATTGGGAGGCATTTTCATTGAGGTCTTGAAAGATGTTAAAGCATCGCTGGCACCCATAGGCAAAGAAGAGGCTTTGGATATGATTAAAAGCTTGAAAGGATATAAAATCATTCAAGGAGTCCGAGGACAAGATCCGGTAAATGAAGATTTATTTGCGGAAGCTGTTTCTAAAGTTTCGGCATTGGTTCAGACCGCTCCTGAAATTGCGGAAATGGATTTGAACCCTTTGCTGGGTTCGCCAAAAACAGTTGTTGCCGTTGATGCAAGAATCAGGATAGAGAAATAAGTATTTACTTATATTTCACAAAAGAGGGTATTTGTTTTTCAAATATCCTCTTTTTACTTCTACAGGCAACTAAAATCAAGCTCTCGTTGGGCAAGGATTCTACCTTTGTCATTTTATTTTGATGGACTCTGACTGTTTTATTTTTGCAGGTAGAACCTGCCGGGATAGAACGGACGAGGAACAGATTGATTTTAAATTACATTTAACGTGAGTTCGGAGTCAATGGAAAAATGTTTTAATGCTTATTTGTACTATAGTTCTAGTTGAGCCTCTTGTATAATCCTTTGTGTCTCCTTTGTGAAAAGCCTTTGTATTACTTCGTGAAACTATTCGTCTTACTCATTTACTATTATAACTTCATTTAACTTGCGTAAATTTTTTTATTCAAATAAATAAACCCCGAACTCACGTTAACATACTTTTTCATGATTTCATATTTTTTTAGCTTCTCTCTCTTTTCCATTAGGGCGTGACGAAGGTTTCACGAGTACGTGAAAGTATCCCCACGGGCGTGACGAAGGTTTCACGAGTACGTGAAAGTATCCCCACGGGCGTGACGAAGGTTTCACAAGTACGTGAAAGTATCTCCACGGGCGTGATGAAGGTTTCACGAGTACGTGAAAGTATCCCCACAGGCGTAATGAAGGTTTCACGAGTATGTGAAAGTATCCCCACGGGCGTGACGAAGGTTTCAGCTTTATACCTTCTTATAACTTCCTGTAACTTCTTTAACTTCCATATTATTTTACTATTAAGCGATACACGTTAAACTATAAACAACTTCTTTTGATCCCGAACTCACGTTATTTTAGTACCTTTGCAACATAAGAAAATATTCTTTTTAAGGTAATAAAAATGACATTTTATGATATAGCATCCGGTTTGGATTGGGATAGAATCGGAGAAGAAATTTATAAAAAAACATCTTCTGATGTCGGACAGGCATTACGCAAAGAAAAACTTGATATGGAAGATTTGAAGGCATTGGTTTCGCCTGCTGCAGAACCGTATTTGGAATCAATGGCGCAGTTAAGCCGAAAAGCTACTCAAAAGCGTTTTGGAAAAACCATCCAGTTTTATATTCCTTTGTATCTTACCAATGAATGCTTGAATCATTGCATTTACTGTGGATTTAACCATAATAACGATATTCATCGAATTATATTAACTGATGAACAAATTATGGAAGAAGTTGCAGAAATTAAAAGAATGGGCTTTGAGCATATTTTATTATTAACCGGAGAATCTCCACGTCATGCAGGAGTAGATTATATCGAACATGCTATCCAATTGGTTAAGCCGCATTTCAAACAGGTCACTTTGGAGGTTCAGCCTCTTTCGACAGAAGATTATCAACGTTTGCAGCAATCGGGATTGTATGGTGTTTACATTTATCAGGAAACGTATAATCCGAATCGTTACCCATACTATCATCCGGCAGGAATAAAAAAAGATTACCGTTGGCGATTGGAAACGCCCGACAGGCTGGGACAGGCAGGTGTCCACAAAATAGGATTAGGGGCTTTGCTCGGATTAGAAGATTGGCGGATAGAATCAATTTATTTGGCTATGCACTTACGTTATCTGGAAAAACATTATTGGAAAAGCAAATACTCTATTTCTTTTCCGCGTATGCGTCCTCATGAAGGCAGTTTTCAACCCCAATTTGATGTTACCGACAAACAATTCGCTCAGATGATTTGGGCTTTCCGTATTTTTGACAATGATATTGAAATGTCATTAACAACAAGAGAAAGTAAAGCATTTAGAGACAATATGGTCTCTTTGGGCATAACGTCCATGAGTGCAGGATCAAAAACAGAGCCGGGAGGATATACCTCCAAAGAGGAATTGGAGCAATTTTCTGTTAATGATAATCGTTCGCCGGAAGAAATGCTGGAAATGATCTCAAGAAAAGGATATGAAGTGGTTTGGAAAGACTGGAACGATTTTGATTGATTTATGGAGAGATACAATCGTCAATTGATTTTGCCTGAAATAGGAAGAGAAGGGCAGCAAAAAATCGGGAAAGCTTCTGTTTTGGTAGTGGGTGTCGGAGGTTTGGGAAATGTAGTTTGTTCGTATCTGACAGCTTCCGGCATTGGAAAACTGGTTATGATTGATGCAGATACGGTTTCAATAAATAATCTGCAACGTCAAATACTGTATCGTGAACCTCAAGTAGGGAAATCCAAGGCATTGGAAGCGAAAAAAACACTTCAAGAACTTAATTCTGAAGTCGAAATAATTGCTTATAATGAATATTTTGATGAACAAAATGCAGCAAAACTTATTAAAAATGTTGATATTGTAATTGATGCAACCGACAATTACAAAACCCGTTATCTGATTAATGATGTTTGTGTGGGATTAAATAAACCTTTTATTTATGGCGCTATTGCCGATTTTATCGGACAATTATCTGTCTTTAATTATGAACGAGGAGCAAGCTATCGGTGTCTGTACCCGGATGAAAAAGAAATGATTGCATCGCAGAAGCAAACCATTGGTGTACTGGGAATTTTGCCCGGAATTATCAGTTGTATGCAAGTAAATGAAGTCTTGAAATTGATAACCGGATATGGTGATTTGCTCAATGATAAATTATTTCAAATAGATTTACGAACGAATCAAACTTATAGTATTGACATTCCTGCGACAAAAGAAGGAAGGGAAATTTCCATGAATAACTTTTCATCTCTCTCGTCGTTTTCACCTATTCAATAAAAACTACAGAAAAACATTTAAATAGATAGATTTAAAATACCATGACACAACAACAAAGAAAACAAATCATAGATTTAATCAATCGGGAAGTAATTCCGGCAATCGGATGCACCGAACCCATCGCCGTTGCGCTTACAGCTACCAAAGCCCGCGAGATATTGGGCAACATTCCCGAAGAAATAACAGTATTATTGAGTGCAAATGTTTTGAAAAATGCTATGGGCGTAGGGATTCCGGGGACAGGAATGATAGGGCTTCCCATTGCCATTGCACTGGGTGTTTTAACAGGAAATTCCGATTATCAATTGGAGGTTTTGAAAGATATTACTCCTGAAGATGTAGAAAAAGGAAAGCAACTTATTGCAGAAAAAAGAATTCAAATCGGATTGAAAGAGAATATTTCCGAAAAATTATATATTGAAGTTACTGTAAAGCATAAAAATGAAACAGCAACTGTTGTCACATCAGGAAACCATACCGACTTTACTTATATTGCAAAAAACAATAACATTCTGCTTAATAAACAATCCTCATCTTTACAAGAAAAAGAGAAAGAAAATGATGAAACTATAAAACTGACTCTTTCAAAGGTATATGATTTTGCCATGGAGACACCTCTGAATGAAATCCGGTTTATCCTTAAAACTGCCCATCTGAACAAAGCTGCTGCGGAACAATCATTCAATGAGCAATACGGACATCAATTGGGAAGAATACTTTCCCAAGAAAAAAATGAATCCATGCTGGGACATAATGTATATTCTTCCATGCTTTGTTATACTTCCGCCGCATGTGATGCACGTATGGCAGGAGCCAATATTACAGTAATGACCAATTCAGGAAGCGGAAACCAAGGAATAGCCGCGACACTTCCTGTCGTTATCTATGGGGAACAGGAAAATAAAACAGAAGAAGAACTAATTCGGGCATTAGTTTTGAGCCATCTGACAGTTATTTATATCAAACAATATTTAGGAAGATTATCCGCTCTTTGTGGATGTGTTGTTGCGGCTACAGGTTCCAGTTGCGGAATTACCTACTTGATGGGCGGAAGTTATCAACAAGTAGAATATGCTGTCAAAAACATGATTGCCAATATTACAGGAATGATTTGCGATGGTGCCAAACCAAGTTGTTCGCTTAAACTGGCAACGGGTGTTTCAACGGCTTTTTTATCGGCAATGTTAGCAATGGAAGGAAAATATGTCACTTCTGTTGAGGGAATTATAGATGAAGATGTTGATAAGTGTATCCAAAATCTAACCCTTATCGGAAACCAAGGAATGGAACAAACCGATAAAGTGGTTTTAGAAATTATGACAGGGAAATAAAGTCACTTGGATTTTCTTTGATTTTTGTGATAAATTTAATAAAACAACAGATTCCCCTGTTCATCAGAGGTCGCAAGAAGGTGTGAAGTTCGGACGATGGCTATTTGCCTCGTCCGTTCTATTCAAGCAGGTTTTCTACCTGCGAAAAAACAGGCAGAGCTTATCAGGATAAAACGACAAAGGTATAAGCTTTGCCGAACGAGGGATTAGTATTAGCTTAGGGGTTGAGG
>QMCD01002021.1_pt1 | contig 11668 bp, 19 predicted proteins | sample 1821841 | NCBI WGS metagenome assembly QMCD01 (sample SAMN01991225, study PRJNA193472) | Termite gut metagenome, whole genome shotgun sequencing project. | isolation source: worker | host: Macrotermes natalensis | reverse complement strand
TTGGCTTAATCCGGTCTGTTTCCGTATCTGTTTTATATCATCGGTGCTGAATGTTTCCACGGGTTTTATGGTCAACTTTGTTTTGCGGGCTGAAATGGTTCCTTGCTGATACTGTTCCGCTTCCGTTAAGCCCTGTACTATGCTTTCGTATACGTTCATGGTTTATGTTCCTCCTTTCAAATCCGTTTGGAAGCGGTGTCGTATACTTCGTCATCCGCACGGGCTGCGATTACGATAATTTTCATAATCTCGTCTGTTCGGACTAATGTGTACACGATACGGATTCCCAATTTCAACAGCTTAATCTTTAAAAGCCCTGTAAGGTTATGCGATTGCTTATTTCCTAATGGCTTCCCATAGCCGCCTTCGCTCTGGGGCAATGGATTTTGAGAAACTTTGAGAATCGCTTTATCGACTTGAAGCCTTTGGGAACGGTCAAGGGCTGCCCCGTCTTTTTCCGCCTCTGCGGTAAACTCAACCTTCCACGGGGTCATTCGATTTCCACATCCTCCATAGCTTCAATATCCGAAAGGGTGAGTCCGTCTTTCGCAAGAACTTCCTCGAATGAATGAGTTTGCGCATCGGCATTTTTCAAGCGTTCTTCCGCCATCGTCAAAAGATAATGGTCATCAATTACATCTGTCATTTCTTTATATTTTTCCGGCGTAAGAAGCACACAGGCGGGAACATTATTCTTCACTACGACTTTGAAGCCTGATGAACGAACTTCTTCAAATATTTTGTTGGCTTCGCCTTTATTGAACCGTGAAATGGGAATTAAAGCGTCTAGGATACTTCCGTGAAATAGGTTGTATACCATATAAATCACCTCCTCTACAATGAGTTTATCTCTTTCTATTATACTAAATATCGACAAATATATCAATGAATTTATTAATTTTTAAAATATTGTACAATTAATTTAATGGAACGATGTAATAAGTAATTGCACAAAAAGGAAAGCCGTCCGGTGTGAACCGGACGGCTTTCCTTTTAACTTGCTAATGATTCCGGCTTTTTGAAATAACACGGATATGCTTCATACAATGCCGCTTCAATAGTCTGTGCTTTGAAATGATAATCAATGTTCATTGGTGGTATTCTGGTTATTTCTGACAGACTGGTATAGCCCCATTCAGAAAAAGGCAAGTCGCCGTTAAGAATGGTATAGCCATACATGGTATCATCTTTATCATACTCGCAAATATAGATGTCTGTTTGTCCGCAGAAAAAATGAAAGATTGCGGGGTGTTCTTTGGCTCCGTCTGTTTCGCCGATGCCGGGGCAGCGTTTTAAAGCAATGGCAAGCCGTTCTATGGCTTCTTGATATACGCTGATATTTTCTTCTGTTATCATTCGTTGACAGTATGGGATGAGTTTTGCCACTTCGTTGGGGATTCTTTTCATGGGTTCCATGTTCTTTGCTCCTTTGTAGAAATTACCCCCGCACAAGCGGGGGGCGTGAAATGATTAGGCTGTTTGTTATCCGTGCAGGATATGTTTTCTTTTCCTCGTCCTTTTCTTCTTTGGCTTTTTTATGGACTTTCTGACTGCCTTTTCTGGCTCTGATATCGTCGAGGCTTTCAAAACCTGCCCTGCGTTTTTTGTTTGTTCCAGAGTATACCCACGCAAAATGTTTACTGGAAAACCAGAAGCCCAGTTCTTTGAGTTCGTCTTTTACCGCTTTGGAATTGAAGCAGTAAATCCAAAAGCCGATGATTTCGATTTGACAGTCAAGGTGTATAATTTTTTCAAGAATAGCTTGAAAACGTGTTACGGTTTCTTCTTTCGGTTCCCATTCGTTATCTTTACAATATGAATGATATGAATGAGACATAAATGTTTTTAAGAAGGTATTGAATTGAGCGATGATGTCTTTTGTAATCGCTTCGCCTTCTTCCCCGGCATGGTCGGGATGGTATTGTTTGAGTAATTCCCGATATGCTTTCTTTGCTTCTTCGATTGATTTACAATTGATAAAATAGCTCATTCTGTTAACTCCTTAAAAAATTTTGTAATGCGTTTTCATATTCTCCCCTTCTTAAAAAAGAAACGAATGAATGAAAATTGATGTCTGTAAAACGATATTCAATTTCTGCCATTGCTTCATAATTCCGGCATGAACGCATTTTCTTGTGATGTTCTATTGCCTTTCTGATATCTGATTCGGAAACAACATATTTTTTCCGTGCGTTCAGATCCCTTGCCTTGTCTTTTATGCTGTCCGGCAAATAATCAAAACGATCAAAACTAAGATATTCGGTTTTAGTCATGGCATAATCCTTGTTAGAGAGCATTACCCCCGCACAAGCGGGGGCGTGAAATGATTACGCTGATAATTCAGCCCGACAAGATGGGTTGTCTTCCAAGTACCGGTACCATGTCCGGGAAACTTCTTCCACGGTGTACCATGCAAAGATGTTGTATAGTTCTATATACTCCGGCTCTAAGAGGATATCACCCCATAAGGCATACCCGATATGGCTTACATTTAATTCTTCAAGATCGAGGACGTTTCTGAAGTTTTGAACCATTGAAATGATGTCCGTGCCAAATTCAGAGGCGGTATGTTCCATGTGAGAAACAATGTTACCTCTATTTTCAATGAAAAATGCAATTGTTTTATCGTAGTCGGTAAACCCCGATATTCCGATGTTGGCGCCATATTCGGCACACTGTTCCAGTTCTGATGATAGGTTTTTGAGTTCTTCCGAACCGCCGTTAAGAGAAAAACCCATTACAACAATTACATTGTTTATGGTGGTTTCTAAAAAGCCGGAATTATTGACGAGATAACAGCGTAATGCCTTTATCGTGTTTATGTTCATTTTGAAACCCTCCGTAAATTGAAAGCGGCGAGAATGTCGTCTTTTTCCTTTTCACTTAATAAATGACAAAAGACGCATGTTTTACATACTGTACTGTCTTTACAGGACAAGCAGATTTTTGACGGTTCAATGATGGATGAAAAAATGACGATGATTTGTTCCAGTGTTTTTGTCATTGGTTTATTCTGAAACCAAGCAATACGCCTGAGAACGGCTGACATTTGTCTGGATATTTGCGGCGTGTATGCGCGTGTTTCTAATTCCGTTGATTCCATGATGAAAGCTCCTAAAAATGGAAATATTCCCCAGTGGCCAGGACTAAGGGAAGAAATTAAAAAAGTTCCAGTTGACCTCCGTTAAACGCCGGATTGAACGGCAAAGAAAGAAAGGCTTTATTTTCTGCATACTGTAAGGTTGATTCCATGAGTTTAGCGGCTTCCTCTGCGGTGGCGGTGTACTGGAATACCGATACAATATCCCCCAGTGTCCGAACTAATGGCGGAAGGAGTTTTTCTGACCTGATGGAATAGTAATGATAGTAAACGGTTATGGTGTCGCCGCAGGGGATGAATTGATGAAACACTTTGAAGATACGGCGATGACCGGACATAAAACATTCCCCGCGGCAATATGAAAAAAATAAAGCCTGTTGTTTTTTGACCCGGCCATACGGCCAAGCGGGGCAAGACAATAAGCCTTGCTGATATACGCTAATATATTTATATTATAAACTTATTAGTTTATATTGTCAAGTATAATAAGTAATATTTATTAAAAATAATTGACAAGACTTGCAAGATGTGTTATTCTATTTACAATGAGTATGACGCAAAAAATAAGAATATTACTTGTAAAAAAAGGTAATATTTCCGAAGCGGAACTTGCCCGGCGGCTAGGTACAACACCGGCGAATTTGCACAACAAGATGAAGCGTGACAATTTTGGTGAAGAAGAACTCCGGCACATTGCGGAGACTTTAGGCTGTGATTTGAAGATAAGTTTTGTTGATAAGCAAACTGGCGAAGAAACTTGACACGGCATACCCGTTCGTAGCCGCACCCAGCGTTTAAAGTGCAACGCTAGAAAAATCTGCGGCGTACCTCTTACACGATACCAGAGCAAGCGGGGCTAGATGTGCCGGCGTTATTTCCTCATTTCGCCGCCTTTTCCCGCCCTTCGCCACCCCCTGACAGAATATGAAAACGAGAGCATAACCGGGCGGTTCGCTGATTTGCGGATTGTTGCATAAGCAGCCAGTTGTTAGCCGACCGCCTTGATTGAGGTCAACGAGAAGAATAATGTGAGGCGGTTCTCTTACACGATACCAAAGCGAGCGGCCCAAGAGGTTCCGGCTTGTTTTCAAAATTCGCTGCCCTTTCCCGCCCTTGACCATAAAAATGACTGATTATGATAATACTCAACTTTACAGGCGGTTCAGTGATTTTTCTGATCGATGCAAAAGGCTGAATTGATTGAACCTGTTCCAACTTTATTACAAACAGGGCGGCTGTATACGTGGTTAATGATTTGAAAAAATTGCTCTGCAATTTTTACCTACTTCTTTATGGGGCGTTGCGGGGCATCATGGGAAATAGTTCGCCCCGCAGAGGGGGAAGCGGAAGACGACCGCTTGCGTCTATTGTTTGTGGCAAGTGGTTGGCTGAAGCGTGGGGGAGACTTCCCCCCTTGGCTTATTTCTTCTATTTTTATTGAATATACTATGTTATACCAATAAGGAATGAAGATGATTACTATTGCCAATGGGGAATGGATTGCAGATTTACATACTATGACATGCAGAAATATTTTGAATAAGGTTATAGTTACGTTTGAAGTGAAAGAACAATTTCCGCAGGGCAAGATATCGTATATACCAATGGATTTATTGTCAAAATTGGCGATACAACCGAATGGAGACAAAGCTCTTGAGAAGATGGCAATGGAAGCGGAGGAAGTTTTTTTACGAGTTTACTTTGAAAGAGATATTGAGGAAAAAGAGAAAGCGGCTAAGAAATAATTTTTGAACTATAGAAATGATATTTGTACAAATTTTATGTACATTATAGTATCTTTAATGCTATAGGGGACATTATGGCATACATGTATGTAACAAAGGCAGAAGCTAAGGCTGTAAAAAAACCATGTGAGGAACTCATTCATAAGGTTCAAAAGGAACTTCACGATTATTTTACTTTTGATATACGTTTGATTGGCTCAGCGAAAACTTGTTTAATTATGCGTCAGGGTGAATCAGGCTCATTTGATTTTGACTATAATCTGATTCTGCAGAAAGATAAACAAAAGCTAATATCAAATGAAAAAAAGATTAAAGAGTTATTTATCAATGCTTTTAATAAGGCAGTAAAAGGAACTGATTTTAAGAATGCTCAAAATCGGGAACCTGTTATTACTATAAAAATGCTTGATGGGAACAGTGTTAAGTTTTCATTTGATGTCGCAATTTTATATAAAGGCCATAATGGTACTTTTTACAAACTTGCATTTGATAAACAAAATAATAACTATTTTTGGAATGAATTAAGAGACTCAAAAAATTATCAGGAGCGATTTAAAGCTGTCAGAGATGCAAGAAAATGGGTAGAATTTCGCGAAAGGTATCAAGACAAAAAGAATGATTCTGCAAAAAAAGATCATTCGTCATTTTCTCTTTTCCTTGAAACATTGAATGAAATTATGCCGGAGAGATGAAAGAGATGAATGAAAGTGAATTCCTACAATCTATCAAAATTAGCGAATCAGAGATACCTAAGGCTCAATATTACTTTCGGTATCGCGGCTTGGATTCACATATAGCTGTTTGGAACTATCTGAGTACATTTAAAGCAGAAAAGATAAGCTATTGTGAAATTGCTACCGCTTTTCGATACGATAAGCGCATTAGACGTATTATTTACAAATTCATTGGTTTTTTGGAAGAATACATAAGAGCATACATAGCGAATTCTTACAGAGACAGAGTTACTGAATTAAATCCAACAGACAAATTAAAGGGGTTATTGAAAAAGAAGGGAACTTTACATGAAGCATTGGACAATCTTACTTTTAGTCAATTGATCGCTCAAGTTCATAAATTATCAGAAAATGACAAATCTACAATTTTTAACGATTTAACGATCACAAAGGAAAACTTAGCTGCGATAGTCAGACTGCGGAATGCAATCAGTCATAATAGATTTTTTTTAGATAATACAAAATTAAGAGCGAATTGCCAAAATCTTTGCCTGCATTTACCAAGGCAATTACGTGAAACTTTTATTACGGAAATAAACGCAAGCTTTCTGCCACCTAGCAATACAGAGAATGAATGCAGCGAACAAGTAAAGTGGTGTCTCATAAACGATATTATTATCGAATTATAGGCTCCAGTTTTGATTTACTGCTAGAGTTTAACTTGTTGAAACTCCGATATTTATTTTTTTGAAAAACACTGCCTGTTGAGCAATGTGTAATTGGTAAGCTGTTTTACGCATTAGTGGAATACAGACGCGCTTTTGCATAACTGAAATTTTCTCTTTATAAGATATTGGGATATAAATACTAAGATTACTTTTGCTTATTCATTCATAGGAAAATATGAGAAAGTTTCTATTCCAACTTTTTTGTGTCTTCTAGAACGATAGGATGATTTCCGTATTTTGTCAGGAAAGTGTTCTTGTCATAGACCTTTAAGTAAACAAAAAGGGTTCTTGCTCGTTTCTTTAGCGTGATTACCGCTATATTCTCATTTTTAGCTATGACTTCGTATTTTTCTCCCTTTTGTATACTCTTTAAGATAGAAACATCTCGCAGGGTAAACTTATCAGAGGACAGGCAGATTGTTTGCTGTGAAGAATCTATTTTTTTTGCATTGATTTCTGGCATATATAATATATACGCAAGAAAACCCATTAAAACTAAAGAAAACAGATGCAAGAATGTTTCGGACAATTTATAAGAACCATAGCGATATTGCGTACATATTGCCAGAAAGAGCAATATCGACAACACCGTGATTTTTATCATTTTATGTTTCTTGAAAAAATCGGCTTTGTTAAAAAATAACAGACCAAGGGATAACATAAGCATCCCAGGAAGACCGCCGCCTTCAATGATTTGAATAAGCCCCCGCGCAATACATAAAAAACCATAGAATGTAAACTTGGTAGGGAATGCCACTAGAAAAGCAGAAACCAAAACCATAACCGATTGAATACAGAGAGCGACAAGAGGAGGGAAAAAATCATTATTTCTTGCAATATTACCATGTATAAGCAAAAAATGGTATTCCAATATGAAGACAATAACCCAAGCTAATAAACAAAATATTGCCATAATTCGCCAGAGAGCAAAATTTGTTCTTTTTACCATAAAAGCAACGGTTCAAGTGAATTAAACAAGTCATCAAGAACTTCACATGTTACCAGATGGATTTTATTAAGCAGTTCCTGTGTTATCGATTCATAGTCCCAGGCATCATCATTTAGAGGGTTGTATATGTGAAATATTTCATCGGATTTTTTACTATGGAAATATCCTTGAACCATGATGTATGCCAACAAATCAAGTCCATGAGCAATAATATCCCGGTCCCCGCCTTTGAATGATGAAAGGAGGCGCAGTCTGGCGTAGAGGTTGTTATTATCACCTTCGTTGTGTCCGCCTATTTCGCTGCCGCCTTTTAATTCAGTCATATAGATTGAGAGATGAGCTAACGCCGTCCTGTCAGGTTCATCACACCGGGCGACGAAGGGAATTGCCGCAATTATTTGGGCTACTTTATTTTCCCTTAGTTCATCAGCTTCTGTATCTGTTAATCGGAATGTCTTTACAAGGCAGTTGCACAAAACATCCCAATGATAAAGGATGTTTTCTGTTTCCACCACCGTATCAAAATATGCTGTTTTCATACATACCTCTGCGAAAAATGGTAATACCTTTTTCACATTCCGTCAAGTTTTTTTCGTCGCATATACCGGATATTATGCTTTTATATACCAAAATATATAGAAAAATACACCTACATATAATTGTGAAAATCGGAATTCGGGTATAGCATAGACTTGGTTATACAGATTTTATGGCGTAAGAGACAGAAAAAGTAATCATATTTTAATAAAATGGTTGTTAACCATTTTTATATATTTTCTTTATTTAGGAGATGATTTATGAAAATCTTAAATCAAAAGGCATCTCAAAAGATTGAGAGTCTTACATGGGATGAAATCAATTCGATTCTTCCTTGTGAAGGTGGCAGCTCCGGTGGTGGTGGTGGTAGTACCTGTGAAAGCGGTCCTTATATTCCGCCGACAAATCCGCCGCCTATCTGGAAATTATCATTTTAATTGATTTTTAGGGTGGTAAGATATGTCTTATCACCCTTCTTCATCAACTTATATTTATTGGGGATAACGTGGAAACAGAATTGTTTTTTTATAATGATAAATATGAAGAATACACATTTTTACAAAATGGATTAATAATGTCTGGTCATCATCATTTAGAATCAATAGAAAGTTGTTATAAAAAAAATACTCTGTTAAAAGTAACTGCGGAAGATATTGAAAAAAAATATTCTAACTCGAAAATCAATAAATTAACATTTTTTTTAACTAATGACTGTAATTTAAAATGTTCCTACTGTTATCAACATCACAAAGAGCAAAGGACTCTATCCATAGAAGTATTTAAAAATACATTGGATTTTTTGATAAAAAATTGTAATTATTCAAATCAATTGCAAATAGTTTTCTTTGGAGGGGAACCATTACTTTCTTTTGAACAAATGAAAATAATGGTTGATATTTGCAAGGACGAGTATTCTCAATTTTTTAAACCATCTTTTTCTATAACTACAAACGGCACTTTATTGAAAGAAAATTTATTACCATTTTTTATTGGAAATAAATTTTATATTATGGTCAGTGTTGATAATGGTAAAAATATTCATGACAGACATAGGTTATTTTTAAATGGGAATCCATCATACAATATAGTAATAAAAAATATTAAGGAAATATCTCAGTTATATCCAATATCGATTCGGACAACAATTACAGCGGAATATAAGAACATTAGAGAATTTGCCGAAGAACTAGAAAAAATTGGAATCTTTAAATTAAAATTTTTATTTGCTCAAGAATCATTTTCATCCTTTGAGGAAGCTAAAAAGATAATCGATCAAACATATAATGATGTTAGCCAGCATGTGATAGATTCGATAAGAAACAAGAAATATTTTAATTATGAACATGTTACTGACATACTTATAAAACTCCACTTTGGGTTAAATGGTACAAAAGAACATCCTTGTGCCGCGGGAATTAGTGAGCTCGCGATTAACACGAATGGAGATATTTCTATGTGTCAAAGATTTTTCGATTTTGCGGAAAACACTATCAGTAATATAATGTATGACAAGAACTATTCTGACCAAAAACGAATGAAAATGATGTGTGACGTATCCTTATCTGCAAGGAATAAAAACAATCAATGTTTAGCTTGCTGGGCTCGTTATCTATGCGGCGGTACATGCTATTATGATTCTCAAATTGAACATAATACCATCAATATTCAATCGGAGTTTGAATGTTATCGAATAAGAAAACTGATAGAAACATGTTTAATTATTTACGCATCAACAGTGAATGATGAACCTGATTTTTTCAACAATCTGCTGTATTTAAACAAACATAGATTGATATAACATCTGTTATCATAAGGAGTTGATTATGAAATTTTTTTCTAAGTTACTAATTCTTCCCCTCGTCTTGTTTGTAATGTCATGTGTTTCAAATAAGCCATACCCCGAAACGTATGCCAGTAGTGTTGACTTGATTTTCTCGGATGCTAAATATGGCTTTCTGTATGGTCCGTATATTAATGTAGAAATTGATCATACTTCTTATTTGGCGTTTTTCGATATAGGAACGGCAGATACCGCTCTGATGTTAGACCAATCAATATTGGATAATCTCAATGTATCGCCTACAGGGGAAAAATCAAATTTTCTCACTGCAAGAGGTATCTTTCAGGCAGAAAAATATATACTACCGAGCGTTAGCATCAACAATAATATATTTCTTACAAATGTAATAGGTGAAAATATGCCTGATATTACAGGTGAAAAAGTCTTAGCAGGCTTACCCTTGTTTGAGCAATATAACATTCTTCTTTCTTATAAACAAGAAAAAATCTTTTTGTATGATAAAGATACGCATATCGATTTTCTTAAATCTTGGACAAAGGTTCCCTTATTAGAAGATATGCAAGGATTATTTTTTTATGGAACTATTACAGAAAATGAGCAACAATATCTTTTTTATCTTGATACAGGAAACTATGGCTACCGTAATGATAAATATTCTGATAACATTTATAATCGAGAGTTAGGCGCAATTCTTCGTGAGAAAAATCGGCTTGATTATACATTAGGTGATAGGACTTTCAAGCATAACTATTTTTATTTTGTCGGAAATATATATGAAAATATTCCCATAGATGTTTTTCTTAGTTATTCATTTCTGTCAAAATATGATGTATACATTGATTTGGATAATCATGCTTTGTATATTGAGCGGTGATATAATATGCATTATACGTTTATATTAAACATTAGCCATCATTGCAATTTAAGCTGTTCGTATTGTTATTACAGACCGGCTATGGAAAAGAGTGCCCATAACATGGATAAAGAACTCATAGCACTAGTTCTTAAGGAAATTGAAGAAAGTTCAGTTATAACAGAAGCAACAATTATTTTACATGGCGGAGAACCTTTGCTTGATAAAAATCTTGTAAATATCTTTTTTGATTTATTAAAAAAGACAATCAAAACTAAAAAGGTAATAATCAAAATTCAAACAAATGGTACTCTTATAGATGATGACTTTATCGAAATATATAAAAAGCAGATAGATTATTTTGATATACAAATTGGAATATCTTTAGATGGTTACCAAGAATTAAATGATACCTATAGAATAAAAAAAGATGGTATCGGTTCATTCAATGACATAATGCGGGGAATTGATCTTCTCATTAAGAATAATATTGATTATGGAATCATATCTGTTATAAATAGCAATTTTAATAACGGTAAAATATTTTATGATTTTTTAAAAAGTTTAAGGAATCTAAAAGGTTTACATTTTCTGTTAAGTACTGAGATTATATCAAATTTAGATATTGCAGCCAATTCCATAAATGAATTGTTTTATTGCTGGTTTTTTGATAGTACTTGTAAATTTTATATTGCTGAATTTTTAAATACCATTTCAAACATAAAGGATGAGCAAAATATTGACTGTTCAAAAATGATAAACTGTTTTGATAATCTAAATTGTTTTTCTATCGAACCATCTGGAGAAATTAGCAATTGCGATTGTATCTCTGATAAAAGAGCAATTTATGGTAATATTAATCAATTACATATTGATGAGATTATACATCAAAAACAATTCGCTAATCGAAAGCTAATAATGGATGAATATAAAAGAATTCGTAATTGCTTCTTTTGTAAACATATAAGATGTTGCAATGCTGGTTGCCCTGGAGTATCTGGACATGAAAATTTTTGTTATATAAACAAGTCATGTTTTGATTATATCTTGAACACTGTAGAAAACTGCGGAGATATAAAAAATATCAATCCTATAGTATCAAAAATATTACAATAAATTACAGGTGTTACAGCGTGGACTTTAGAAAGAAAATTAGTAAGATAATATTAAACAAAAAAATATGCTTTGTCCCCTGTATTATTTCATTGGTTTTTGGTACTTTCTTGGGTCTATTAAATCCTTTGATGTTAAAATTTATCTTAGACGATATAATTATCAAAA
>QMCD01011080.1_pt1 | contig 11672 bp, 14 predicted proteins | sample 1821841 | NCBI WGS metagenome assembly QMCD01 (sample SAMN01991225, study PRJNA193472) | Termite gut metagenome, whole genome shotgun sequencing project. | isolation source: worker | host: Macrotermes natalensis | reverse complement strand
TGGCCCTTGCTGCCCCACACGATGAACTCCGCCTGCTGGCGAAAACGCCCGCGCTGGGGGCGGCTGTTGATCTTGTCCCACACCAAAATGCCGCGGAGTATCCAGCCCGCCCACTGCACCGCGTCGGTCAGGTTCGGAAGCTGCCGCCAATCAATGAACAGGCAGATGGGCGCGCCCTCCTTCGCCGTGCGGCGCGCCTCTGTGAGCCACTCGGTCATCCAGTGCGTCCAAGACCGCTGGTCTTTGGAATCCCCCTCGAAATCGGGGAGCATGTTGCCGGCCTTTGCGCTGGAATATTTCTGCGCCGTGGATTTCTGGCGCGCGTTCTGGTCCGCGGCGCCGGACGCGTAGGGCGGGTCGGTGACGATGCCGCCGAACAGGGCGTCGGGAAAGGTACGAAGCACCTGCAGCGTGTCGCCGCGGATGATGCTGTGGCCGGTAAAGTTGCTGTCGATAGTAAGCATATTGTCCTCCAAAAAATAGGAGCCGGAAGCATCAAAGCTCCGGCCCGGATTTATCGTGCGTCTTCGTTTTCTTCTCGGCGGGCGGTTCCTTTTTCGCCGCCGCCCTCGCCTCGCGGATTTTATCCATAACGGATTCTTTTTCTTTGGGCGCGCGCAAAGCCGCCAACTTCTCCTTTGCCCAGGCCGGCAACCTGGCCTCATCCAATACGCCGGCAATGTCGGAGCGGTTCCAGCGTTCGTGTTCGCCGGAATAGAGGTTGACGCCGAATATGGAGCGGCCACGGGCGGTGGGGGAACAGCCGAAGCCGCCCTGCGCCAGAAAAGCCTGGTGGGAGAATGCCCGGTATTCAGGCAGAAGGATATCCGCGCGCACAGCCAGCACCTTGCCTTCCAAATTGCCCTTCATACCGTCCGGAACACATTCGCCGACGCCCAGCGGGTTGTCTTTTAACGGCCCTCCACGGTAGAGGCGCGAAAGGTCCAGAGTATCGGCGCAGGCGGTTTGGCTTCTGATAAAATCCCGGAATACTGTCAGGTAATCACTGCTATATGACGGCAGCAGGTAATCCTCCGTGCCAAAGGGTTTGTCAAGCGACCGCCGCCAGGTCATATATGGCAGAGCGGCAGCCGGATTGTCCGCAATAACAATCTCCATGCCTGCGATTTCCACGGATTGGAGTATTTTGTAGCCCTCCGCGGCATACCTGTCTTCGGCCATCCTCACACCTCCGGCTCATAGGATTTTTTCTTTGTGCCGCGCTCCTTTTCCCGCGCAGGCTTGGGGGCGGCCCTGGCCTCTTCCTTTGCCCTGCGGATTTTTTCGATGACGGATTCCTTTTCGGCGGGTTTGCCGGGCTGCCCAATCTCCGCGGTAGCTTCGGGCGCAGGGGGATGGAAGGCGCCATGTATTAGCGGAACCAGTTTCTCCGGGCGGATCACGCCGTCAAACCACCAGGCATCAATATCCTCCGCATAACGAATTTCATCCGCAATAGCGGCCTTTTCCGCTTGCGGCAGCGGAAACCGCTGTGCGTCATCGTAGAAATCGCGTCCTGTCTTGCCGTCGTAGGCTTTGATGCCGGCATACATCATCTCCTCAAACCTGGGATCGTTGCGGTACCCATCAAGCGGCGCCATGTGTGCCGAATCCACCGTCTCACGCGCCCACGCTTGGACCGCCGCCACACTAGCCAGCGAATCCGGCTCCGCGAGGGCACCCATATACACATCCCTGCCCTGCGCGATGAGCCAGCCACGGAAGTAATCGAAGCTGTCGTCGGAGCAGCCGTCCATCATGACGTGCGCCGCCGCCCACAGCATGGGTTTCTCCGACAGCGCCGCATATTCGTGGAATATCTGCTGCCAGTGCAGGATATCGGGCGCGTCCAACTTGGACAAGGTATCCGCCAGCGGGCCGCGCATCTCCTGCCAGCTTCCCGCCGCTTCACGCGCGCCGTCGATGATTTGCCAAAATTTCTCCTTGTCCATCATCTGGGACTCATCGCGCAAGAATATCCTGTATTCGGGCGGGATATCCCGCGGGCCGTGATAGACCTCCTTGAACGCATCCCGGCCAGACAGGTATCCGTGCTTTGTAAATACGCCGTTTTCAGCTTCAATGGTGGAGCGCGCATAAACGGCAGGGTCAACCATGCTTTCCAGCCGCAAGACATACTGGGCGAAATCGCGTTCCCCCGCATCCTTGGATTCATCGAGCCGCACGAATACATCGGACGTGCCGTCCTTATCCGCTTGCAGCAGGAACTCGCCGTATTGCGTTTCATTGAACGCGGGCTGCAAATACAGCGAACGGAGATTTTCCGCGAGATTGATAAGGCTGCGGGCATCGCCGCTGTGCCGGGCTGCCTCCAGCGCGGCGAGGAAGGTATCCCGTTCGTCCGCACCAATGCCGGCGATTTTCGCCGCCAGGTAGTTGAGTTCATCCAGCGTGGCGTTTGCGTTGCGCATCGCCCTGCCAAGCTCGGCGATCGAACTGCGTATCTCCACAATTTTGATGCTGCCGGGATCGGCCCCATCCGCGTCAATGGCCTCCAGCCACGGCGCCAGCACCGCCCGCGTGGTGGGCAGCGGGATGGTGAAACCGCCGATTTGGGGTTTTGCGGCGTTTTCGATGTACACCTGCATCGGCGGGGGGGAACCCTCGGTGGCCTCCGCCTGCCGGGTGGGCGCAGCTTCCCGTGCTTCTGCTTTGTCAATGATGCCGCAGACAGTTTCCCACCAATCCTCCTTGCCGCAATGCTCGTAATACCAGGTGTCAATTCGCCGCAGTCGATGCTGTCGCCGATGAAAGATGTACCGTCCTCGGCATCGGGATCGCGGTAATAGCCATCCCGGCCGCAATCCGTTTCCTGTGCTCGCCGGTCGAGGGCATTGATGATGTCAAGCATCGCCTGGAAGCGTTCATCGCTCCCCGCATCGGCCTCAAGGAGCTCAGCGAGCTTTTCGGCGTCGTCATGGAAATACCCGTTATATATCCACTGCTCTAACCCGCCATTCTCGACCTGGTAGTTGAAGTTGCCGAAAACCACCGCGATCTGGTGCGCCTGCGAGAACCCGCCCAGGATATCCCACTTGTTCCTGACCCGGTTCTCTTCCTTTTGCCACTCGCCGTAGACCTCGTCTACGAGGGCCTGGATTCTGTCTTCAAAAGCCGCCATTATACGCTCCTCCTCAAGATGCCAGTGTGTATTCGGTTTCCATCAGCGGGTAGATGCCGCAATCCGCCAACAGCCCGTACAAGAACAGCCGCCCTTTTTGCGTCCAGCAGGTGTGGATGGCGGTGGTCCTGTCGCTTACGCAAAAGGTATATGTATGCGTGTAGCCTTTCCGGGCATATTTCTGGTACAGGAGCCAGGCGCCGCCTGTTTTGTACTGGACGCCAAGGTTATGCAGCAAGACATTGAACCGGGCGGCGCCCATGCCGTAATCCTTGGCAATCACACTGACCGGCACGGTGTTGGTGCATTGCAGGACCATATCGCAGTACAGCGCCTTGGGCGCCAGTTCCGCGGCCAGTTCCTCCAATGCGATATTCTCCACTTCCAGCGCGGCGTTTTTCTCGCGCTCCTGCTCCAGCTTTTTGATAAGGCGCTGGGCAAATTTGGGGTTGCGGAGCAGCTCGTCCAGCGTGTCGCTGGTGGCGTAGGCGCCGTGCTTACGGATGCTGGGTAAAACGTGGGTTGTGACCCAGCGTTTGAAACGCTGGGCGGCAGGCAGCTTGCTTGACAAGATCAGGCTGTATAGCCCGGATTCGTTGACAATGCCAAGATTCTGTGCCCCACCAAGGGTATCGCACTTTGCGACCCCCTTGTCTTCAGCGTCAACATGCTTCGATACTGCGTCATTATGGTTCTTGTACCCCAAAATTCCTGTGACATCCCTGCCAACGAACCAGGGTTGGCCGTCAATCTCCAACATGCGGATGGAGCCGAACTCCTCGTTGTGGAATTGTTGAATCTGGTTGTTGCTTTTCATGGGGAACCTCCAATTTTTATTGTGAAAATGGCTTCGGTTTTTCAGGCTGAAAACCCTTGTGCCCCTGCTTTTTTGCGGTATACTTTATATATGAAATACCGCTGAAGGAGCGAATCGGACCAATGGCCAGGGATTATCTCGTTGTCGATTTCGAGTTCACCAAATACACCAAGCCCACCGGGAAGCCGAGAGGCTTCTTTCCTGAGATTATCGAGATCGGCGCTGTAAAAATCAGCGGGGAAACACTGGAACTGGCGGAGCAAACCGGGCAGTTCGTCCGGCCGCATTTTTACCCGAAGCTGGCAAGCGAGGGCATGGAATTCAGCATGATCCGGGAAGAAGATATGCAGTCCGCCATCGAGTTTAAGGAACTGCTGGACTTGATTCGCGGCCTGTACATTCCCCACAAGACCTATTTCGTCGCATGGGGAGACGCGGACTACCAGGTGCTGGATGAAGGGTGCCGGCGGCATGGGCTTGATAACCCTGTTCTCTTTGAGGATTATGTAGACATGGCTGCCTGGTACAAATGGGAGATAGGCGACGACTATACGACCGGCCTGCGCCAAGCCATAGAGGAACAATGCCTGGATTCTGAAATGTTCTGGCATACCGCTGTTCAGGATGCCGCCAACACAGGGGTACTGTTGGTGAAGCTGATAAAGGACGGCTGGGTTGTTGAGGACTTTCTGTCGTTAGAGAGCAAAGTAAAGCCTTGATATATTTGCCTTTTTAGATGGAAAGGCCGGCATCCAAACGATGACCAGCCTGCTTCTGCGCCCGCTTGTGACTTACAGCGTGGAGCAGGGCTTCGTTGTAATCCTTGCCAACGGGCGGCGGGTCTGCGGTGACAACGATATGGGAGAACCGCGTATCCCTGCCAAGTGATTCCGTGATTCTTTGCGCCGCCGTCCGCCCGGCTTCGTCCGCGTCCAGGCAGAGGGACATATGGCTGGTCTGCGGGTTTGCCTCCAGAAAAGCCCGGAGCGCCACCTCCGACGTGCCGCCCAAAGAGAGCCTGTGGCCGCCCCAACCGGGATACAGGGTAGCATGGGACAGCGCGTCGATAGGCGCCTCAAACACGGCCACAGCCCCGCTTGCGGCCTCCTTTGCGGTCACGCGGAAGCTGAACCGCTTGTCGCTGCCGGCGCAGTCGCGTTTCAGTTCGCTGTTTATCCCGCGCAGGCAACCGAAGCGCGCCGTGCCGCCTTCATCCTTGCCGACGAATACGCAAACTGCCTCGCCGCTATATTTGCCTTCATAGAGAGCGCCGCTGTCCAGGCATCGCCGGAGGACGTCCGCGCCGATACCGCGCCCCTGCAAGTAGGACAGCAGCCGCGACGGATATTTTGCCTTCAGCGGCAGTGCCAGTGGTTTGGCCTCACGCATTGCCTTGTACCTGCTGGTTGGTGAGGGCGGTATGAAGGCGGGCGCGCGGACGCCGCTGACGGTTTCCACGGCTTCCATCAAGCTCAGGCCCTCAGTCCAGCGCGCTCCGCCCGCCGAACTGGCCCCGGTTCCAATACCACACGCCGTTACTGATGACCAAGCTACCGTGGGTTTTCGTGCGGTATTCGCCCGGCGCCGAACGCACAAGCTCCTGCGGCTGGCGCTCCTGAAGGTAGGTGAGCAGGTCGACGCGGCGCGCCTCGGCAAGCTGCTCTTTCGTCACCCACGGCATGGCGCCCTGCCTTTCCGCTGCTCGTACCCGTCAGGCGGGAAGCGCAAAAGCGCCTCCCGCTTTTCCTCAAGGCAGCAGCATTCGGCCAGGCGGCAGGCGGCGGGTTTACGCTGGTAGTGCAAACAAACATCGCAAGCGCAGTCACCAAGGGAATAGACGTACTTGCCTTTTACAATTTCGCCCATCGGCACACTCCTCTCCAGAACAAAAATACCGGGGCGAGCCTCTGCCGCTCTTAAAAGCAACAGTGGCCCGCCCCGGTTGGCGCTGAGACATGGTTAATATGCTTGCGCCGGTATCGGCGCCTTTTGCGGTTGAACTGTTCATAGATTTAGCGTACAATTACAGCAGCGAAGGAAATACGACGGAGCAGAGAGGGCGCTGGCATGGAGAATCTCATATTGCTGTCCAGGGATACACCGCTTGCCGAGATCATCGGCGGCGAACTGCGCCCGCTGCTATCGGAGCGCCTGCCCTTGTTTTTACAGCGCACAGGCGACATCGCCGCGTGGCTGGAATCCCGCGCCATAGACGGTCACCGCACCAATTCCCGGCTGCTCAAACGCGCCCTGCGGCTGGAACACAAGGATGACATGACGGCGGTGCTAGCCGTAAACGCCGCCACCATCACCGACAACTATTGGGTGAAGCCGCTTGCGGATGAAGCCCTGCGGTACGAAGATGTTCGCTTCAAGATGAACCTGTTTGACAACCTCGCGCTGACGGGGGATGTGAACTCTTTTGACCAGCCGCCGAGCCGCACGCCGGAACTCACCAACACCGGCAGCTTTGAAAAGTGCTGGCGGTATGAGGATGGCGCTTGGGTGATGTACAAGGCGGGGAAACCGGAGGAACTGTTTTCCGAGCTCCTCGCGTTCCGCTTGGGCCGCCTGCTGGGCTTCCCGATGGCTGAATACGAAGCCGCGGATGGCTTCATCAAGAGCCGTGACTTCACAGAAAACGCCAAGGTGGACTTTGAGCCCGTGGCCGGAATCATAGGCGATGAATCAGATTACATCAAAATCTACGAGAAACTGCTGCCCTTGGGCGAGAACCTGGCAGAACAGTATATCCAGATGTGCTACCTGGACGGCCTCATCTACAACATGGATCGCCACGAGAACAACTTCGGCGTTCTGCGGGATGCGGGCACCGGCAAGGTTCTTTCAATGGCGCCGTTCTACGACCACAATATCGCCCTTATCGCGCGCGGGTATCCGAGCCGCGCTCCAGGCGACCAGCTTATCCGTGATTTCGCGGCGCTCGTCCGGCACACAGGAAAGCCCTTCACCGTCAGAAAGCTGACCGAGCGGGAGATCATGAGCGAAGCGATCCCCATCCCGTTCGCGCCGCCTGTTACGGACGAGGTTCCGAGACCCAAGACCTTCACGGCGCGGTACCTCTTATCCCGGCAGGCGGCGATAGAACAGCAGTGCCAGGGCTTGCTCCAGTACACGGGTGAGAAGCCCTCTGTCATGGCTCAAATCCGGGCTGCAAGGCAAGAACAGCGCACGCGCCCGGCATCGCCGTCTGTTAAGGCGAGCGGTCGAAATGAGCCGGAGCGGTGATATTTTGAGCCGGAAAGAGACCCATTCGCAAACGAAAAAGAGGGGCCGCCGCCGATAACCCAGCGATGGCCCCTCATCTTCTTGATATTGCTTTGCAGCGTAAATTTCTCGTGTGTGCTTTGTCGTGGCTACACCGTAACCGCCCCGATTTTGGCCGTTTTTGTCGTGTTGGTTACACCTCACTTTCCGGGATTTGAAATCCGATGCTTTTTTCGCTGGGAAAAGAGCGAAATCACTACCGGCAAACCTCCATAACCCCGATTCTATGCGGCTTTATGCCTTTGTCGGTATTATACCATAAGGGCAAGCAAAACAAATCCGAACCACCCCGTGTTCTTTGGGGATGTGTTCGGATTTGTTGTTATATTTGACGATTTTGTTTAGCGGGGTTGCGCAATCAAATCGGCCAACGAAACGCATAACACCACCTCCGAAAGCATAGTAAGCTCAATATCCGTTACAAAGCGTTCCCCTGTTTCCACTCGGCGTATAAAGTGATTGTCCACATCATAGCCTTTTAGTTGCAGCAATTTTGCTAGTCTTCGCTGAGAAAGCGGCGGCTCATGTTTTTCGCGTAAACGCTTTAAATTCTTCCCACACAAATTATTCGTTCCATCGGGCGCTTTTATCTTAAACATAAATCCGGCCTCATTTATATTGTTGAATAGTCTTTACCACATTGCTATTTTAAGCTATAATGAGGCTTGTGGTGATAAACACTATTCAACACTGTGGCATAACTGAGGTGATTATATGCCCGACTATAAATCCATGTATTATCATCTGTTCAAGGCGCAGGCAAAGGCGATAAACATTCTTGAAAAAGCACATCTTGATGCAGAGAAGCAGTTTATGGTTTCAAAAGAGCCTGTGAAATTGGCAGAAGGGCAAAAGAATCTTGAAGATGGGGATGATGCGCATAACGGTTAGAAAAACAATCCCACTATATTCATTTAAGGAAATGAGTTATAATGGCGTTAGGGTTGCAATTTTTATGCAAGTTGAGGATGATGGGATGCAGTTGACATGGGATGAGATACGGGCCAACGCCGTGCGCTTTGCCAAACGCTGGAAAGACGCCGCCAACGAAGAAGCGCAGGCGCAGGCGTTTGAATTGGATTTCTTTAAGGTGTTTGGTGTGGACGCCTTGGAAGTGGGCGATTTTGAGTACAAAGTGCCCAAGGAGATTGAGGGCAAGGGCTATATTGACTACCTTTGGAAACAAAAAATCGCCATTGAGATGAAATCCAGAGGCAAGAGCCTTGAAAAAGCCTATGTACAGCTAAAAGATTATGTGATTCAACTGCCGGCGGAGGAACTGCCCGGCCTATTGATGGTATGCGATTTTGAGACCATTGTTTTATACCACAGGGGCAAGGGCATCAGCAAAACCTTCAAAACTAAAGATTTAGCGAAAAACATCCGCCAGTTTGCCAATATTGCGGGCTATGAAACAACGCGCGAGATAGAAGACCAAATTGAAGTAAATGTGAAGGCCGCCGAAAAGATGGCGAAACTGCATGATGCCCTCAAAGCCTACGGCTACGAGGGGCACGACTTGGAAGTCTATCTGGTGCGTCTTTTGTTCTGCCTGTTTGCGGACGATACCGGCATCTTCCCCCGGCAGAGTTTCCTCAATTATCTGGAAAATTCACAGGCCGACGGCAGCGACTTGTCCGCCCGTATCTCCCAGCTATTTGAAATATTGAACATGCCCGATGACGTGCGGGCCAAGCGCACCTTGCTTTCGGCGGAGATAAAGCAGTTTCGCTATATTAACGGCGGCCTGTTCGAGGACAGGCTGCCCCCTGCCGATTTCAATGACAAAATGCGGCAGACCTTACTGGATTGCTGCCACTTTGACTGGAACAAAATCTCCCCCACCATCTTTGGCGCCATGTTTCAAGGCGTGATGGACAAGAATGAGCGCCGGGAGCTTGGCGCCCATTATACCAGCGAGGAAAATATCCGCAAGTTGATAAACCCGCTGTTTTTGGATGAACTGTGGGAAGAATTTGAGCGCGTGAAAATTGACACCGCCCAGCTTGAACGCTTCCACAGGAAGATGAGCCAGTTAAAGTTTCTTGAAATAATCACTCCGAGATTGATACAATTTGACGATTGCCAAATTTGCCTGACGAAGGGTGTGCAAAATCCTTCGAGGGGTGTGCATTTTCAGAAAGGGGTGTGCAACCCGCTCTCAAAGCCCCAGAAATACAGAAAACCCGCAAGAGCAATGGCTGTCGCTCCTGCGGGTTTTAGATTTTGGTTTTATTTGTCCAACGTTTTCTCAGCCAATCCCTTAACCGCATCAACTGTCATCTCCCAAGTGACATCAGCGGCGTAGCTGTACTTCTTCTGATACCGCTGCCAAAGGTCGAGCATAATCGGGCTGTTGGCTACGGTTTTTATAGCGTCCACCATATCGCCCATCTGCTCGGACGTGCCGCGCTTTTCGACCGTCTTTTGAAGAGCCGCTTTGAACGTGTCTGAATTGAATTGTTGCGTTGTGGTCAGGATATAGATGTCGTAAAAATCCCTCATGCGGGTGTTGGTCACGCTTCGGGTGACTACGGTTTCGAACTTCTCGGCGAGGACGGTTTCCAAGTTGTACGCCATAATGCTGATTGTCCTATCCTCGAACATCAGCTTGAAGCTGTACTCGATTTCCCTCGGTGTGACGAAATCGCCGGTTGTGATGTCAATTTTGAGGGTCTGTTTCGTCTTATCGAGAACCGCGCCAATGGACACCCTATAGCCCGGATAATCGGCCTCCTCGCGGATTTCCTCAATGCCGCGCATGGAGAATTCCACACCGTCGTCAACCGGGGTGGCGAGAATATCCTCAATGATAGTCGTGATTTCAGTGGCGGTCAGCGTTTGCCCTTTGATTGTCGCGTCCATGTCCATCGTGGTTCGTGTGTCGATGCCGACCATTGCCGCGATGAGCATACCTCCCTTAAGAATGAAGTTGTGTTTGTATTTTGAAGCGGCGATGCGTTCCAAGAACCGCTCAAGCATGAAGTTGCGCAGGAGTATTTCGGCTTCTACGTTGGACTTCTTTGAGAGGTTGCGGACGAGCGCCTTTAACTGCGTCGATGTTTTCATAAAAGTACCTCCATATAGCTTCTGAGCGGCTTTTCAACGCGGAACGTCTCCGCCATCTTCATAAGCGTGTTCAAATTTTTGTCTTTTCGCTTGGCGTACCGTTTGATGGCGTCGGTCAGGATAGCGATGTCCATCTTGTTGCGATTCCGTAGACAGTCGCAGATGGTTCGCTCCAAGCCATAAACCTTCACCGTATGCCCGAACATTGTCTCCACTTCGGTAACGCCGACTTCGTGTAGTTCACGCTTAATGGTGTAGACCGTGAAGCTGTCCTCCCGAAGCCTTACCGCGCTGTAGCCTGTCGGAACGGTCACAGAATAACCGATAGGGTCGCGGTCGGTAAGGTCGTGCAGGAACAAAGCCGTTTCATGAGAATAGATGATTTTCGGACGACGCTGCTGGGCGGCGTACATTTTATCGACAAACTCGTCCGGCAAAACATATACGCCAAAATGAGGTCGCTCCAGTTCGCCTGACTTGACGAGTAACCGCAGACGCTCGTTGGAAACGCCGACTTCGTTGGCTTGGGCGGTTGTAAACATGCCGCCGTTTTGTGTTAGAATTGGTCTGAGTTCTTCAGGAACAGACACGCCGCTCACCTCCATTTGATTTTCGTGCTTATATTATACCACTAACTCGCACGAAAATCAAGAGGAAATTTGACTTTTGTGCGAGTATATTAAGAATAACTGGCACAAAAGTCAAAACCCACAAAGGCAATCCGCCCCTGTGGGATTTATTCTCGGCGTGGCTTTATCGGCTACGCCTGTATTTCAGCGCCGTTCTTGAAGGTGAACCGCACGTCGTTTTCGCTGTAAACCGTGGCGAAATCCACGAGACTGTACCAGAGCCGCTCGTCGAAGTCGGCTATCAAACCGTCCTGTCTGCCGAGTTCGGAGACAAATGCCTCGACCGCTTCGCCTCGGGATTTTTTGTCCGTGATGAGTTCCGAGACTTCCTCGAACCGAGCCTTGACTTTGTCAAAGCGGTCGACAAGCCCTTTGTAGCGTTCTTGGTACTCCGCTTGGTCAAGGGCGATGTGGGCGTTCTCGTCGATGCACTTTTGGATGAATTCGGCGGTAATGCTCATCTCGCTTTGCAGTTCGGCTTTCTCCGCTTCAAGGCTCTCCGTGCCGAAAAGGTCGGCTTTGACAAGGTTAAAGTTAGCAATAATCTCGGCCTTATCGGCGAGCGTCTTGAGGAGCCGCAGCTTGCTGTCCGGGTGGAAGCCGGGCAGTACTCGTGACGCGTGGTTGTCGTTAAAGAGCTTGCCGCCGAATTCGAGATACAGCTTGCCCTCAAACATGTCGATTCTCTGCATGATTTTTTCAGACTGCATTTTAAGGTATTTTTCGT
>QMCD01004607.1_pt1 | contig 11676 bp, 10 predicted proteins | sample 1821841 | NCBI WGS metagenome assembly QMCD01 (sample SAMN01991225, study PRJNA193472) | Termite gut metagenome, whole genome shotgun sequencing project. | isolation source: worker | host: Macrotermes natalensis | reverse complement strand
AGTTTTCGATTTTTTCTTTGTAAATAGAAAGCCCTTTTGCGCTCACATCACCTTATCTTGAAATAGCTACAGTGTCAGTGCTCTACATTTTTATTGTCAGCGGCTGACATCTTTGTGATACACTTTCTGCATTAAGCGAGTTCGCAGTAATCACAACGCCGATATCACGAAGGCGAATAGAATGGATATACGACAAGAAACAAAACAATGCTCCAATAATGCTTTTTGTGGTAGCTTAAGTCCGAATTTTCAGATTCAGTTATGTAAACATTGTGTGAAAACGACTTTTGCTGCAAGAACATCGGTTAGAGCCAATCTTGAGAACATACTTCTCCCTCTTAAAGGGTTGTGTTGTGTTGAGAACAAGGGAAGCATTATCTCTATACTCAAGCATGGTAACTTTTTTATTTTTCCAACTTATAGCAACGATCCTTACCGCGAGTTCCGTCCCTTGGTAACAGATGATTACGATTTAGGGGAGATCATTACATCAAGCAAAATAGTTGCTGTTACTGATGCGATATGTGCGGTTTTTAACAGCGACGTGATTATGAAACTCCTAACTAATCAAGAGTTCTCCATGGCAATGCAGAGAAACACATTTGGTCTTTTGCAGCAGTTGGTAATATTTAATATTGAGGTTTATCGTACTGATGCCTACCATGCCGTGAGATTCATATTATGTTATGCTAAGTCTCAAGGTCTAGGTAGACTAACGCATGCGCAAATCGCCTATCTCACAGGCCTGGGACGTTCCACCGTCACTCAGGCAATGCACGAGCTTGCCATCGCCGAGCCAAAGGTGCTCGAAGGACTGTAATGTAGTTAAAGCTTATCACGACAACCACTTTAAGTCTCGAAACGCCAAATGTTACTTGACAAAAACCACTGCGAGTATGATATTAAAAGTACTGGTAAATGAAGTTGTCTCAGAGAATGCAACAGATTATTTATCACCACGATTAATCGCAGATACTCTAAACGAATAAATCTATTACTCCCACTCGCCAAGCTCATGTAGATATTAAACACCTTTGTTTAGGTATTATTATATCTCGTGCCTGTATATATACCCATTCTACCTTTTATTTGGGGCATGGAGAGTTTTTAGTATCAATTTAGTATCACGGCAAGGGGAATATATGCAGATAAGCTAAGAGGTGTGGGCTGTCCCATCCGAGACTGCCGACACCTCTGATGTGCCTATAGTATCACACTTAGCGGTTTTGCTCAATCAGGTTGTCGCGCTCGGCTTTCGTGATTATCAATAGTCGCTTGATGTTAGACCTCAATTCAAACTCTCGTTTCAGAACCGATAGACAGTGCTCCGTTTTGAGAGGAGTGTGCCTTAGGTCGATGATGATATTTGCAGACTGCTTCGAAGCTCTTTTAACGCAGTTTTGAATAGTTCCCCTGCTTTTGCCAAAAGGACACTTCATTTCATAGAGGACACCATCTATTTTGACATCTGGTGTTTTCATGCCCTTGGTGCGCGAGGGAAGCTGAAACTCCACATCCTTGCCCTGAGCAGCAAAGAAGCTGGCTGTCTCAAGTTCATGTTTCTCCGGGAATACACCAGCAGGAACAACTATCTTTCCTGTTTTATCATTCATATAATCCTAACGAAGCCAGATTACCATCTGAAACAGTATAGATCAGTTGCTCACGGTCTGCGTTTACATTTAAAGCTTTGCGGAGTTTTCATCTATAAATTACTTGTCCGATGCCCCGAAAAAGCAATTATATATTGATTGTCAAACAGTATCAGCGGCTTCAAAAACATCTTAAAACAGGGCTTCTAGCAGCGGTTTTACTGAATACCGTCACTACTCCCACTCAATCGTTCCTACAGGCTTAGGTGTCAGGTCATACGTTACTCGGTTTACACCCGGTACCTCGTGGGTGATGCGATTTGCCAAGCGCTCTAGTAGTTCCCAGTCCAGTCGCTCGATTGTGGCGGTCATGGCATCAACCGTGTTAACGGCGCGGATGATGACCGGGTATTCATAGCTGCGTGCGTCATTTCGAACTCCCACGGATTTGAAGTCGGGCACAACCGTAAAGTATTGCCAAACCTTACTCGACAGACCGGCAGACTCAAACTCTTCACGCAGTATTGCGTCGGACTCGCGAACGCACTCCAGACGATCTCGCGTAATTGCACCCAGACAGCGCACGCCCAGACCCGGACCCGGGAACGGCTGTCGCTCTACCATTGACTCCGGCAGCCCCAAAGCACGCCCTACAACTCTGACCTCATCCTTAAATAGCAGCTTAACCGGCTCCACCAGCTCAAACTGCATGTCGTCCGGAAGCCCGCCTACATTGTGATGTGCCTTTACCGGACCGCTCTCCAAAATATCTGGATAGATGGTGCCTTGTGCTAAAAACTCGATGCCTGCAAGCTTTCGCGCCTCTTCTTCAAATACACGGATGAACTCGGCACCAATGATCTTGCGTTTTTGCTCCGGCTCAAAAACACCTGCCAGTTTATCCAAAAAGCGATCGGCAGCATCCACGTACACCAAATTGGCATCCATCACACCTTGAAACACTTCAAGTACCTGCTCGCTTTCGCCTTTGCGCATCAGACCGTGGTTTACGTGCACGCATACCAATTGCTTGCCGATAGCTTTTATGAGCAAAGCCGCAACCACCGAGCTGTCTACTCCACCCGACAATGCAAGTAACACATTTCTACTCCCCACCTGTTGTCTGACCTTTTCTACCTGCTCGGCAATGAAACTACCGGCAAGTTCAGGTGTTGTAATCCGCTGCATGTCATCGGGGCGTACGTTTGATTGCATGTAAACTCCTAATCGCTATGTATATTTGTAAAGACTAATTATACTTCTCAACCGAGTTATAAAGCATATTGATTATTGGGATCTCCTAATAAGGCTTTCATCTCTTGCCAATTGGGTACGCCTGCCTTTAGCAATTCGTGGCGCTTATCCTCGTCAACATCCGGCGCAAACTTTTTGATCGCCTCTACCAGATAGGCATAAACTACCGCGTGCGACGGATAAGGAATGAGACTTTCGGAGAACCAAACTACTTTATGCGCGTCATCAATTCTCACCCAGCTGTCTCGCATCGGACGCGATTTTACAGTTGGCGAAAATACAACATCCGGAAACACGCGTTTAGTACTTTGCTCCAATAAGCTCTTTATATTTTTTGAAAATATGTTGCCGGCGTACGACATGAACGCAGTTTTTCCCTGCTCGTAGTTACCAACATTGGATACAAAGAGGTCAATCAGACTTAAATCACTGTACAACTTTGCACTCAGATTTGCTAAACCGCGTGTTGGTTTTCTGGTTTTTTTTACTGATGGAGAAAGCGGCATTACTCTGAGCATGAAAGGACGCCCTATCAAGTGAGCTACATCGCCGGTTCTAAAGTGACACTTTAGCGAGTTGGTCTTACTAAAATGCTTGAGCATATCACCACGTAGTTCGCAAAGCACCTCAAAGCGTTCTTGCACAAAACGCACTATGTCATCTGTATGTTGAGCCTCAGGTGCAACAACGTAAGGCAAAGCCTCCGGTGGCTGCAATGCTAAATAAGTCTCACTCGAAGGTCCGCGCATTATCGGTACCTTTAAATCGGGAAACTCGATTACTTCTTGTCCTTGACTCACTTCCATCCCCTACTTTCGCTTTATTAAATAGACAAAGGAATCGCCCCCGTCTACATTGTCAGCAACAATGGATTCCCGCCTGCGCGGGAATGACAGTGATAACTTTGCGAACATCCACATTGGCGAACTTACAATGGATTCCCGCCTGCGCGGGAATGACAATACGTTTGTCTCACTTACATCCCACTGGCGGCGCACATCCCCGCTTCTTACGCGCGCACTTCTCCTTTTGTAGCTCCTATTACTTTGGTCACAACTTTTTGATGCAACCTCTCCACTTCTTCAGCTGTAAGCGTGCGATCTGCTGCGCGATACGACAAGCCAAAGGCCAGAGATTTCTTATCCAAACCAAGTTTTTCCGCGTCACGATAAACATCAAACAAACGTAACTCATCCAGCATTTGTCCACCGGCAGAGCTTATGACCTGCATGACTTTTTCAGCAGTTACGTCTTCGGACACCACTAAAGCCAGATCAAGCGAAACAGCCGGATACTGAGGTACATCCTTATAGGGACGTACGAAGCCAGCCGCATCTATCAAAGCTTTCACATCAAGCTCAAAAGCCACTACCGACACTGATATATCAAACGCGCCTAAGACTTGTGGATGCACTTCTCCAAGCCAGCCAATTTGCTTGGACGCGGCCAATATCTCTGCCGCACGCCCGGGCTGCAGCCAAGGAGCCTCATTAACATCCAAAGCTTTAAAGCGAGTTTTAACGATGTTTAGCTCGCGGAGCAGATTTTCTATCGCACCTTTGCCATCAAAGAAGCTAAGTTGACTGGCGTGAGTATTCCATCCGGATTCGTGCCAACTTCCCACCAAAACGCCACAAAGCATTTGCCGCTCTTTTGGTAGCTTGCGACCTTCGGCAGCGTAAAACACTGCACCGGTTTCATATAAGTGCACATTAGTAACCCCATGATTTAGATTGTATGCCACAGAGCGCAACAACCCCGGCAAGATTGTGCGTCTGAGCTGACTTTGATCGCTGTTCATTGGGTTGATGAGCTCAACTGCTTGCTGATTATCGGCAAAAGTCATTCTCACGTTGTCGCAGTCTTCGGGAGAAGTAAATACGTAGGTCATAGTCTCGTTTAGACCACAGGCTCTCAAAGTGCGATTGATTGCATCTAAGCGATGTTGCTCTAAGGTCTTTTCACCAATGCGCAACCTGCCTCCGGGCAAGGTCGATTCAACGCGATCCATTCCCCAAATGCGCAATACCTCTTCGTATAGGTCGATCTCGCGAGTTAAATCAGGGCGATAAGTGGGCGCGACAACAATAAGATCATCTCCACCAACCGCATCCTTGACCTCACACCCCAAGCGAGTAAGAATGGCGCGTGCGTCACTCACAGCAATAGGCGCACCGATCAGATCTTGCATGCGCTGCATTCTTAAAACCAACTCCGGCATCTGCACCGGAGCCGGAAATACATCAACAACTCCCTCGCAAAGTTCTCCGCCCGCGACTTCTATCATCAAAGCTGCTGCGCGAGCCGAAAAATCATCACAACTTGCACCGTCAACTCCGCGCTCATAACGAGCAGAAGACTCACTAAACAGTTGCAGTTTGCGAGAAGTGCGGCTGGTGTGCGAATTGGAAAACGTTGCCGATTCCAACAAAATATTCACGGTATTATCGGTAATCTCACTATCAAGACCGCCCATAACACCGGCAAGCGCCACTGTAACGCCTGAGCCGCCGGCAGCGTTTCCATCCACTATACAAGTGATATCGCTGTCCAGCACTCGCTCAACATCGTCAAGAGTTGTAAATTTCTCACCATCTTTTGCGGCTTTAACAACAATATGCGCCTTGCCGTCAGCATCTTTCACAAGCGTGTCCAGGTCAAAAGCGTGCAACGGCTGCCCAAGTTCAAACATGATGTAGTTTGTTGCGTCCACAATGTTGTTTATAGAGCGAGCTCCGGCGGCAATCACGCGCTGTGCCAACCAATCCGGAGAAGGTCCGATCTTAACGCCCTTAAGTACACGAGCAGTGTAGCGAGGACATAACTCGCTGTCCTCGATAGTCACTCTAACCAAATCCGATGCTTTTTCACTACTATAAGTAGGCTCGGGCATTTTACGACCCACATTGTAAGGCAGATTATAAACTGCACCAACTTCACGAGCAACGCCAAGCATGCTCATGCAGTCTGGTCTGTTGGATGTAATCTCCAGGTCAACTATAACGTCACTCAGGCCCAGATGTTCAGAGATTGGCGTACCCACAACAGCATCCGGCTCAAGTATCATCAACCCCGCATGATCTTTCCCTAAGCCAAGCTCACGCGCACTGCAATTCATTCCTCGCGACTCCACACCGCGCATCTTGGCTTTTTTGATCTTGTTGCCATCGGGAAGCGTTGCGCCTACCAAAGCTACGGGCACTTTATCTCCGGCATTAAAGTTTTGTGCACCACAGACGATCTGTAAAACTTCCGGCTCGCCATCTTCGCCAACATTGTGTCCACCAACATCAACCGTAGTCACCCAAAGCTTATCGGCATCAGGGTGTTTATCGCGTGTTTTAATGTGGCCGACAACAATGCCGTCTAGTGCTGCGCCGCTTGTACTCACACTGTCAACTGCTGTGCCTGTTACATCAAGACGCTCGGTGAAAGCCTTGATGTCAGATGGAACATCTATCATGGTTTTAAGCCATTTAAGTGAAACCTTCAAGTTCGCAATCCTTCCACTGTATTAGATTAGAACTGACGCAAGAAACGCATGTCACCTTCGAGCAACATACGCAGGTCAGGAATGTTATATTTAAGACAAGCTATACGTTCAACGCCCATGCCAAAAGCAAAGCCACTGTACTCTTCGGGGTCTATGTCAACAAAGCCGTAAACGTTTGGATCTACAATTCCACAGCCAAGTATCTCTAACCATCCGGTGCCACCACAAGAACGACAGCCGGCTCCTCCGCAAATACCGCAAGCTACATCGATCTCTGCCGAAGGCTCGGTAAAGGGAAAGAAATGCGGACGAAAACGGGTCTTTCGAGACTCCCCAAACATTTGCTTGCAAAAGTACTCCAGCGTTCCCTTGAGGTCGCCAAACGTGATGCCTTTATCAACCACTAATCCCTCTATCTGCGAAAACTGGGGCAAGTGTGTAGGATGCGGCGATAAACCCTGCCTGGCGAGAGTACATACAAAGGCAGATCGCGATCCTGCATGGCGTGTACTTGCGCCGTGCTGGTCTGCGGACGCAGCAATACTTCGCTCTCGCCTTGGATCACTTGTTCATCCCCTGACCTATCCACCACATAAAATGTATCTTTTGGACTCCTGGAAGGATGATCCTCCGGCGCATTTAAGGCCGTAAAGTTGATAAAAGTTGTTTCAACTTCTCGCCCATCGATAACTTGGTATCCAAGACCTCTGAATATATCCACAACCTCGGCAGTGACTTTTGAGATCAGATGCTGGGAGCCTATAGGACGCATTCGTCCCGGCAATGTTATGTCTAAAACTTCAGCATTGAGACGAGCTTCCAACTCAATAGCCGACAACGCGTCTTTGCGATCTGCCAAAGCAGATTCAACCTCGTCACGAACAAGGTTTAAGGCCTTACCAACAGCCCCACGCTCCTCTGCCGGTATCTGCCCCATACCGCGAAGCAACACTGTCAGCGTTCCTTTTTTACCCAAAACATCTATGCGCACCTGCTCAAGATCTGCCGTGCTTGCAGCCGCGCTAATTTTTGCAAGCGCATTAACGCGCTCGGTTTCAATAGTATCTAGGATCGACATCTTCTACCTTTAACTTTCCGTCGCTAGTTTTTTGAAGTAAACAGTATAGCCTTCTCCCTGCGCTCCGAGGAGCTTATCGCTAAACTCAAGCGATAACTCATCGCCATTTAAGACTAATTCCAGCGAATTGCCAATGCTGTCTTTTATTAAAAACGTGTCGTCCGTTTTGGTATAAGACACAGTATTGGCGTTTCCACTCAGCGCCAAGTGCAGATTTTCCAAATCGATAATATCCACAAAATTTTTGGCTACCCCACCACTGTCTTTGTAGAGTATCTCCAGATCATCTTTATCGAGGGTTTGATCTGCTGTGACCATTTTAAACAAACCATATTTGCCTACATAATCCGGCATACCTGGTCTTGGCTGAAGTGCAGGATCCGGCTCGGTTGACTCGCTTGATTCATCAGATGAATAATTCGGGTCGGTTAATGGCAGTACAGAGTTGCTGGTGCTCACATTACTGCCGCCACTGTTGCCACCACAGCTTGCCAAGGCAAGTGACAATATGACTATGATCACTACCGCAAAAAGACCTTTAAAGCTCCTTCTTCTCATTATGCTCCCTTAGTGGATTAAGAACTTCTGTGAAATATACAGGCTAACAATTTTAACACTGTATGGCTACAATCTAAGATACTTAAAAGTTGTGGGCTAACTGTCATTGTTGCAAAAGGATGGAAATTTGAAAACTCCAAATAAGATTAAAGGAGCAGCATCAATAGCTACCCTTGTAGTCTTGCTGATCTTAGTATATTTTGTCGTAAGTTCGCCTGACACCAATCAAGGTGAAACCAATACGCAAACAGATATATCGAGCACTTCAAGCACTTCAGACACTTCCGGCACAACAAGCACTCCAAGCACAGCAAATGACAACGACAACATCCTCGCTAATCTCTACAACAAAAAGCAAAGCGATGTTCAAGTTTCAGGCAGTGGCACGGTTACCAGGCTGCTTGAAGACGATGATAGCGGCGATCGCCACCAAAGGTTCATCCTAAAATTAGATAGCGGGCAAACTTTATTAATCGCACACAACATTGATATTGCCCCACGCCTTTACAACCTTAGTGTTGGCGATAAGGTCGAGTTCTACGGTGAATACTATTACAGCGAGCAAGGTGGCGGCATACACTGGACTCACCATGACCCCGATGGTATCCATGCAGACGGCTGGTTAAAGTGGAACGGCACTACTTACGCTTAAAAAAGCGCTGATATGATTAAATCGATGCTTCCTTAATGAGCCTCTGCCCAATTATTACCACAACTCACATCCACAAGCAAAGGTACTTTAAGTTGAGCTACACCCTCCATGATCTCTTTGACCATTGCCACAAGGCGCTCTTTTTCACTCAAAGCACAATTGAAGTCTAACTCGTCGTGTATCTGAAGTATCATCTGCGAAGCAAACCCCTCTGATGCAAGCCTGCGTTGTATCTCTATCATAGCCAGTTTAATGATGTCAGCAGCACTTCCTTGCATAGGGTGGTTCATAGCCGTGCGTTCACCAAAAGACCTTGTGTTTGGATTGGATGATTTTAGCTCGTGAATATGACGCTTTCGCCCATACATGGTAGCTACCCAACCCTGATCGCGCGCTTGCTCGATTGTCTCATCTAAATACCTTCGCACCTGCGGATAAGCTTTGTAGTAACGCGTTATCATCTCACCGGCCTCGGCAAAACTCACACCCAAAGACTGCGATAATCCATAAGCCTGTTGTCCATAAACAATACCAAAGTTCACCGCTTTGGCTCGCGAGCGCAGCTGTGGCGTTACCTCCTCAAAAGCTACACCAAAGACTCGCGCTGCCGTTGATGCATGAAAATCCTCGCCACCTAAAAATGCCTCTATGAGACCTTCGTCACCGGAAAGGTGAGCAAGCAATCTTAGTTCGATCTGAGAATAATCTGCCGATACAAAGGTGGCTTCCTGTTCATCAAAGCATTGTGGGTCAGGAATAAATGCTTTGCGAATCTCACGACCAAGGTCGGTTCGCACAGGAATGTTTTGCAGATTAGGATCACTGGATGACAGTCTTCCGGTTGTAGTAACTGCTTGGTTAAATGATGTGTGTATGTGACCGTCCGCTTTTGAGATCAACAAAGGCAACGCATCAAGATAGGTAGACTTAAGCTTTGCCAACTCTCGGTATTCCAGCATGATCTTTGGCAATGGATGCATCTTTTCTAATTCTTGCAAGACTGAAGCATCCGTAGAATAACCGGTGCGCGTCTTTTTGATCGTTGGCAATTTAAGTTTCTCAAAAAGTATTACCCCCAGCTGCTTAGGAGAATCAAGATTAAACTCCTCACCCGCCTCTGTAAGAGCTTTTTGTTTAAGATCACTGATGGTCAGTTGCATGCTGTCGCTCAGTGTTTTGAGAGCTTCAGTGTAAATGTTCACGCCGCAGTGCTCCATTTGCAGCAAAACTAATACCAATGGCATCTCAATATCTGTAAAACACGACATGGTGTCATCGGCAATAAGCCCCTCGCTTAGCATTGAGTGCAAAGCCAGCGCCGCCGTTGCATGTATTGCTGATATCGGCAACATGTCATTTGCTTCAGGTAAGACACCGGCTAAGTATCTCTCGCAAAGCGATCCTATACCGCTGGCGTTAACGGATGAGTCTAGCAGGTAAGCTGCAAGCGAAAGATCAAATAGCTTGTCGGAGTCTAGAGTTGAGATATCAATTTGAGTCGAGGTGGAATCGGTGCGCGGGACCAACTCTTGCAACAATAATTTGATATCAAATGCGACAAGTGTTGCACTTTCAAGGATTGCCGGTAAGACATCACTTATTTGAGCTTCATCAAATTGATAACATGCAACCTCTGTTGCCACATACAAGGTCTTTTGACTATCAAATAACGATGCATTAGTCGCCAAATCCAAAACAGCAGAAACTGTGGAGTGCTCCTGAAGCGCTTCTCTTAAAGCCCCCGGCGCGTTGTCTCCGCTTATTGGAGTAGTAAACTCTAGGTTCATATCGACCATGTCCGAGGCAAAAGCCGCTGCGCTTACACCTCCCGACTCTGTTTTTGAGGATGCTTGTCCGACTTTGCCAAAAATGTCGGCTTTGCCTGCCTGCGCACTTCCACCAACACCTGCACCATCTGCTGCACCGGCATCGCCTTCACCGATAAGCGCAAGCACCTTTCGCAATTGCGACATCATAGCTAATTGCTTAAAAGCCTCAGTAACACTGTGGGAATCAAAGCTCGGAAAGCTAATGGTCTCCAAATCGCAGTCAAGCGGAACGCTACGCCTGATGGTCGCCACATCTTTACTGGCTATGGCTTGGTCTTTATTTGAGCGCATATTCTCACCAAGCTTGCCCTTTATCTCGTCAGCATGCGCCAGTACGTCCTCTAAAGTTTCGTATTGCTGTAAAAGTTTGGTTGCCGTCTTTGGTCCTACACCGGGAATGCCGGGGATGTTGTCGGAGCTATCTCCCATCAGGCCTAAAAAGTCCGGCACTTGAGCAGGCGTAACGCCCCATTTTTCGTATACGGCCTCAGGATCATAGATGATTACATCAGACATGCCGGTCTTGGTGTTTACAACATAAGTCAGATCGCTGGTAAGCTGCAATGCATCTTTATCACCGGTAACCAACAAGGTCTTGTAACCTTTGCTTTCTCCGCTTGCTGCCAAGGTACCCAAGATATCGTCGCCTTCCCAGCCTTGCAGTTCCACAACCGGAATATTCATGGAGTTTAGTAATTCCTTGATCATTGGAAACTGCGATTTAAGATCCGGATCCGTAGGTGGACGCTGTGCCTTATACTCCTCAATTGCTTTGAGGCGAAAATCCGGTATACCTTTATCAAAAGCACAAATAATGGCATCCGGCTTAAAATCATCCGCAAGTTTAAGAAACATCGACAAGAAACCAAAGCAGGCGTTAGTTGGTCGCCCATCCGGTGCCGTCATGTAAGGCGGTACTGCGTGAAACGCCCTATGCATCAACGAATTGCCATCTATGACCGCAATAGTGCGCGGTGAGTCTTGCCGGTCGTCTTGTTTGGTGCCTGCGACATCGTCTATCACTTGAGCCTACTTTCAAAATGTTATACAGATAATCTACAAAGTATAAGATAATTCGCTGCGTCAGGTATTCTAGAAGTCCGAAGCCGATGGCTTCGCCAAAAATAAGATTTGGTCTCATCCATTATAATTATGCAGACAATCATATTTAGATGAAAGTGAGCTCAGCGTGTCCAGAATTAATGAAATCTATGGGGAGC
>QMCD01003591.1_pt1 | contig 11678 bp, 11 predicted proteins | sample 1821841 | NCBI WGS metagenome assembly QMCD01 (sample SAMN01991225, study PRJNA193472) | Termite gut metagenome, whole genome shotgun sequencing project. | isolation source: worker | host: Macrotermes natalensis | reverse complement strand
ACCTCAAAAAAACCACCTAAAAACCATTTTCGCCAAAATCCAAAATTTTTTCGTAATTTTGCAAAATGGAATAATCTGAATTAATTGCACACTAATTGGGCAATCTTTACACAATCACACCCGCCTCGAAACCCGCTCCACCATTTCGGCTTTCCATGAAGCAAAATCTCCGGAAAGGATGTGCTGACGGGCTTCGCCGACTAACCACAGATAAAACGCCAGATTATGCAAACTTCCAATCATCGGTGCCAACATCTCGCCGGCGTGGAACAAATGGCGTAGATAGGCCTTGCTGTAAAGCGTGTCAACAAAACTTGCTCCATCTTCTTCGATGGGCGAAAAATCGTTTTTCCATTTTTCGTTCCGCATGTTGAGAATGCCGTTTTTGGTAAACAACATGCCGTTTCGCCCGTTGCGTGTGGGCATCACGCAATCCATCATGTCGATGCCCAATGCAATGGACTCTAAAATATTCGCCGGAGTGCCTACGCCCATAAGGTATCTCGGTTTATCTTTTGGTAAAATACCGCAAACCAATTCCGTCAGTTCATACATCATCTCCGTTGGTTCGCCTACAGACAAGCCGCCTATCGCATTTCCGTCGCACCCGCAACTTGCGATTTTTTCCGCGGAAGCGATACGCAAATCTTTATACACACTGCCTTGCACAATGGGAAACAAACTTTGCGAATGTCCGTATTTAGGCTCGGTTTGCGAAAGCCGGGATATACACCTGTCTAACCAGCGATGAGTCATCTCCATGGATTTCTTGGCGTAATTATAATCGCAAGGATAAGGCGTACACTCATCGAAAGCCATGATAATATCCGCACCAATACTGCGCTGAATGTCCATCACACGTTCGGGCGAAAACAAATGTCGAGAGCCGTCGATATGCGAACTGAACATAACACCTTCTTCCGTGATTTTCCGCGTACCTTCTAATGAAAACACCTGAAAACCGCCGCTGTCCGTCAAAATAGGTTTAGTCCAGCCGTTGAAATGGTGCAATCCGCCGGCTTTTTCGAGTGTTTCCAAACCTGGACGAAGGTATAAATGATAGGTGTTGCCTAAAATAATTTGCGCCTTTATATCTTCCGAAAGATGTTGAAGATGAACGCCTTTTACACTTCCAACCGTGCCTACGGGCATGAAGATTGGAGTCTGAATATCCCCATGATCGGTTGTGATTGTTCCGGCACGGGCAGATGTCGCTGTATCGAATTGGTTAATTTGATAGGTCATGTTGAAATTAAGGTAACAAACAATGTTGTGTTGATAAAATAATTTTCAAAGATACAAAAAAAAATTGAAAAAATGGTAATTTTGTAATTGTATAATTATGATTTTATGTTATTAGACCTTTTTGAGAATAGTTTGTTTGCCTTGATTTTAGTGGGAATACTGTTTGTTTGTGCGGTTGCATTATGTGTATATTATTTTCAACTTCTGAAAATTAAATCATTTCGTCAATCATCGGGCTCGTCTAATGAAGAACCGATTTCCGTGGTTATTGCAACACGAGATGAACATGATCAATTACGTCAGAATTTGCCGTTTTTTCTACAACAAAACTATGCGAATTTCGAGGTGGTTGTAGTGATTGACGACTCCGACGAGAAATTGAGTTACGTCATGCGTGAATTGGAAAAACAATATTCCAATCTGAAAGTGGTGCGTTTTGAATGGTCGAAAAATTTCTTTGTAAACTATCGTTTTGCTGAGTCTATCGGAATAAAATCCGCCACTTATGACCGGATTTTGTTGTCCGATATTGCAACACGTCCTGCTTCTCCGGAATGGATTGCCCAAATGTCTAAGACGTTGTCGGGCAATAAAAAAATTGTCATCGGTTATCACACGATAGCCTCCAAACCTTCTTTTACCAATGCGTTTATTCGTTATAATACATTTTCTTATGTTTTATACTATTTGCGTGCTGTCCTTTCCGGAAATCCCTTTACGGCCGATAGTAAAAATATAGCTTTCGAGCGCTCTTTGTTTTATCAAACCAAAGGTGTTACGCAGTTTTATAGTATCAATACCGGCAATGAGGATATGTTTGTAAACAAAGCCGCAAATAAGGACAACACCACAATTGAGATTAACCCGAACGCCTTTGTTAAAGGGCAACTTGAGCCATCGTTCAATGAATGGTTTGATAAAAAAATCAGACACCGGATTATGCTCAAAGAATTTAAAACACGCAATAAATTCGGCTTGAAGACTTATGATATATTGATGGCTTTATTTTATCTGACTGCGGCTTCCATCACCGGTTGTTTTTTCTTGCCCAATGCGAATTTCTTTCATGTGCCAATCAATGTATTTATGATTGCTACCGGAATATTTTGGCTGAAAATTTTTATTCAGTGGATTATTTTCAAACAGATGCTCAATGTTTTTAAGGAACATGGCTTTTTGTTATTGATACCTATTTTTGAAATAATGATATTGTTTTTATCGCCTTTTTTATGGTTAACCGGATTATTCACTAAACGGATCACATGGAAATAAACGACAACCAGCGAGCATTCGCAACAGATAGAGCAACTGAGGATTACGAGTTGGTTTGTGCCGCCTTGCAGCATGGCGACCGGCATGCTTATGCTCAATTAATGGATCGCTACAGGGAAAGTCTGTATTTCAAATTGATGAAAATGACAGGCAGCGCAACCGATGCGGACGACATGACCATTGAAGCGTTTGGTAAGGCTTTCAACAATCTACACACCTATTCTCCCGAATACGCTTTCAGCACATGGTTGTTTCGTATTGCAACCAATAATTGTATTGACTATATGCGTAAAAAACGGGTTAAATCGGTTTCTCTCGAGCGACCTTCGAATGACGACCGGCTTAGCCTCGAAATGCGCATCTCTGATTTGGCGCTTGATCCGGAAACCATGATTATCCGTGAACAGAAAATTCAGAACTTGAAAGTGATCATCGAAAAACTCAAACCACATTATCGTGTTCTTATCGAATTGCGCTATTATAAAGAATATTCTTACGAAGAAATTGCTGAAAAGTTAGATTTACCGGTCGGTACAGTGAAAGCAAAATTATTTCGAGCCAAAGAATTTTTGTATAATATTTTGAAAAATTCGGAAGACAAAATTTAGAAACCGCTCCAAAAAATATCGAATTTCGATCTCGGGCGCCGTTCATTTTGCAATAAAAATCCTTTTAACAATCGCTTTTCCGGCGGTAAATCCGCTTCCGGAAACATTGACCCATCTTCGGGAGTAAAATAATTGATCGTAACGATAGCTTGTTGTTCCAATCCTATTTCTAATCGCACGGAATTGACTTTCAAAATGCCGATTAACGAGCTGTCGGCATCATCTGTAACAAAATAAACGGTTTCCACATTTTCGTCCACATCAATGCGCTCCAATTCCGAACTATCGTTGAAAAAACCGGTTGTCAAACGCCCTTTGATCTGATTGAAATTCCCTTCATGATAACTTTTTGAAATGATAAACGAGTGTTCCAACAAATACATGTTTTTGGGCTTATTATCCGACATCACAATCCGGATTGTATCGCCTGTAAGTTGATCGCCCGTCGTCCAGATAATCGGCGAACCAAACATCGTTAAGGTCGAATCCGTCATCACGTAAGCCAACGAATCGCAGGCGCCCTGCATATCGGTTCGGAAATAGCGAACGTTATGATACGCCAACATGTGACGCACGTTGCTATTGCTATCGTAGGCAATTCGCAAAGTGTCGCCACGCAGAAACAGCGAATCGTTGTCGCTAATCAAAATTCCCACAGCATTTTTCGTAAACCATGCATCGCCACGTTTTTTATCGCTTAGCGCAAAATCACTGTGAATAATGAGGTCTTGCACACTATCAATCACGGTTACATGATCAAAGGCCATGCCAAAATCGTCTTCCATACGGTAATAAATGCTATCGCCGTACATTTTTTGCTCTTTGGTCTGAATAAACGCATTGTTCGTCAAACTGGCTATTTTTTCATTCGTTCGATACCACCCTTTTTCGCAATACAAATAGTTGCTGTCGCTCCAAACATGCGTAGGACTGAAAAAATAAATCACATCATCCACCATTTGCAAAGTATCGGTATGAATGGTGTAGCTTGGATCCACAATAACCACATCGGTTTTGCAATGGAAGGCTTTTGTTTTTCCGAAATAATGTCCGATTAACGACGTTAATACTGTGGAATCGCTTACAATTCGTCCACCTGTGGTGTATGTAGAAACGTCTGTTTTTTGATTGTAAACCATGCGATCGGTGAACAATTTTGTGGAATCTATATCCGTAAACACGACATCTTGATCAATAATCATCGTATTTTGTTGAGGATCCCGACGCAGGGTTTTTCCGGTAATAATAGCGCCATCTTTGGTTTTGATCCGCAGATTATCCCACGCCACAAAATCTTCCGTTGCCTGATTAAGTTCTCCGTAATTACACTTAACCAAAACGCCTTCATATTGCATGTAAACATTTTTGTTAAGTTTCATCCAGCCGGGGCGTCCGGGGATAGGAGCCGCCTCACCCTCACAGCCAAACAAGAGTTTGCGTTGAGCGAAAACAGATGAGAATACAACCAACAATCCTATGACGAAAATAATCCTTTTTTTCATTCGTTTTCTTCGGTGTTGTTAGGATTTTCTTTCTCAACAATCATGTCTAATTGTCCGGTGTTGTCAAAATAAACGGTGTAAAAGGTCGGTTCTTTCACGCCTTTCGGCTTATTCGAAATTTCAATAACGAAATAACTTTTGAGACCCTTATCAGGAAACATCCGTGTGAATTTAGTTTCGTAAACCACGCGCTCTCCGCTGATAAATGTAGCCCTCGGGTAATTTTCTTCCAAAAATTTTTGAATCAAATAAACCGCATTTTTTTTGTTGAAAAATGTAATTTGAGAAGCTTGATTGCCCTCATCATCCCATTCCGTAGCGATAGGATTGTCGCGGAATTTATATTCGGCACGATGAAATCCCAAATTGGTTTTCGACCATTTGATTTTTTCAACAGCGCCATAACGTTTGGCCAAATTCAACAAAACCATATCCGGCACGCCTTTATTTACATCGATGATTTCTTTTTGAATGCCGGGTTTAAGCAATTGGTTATCGTCTTCGTTTACCACAATTCCGTGCTCTGAGTTTTCCTTAACCGTTAATCCATCAACCATTTGAATATCGCCGCCCAAATCGAAAATAAGTTCAGTAGTCAACTCTTTATTGGATTTAAGCGCCATCAAAATAGCGTAATAATTACCACCGCCATTTTCTTCGACATAGTTCAATTGTTCTATGCGGTAAGCGTCGTAGTGCGAATCTAAAAACGCAACAACTTTTTCCGGAAGGTCGGATTTATCTATATCGTAGCGGGTTTCGGCCCATTCGCCCGTTTCTAAAAACGTTGCAAACTCCGTATGATCTTCGTATTTTATGGTGGCAATATAGCGAGTGTTGCGTTGTTCCCAAGAGTGTTGCGGAACATCGGGATATGCCAGCTTGAACCCTTCCGTGATAACCAAAGGAAGGTCTTTCTCTTCAATCGATTTTTGTGCAAAACCTGACAGGCAAAAAAGCAATAATCCAATAAAAGCGATAGGTTTCATGACTATGATATAAATAACATGTTGCAAAGATACGAAAAAAACAACAATTAAACAACTAAACAATTCAACGATTAAACATTTTATACATTTCCCATATCGCAATCCCCGCACTAACAGAGACATTCAGCGAATGTTTGGTGCCAAATTGCGGAATTTCCAAAGCACCGTCAAGCAAAGGTATAATTTCATCGGAAACGCCCTCTACTTCGTTGCCTAAAATGAGTGCAACAGGTGCTGACCATTCCGGTAATTCGGACAACGATATGGAGTGTTGGGTTTGTTCTAAAGCGAAAATCGAAAACCCTTGATTTTTCAAATGATTTACGGCATCAACCGTTTTATCGAAATATTCCCAATCAACGGATTCGGTTGCTCCCAATGCGGCTTTATGAATCTCACGGCTGGGGGGCGTTGCCGTAATTCCACACAAATAAATTTTTTCAACCAAAAAGGCGTCACTTGTTCGGAAAACAGCGCCAACATTGTGTTGCGAGCGAATATTGTCCAAGACAACAACTAAAGGATTTTTTTTTGCCGACTTAAATTCCTCTATATTCAAGCGATTCAGCTCGGAAGGTTCTTTTTTAGTAAACATTATTTTTTATGTTTTCTCACATAATCCAATACACGTGTATCAAACAACGTTTTATCATCATGATGAAAATCCACTTCAACCGGTACATAACAAATCGGCAAGTCGGAAATTTCATCAAACACCGGCGAATCCTTTAATCGCATCAAATCTTTTTCAGTTGTAACAATGTATTTGTGATTGCAGAAATAATCCAAAAAATGTTTGCGAACACGCTTCATTTCGGATTTTGTAAATTCATGATGATCTTGAAATTGGAACAGTTTAATATCTTTGGTAAAATTCCGCAAATGATCCACAAGCGGATAAGGATTATAAACTCCGACAAGCACAACAAAATGATTGTAAACCTCTTTGTTTATCTCGCAAACAGAGCCGTCTAAACGATATAAATGGCCATGTTTGAGATAGGAAAAATAAACGAATTGGTTTTGCTGCGGATTGATTTTGGCCAAAATATCCTCTTTCACAATGGGCGAAAGCATGTTTGGACATTTGGTTACAACGATGATATCCGCCCGTTTTACAGTGTTTCGAGGTTCTCGAAGATTGCCCACAGGGAGCAAATAATCGTTGTAGTAAGGTCGAAAATAATCAGTAAGCAAAATGCTCAAACCTGCCGTTATTGAACGATATTGGAAGGCATCGTCCAGCAAAATAACTTCGGTATCGGGCGCTTCGGTTTTCAGTTTGCGAATGGCTTCACGGCGATTGATGTCCACACAAACAGAAATGTCCGGAAATTTTTGAAAATATTGCATAGACTCGTCACCCAAAAGCTCTGCAGATGAGGGTTCTTTGGCTAAAACAAAGCCTTTGCTTTTCCGTCCATAACCACGACTAAGCGTACAAATACGAAATTCATTTTTCAAAAGTCGAATCAAATATTCCACATGCGGCGTTTTTCCGGCACCGCCTACGCAAATATTGCCAATGCAGAGGGTTGGAATCTGAGGCTTTTGCGAACGAAGAACCATATGCTCAAACAGCCAATTACGCACTCGTATCACAAGTGAATATAATGGGACAAATGGCAAAAATAAAAGTCTCAAAGGGTTCATACTAAAAAAAATATTCCACAAATTTACAAAAAAGTTGTCAAATTACAAAATTTTTTGTAACTTTATCGAAAATTTCGCCCATGAAAATCTCCGAAATTACCCGATGTATTGAAAATATTGCGCCGCTCAATATTCAGGAAAGCTATGATAATTGCGGACTTCTGATTGGTAATCCGAATGATGAGGTGCATAAAATTTTGATTTGTTTGGACGTAACTGAGGCTGTTTTGGACGAAGCCGCTTCCGAACAATGTGATTTGATTATTTCCCACCACCCGATGATTTTTCTCGGTGTAAAAAAAATCAACTCGAATGGCCTGATTTATAAGGCTATTCAGAATAATCTTGCCATTTATGCCGCACATACGAATTTGGATTCGGCCCATTTTGGCGTAAGCACCATTTTAGCAGAAAAATTAGGTTTGCAAAATATACAAATGTTGCGGAAAAATCCGGTTGACGAGCGTTTTGGATTTGGGGCTATCGGCGAATTGACAACGCCTTTGAGCGAGGTTGATTTTTTGGATTTAGTAAAAAAAGTTTGTAATATTCCTGTTCTCAAACATTCGGTTTTGCGCAAAAAGATGATAAAAACCGTTGCATTATGCGGAGGAGCGGGTAGCGAACTAATCTCGGACGCTGTTGCATTGAATGCAGACGCATACATCACAGCGGATTTGAAATATCACGAATTTTCTGCGGCAAATACGGTGAAGTTTATGGAAATTACGTTAATAATCATCTTTATGATTCTTCTGATCGTGATTCTCCGGATAACGCGAATGCAAAAATTTTCCTACCTTTGCAGTGCAGAAAACTCAAACGAATACGAATTTTGTATTTTATCGATAATAAAAAATAAATGGTTATGGCAAAAGTAAAACCCACAAAATCCACTAAGACTGCGGCAAAGAAAGCGCCGAAGAAGTCTTCTGTGAAACCGCCTGCCAAAAAAACTGCGGCAAAAAAAGCACCTGCTAAAAAAGTAGCGGCTAAAGCAAAACCACAGAAAAAACAAGTTGTTGCAAAGAAAACAACGAAACCTGCACCAAAAAAATTGGTTGCTAAAAAGCCGGTTGCTAAAAAAATAGTTAAACCTGTTGCAAAAAAAGCAGTAAAAGCACCTGTAAAACCTTTGAAAAAGGCTTCTGTTACCAAAAAAGCGGTGGTAAAAAAAGCGGTGGTAAAAAAAGCCGTTGTGAAAAAAGTGGCAGTAAAAAAGCCGGTAAGCAAAAAAACGACAGCAAAAAAACCAACGCCAAAAAAGATAACGCCAAAGGTTGTTGCTAAAAAAACAGCAGCAAAAAAGGTTGTGAAACCGGTTAAAAAGAAAGTTGTTGCCAAAGCTCCGATTAAAAAAGTTGCTAAGAAAGTAACCAAAAAAGTTAGCCCAAAAGTTTTCAAACCTGCTGTAAAATCAGCAAAAAAGAACATTGCTAAAAAACCGGTTGCTAAAAAAACAGTAAAAGTCGCGCCTAAGGCTCCTGTCAAAAAAGCGGCAGCAAAAGTAGCACCCAAAACACCTGTAAAAAAGACGGCAACAAAGGTTGCGCCTAAGGTTCCTGCAAAAAAAGCAGTAATCATTGAAAAACCAACTGCGAAAAAAACAAAAAAATCAACTCACAAAATAACAAATGCTTTTAATTTTACGACTGAATTAGATTTTAACCTTATGAAAGAAACTATTGAAAAAGCCAAAGCCTCAATTTCGAAATCCACTATGGATACAGGCGATTACAGTATCGAACAAAAATTAGTCGCCTTATTTTCATTACAACTTATCGACTCGGAAATCGACAAAATTCGTATTATTCGTGGAGAATTGCCACTCGAAGTGCAAGACCTTGAAGACGAAGTTGCAGGTTTGGAAACTCGCTTAACCAAGTATAATGCGGAAATAGAAGCGCTCGAACAACAAATCAACGAGCGTAAAACGGCGATTTTAGATGCTAAAGCGGCGATTAAAAAATACGAAACGCAACAAAATAAAGTTCGTAATAATCGTGAATTTGACTCGTTGAACAAAGAAATTGAATTCCAACATTTGGAAATTCAACTTCAAGATAAACGGATTAAAGAGGCTAATTGGCAACTTGAACAAAAGACACAGGACGTTGAACGTATTCAAGAAACTTTTGAAGAACGCACGAAAGATTTGGCTGCGAAAAAAGCCGAATTGGACGAGATTATCGCAGAAACCGAAGTTGAAGAAAAAGAATTGTTGGCTATTTCCAAGGCACATCAAGCCAAAATTGAACCTCGTATGATTGCGACTTACAACAAAATTCGTGAAAATGTACGTAACGGATTGGCTGTTGTAACGGTTGAACGTGATGCTTGCGGTGGCTGTTTCAACAAAATTCCGCCACAACGTCAGGCCGAAATTAAATTATACAAAAAGATTTTGGTTTGCGAACATTGCGGACGTATCTTGGTGGATGATAGTATCCGCAAGGCTGTATTGGGCGAGTAAATCCGTAGGGGCGTATGCAATACGCCCTTACAAATCACATTAGGTATTTTTTGAGCGCCTCAATATCTCGGCGGTCGCGTTTGGTCGGACGGCCAAGCCCTCTGTCGCGTTTTTCGTAATTCGCTTGACGGATTTGTTGTGCTTGATCAATGGCTTCTTGTGGTGTCAAATCATCTCTATATTCCGCCACTTTGGAGGCATTAACACGATTGTTCAACAATTCTGTTACACGGATTTTTCGGACTAATCCGGGTGTTGAAATTTCAATGATGTCGCCGGTTTTTAGTTCTTTCGAGGCTTTTACGGGTTGTCCGTTAAGTTTGATTTTCCCGCCACGGCAAGCGTCTCCGGCCATCGTTCGGGTTTTGTATTGGCGAATTGCCCAAAGGTATTTATCAATGCGAACCATGATTTTGAATGGATTTGGTTAAAATGTTGTAAATATCCAACGTTGAGGCACAAAATCCTGTTGGGGCACAACATTTTGTGCCCCAACCCAATATTTCCTGATGTTTTTCCAATGTTTTCAAATCATCCCGAATAGCAGGACCGGTTTGCACATCTTTCGGGTGATGGTTTTGAATTTTCTGAACGGTTTGATTTATCAAGGGTTTCAACAAATCGAAAGACATCTTTTTTTCATTCAACAAATCTTCCGAAATTGCCCATAAATGATTGGTGAAATTGCAAGCAAATACGGCGGCAAGGTGTAATTGGCGGCGTTGTTCAGAGGTTACAAAATGTACGTTTGTGCTGATATTTTTTGCGATGGTTTGTAGGGACACAAAATTTTGTATCCCTGCATTTATCCCAATATCTGTTTGAATTTCCTCAATCAAAATCGGAATATCCGTCCAATCCACCGGAATATTTTTTGTAAATGTTTGCAATGGATAAAACACGCCACCCCTTGATAATTCAACGCTTCCTGATGTGTGAGTAAAGCATTTGTTTTCAGGAATTAATTTTGAAACCTCTTCTATCGCATCATCACTCACGGCAATGAAATACAAATCCGCATCACGCAAAATTTCGCCACGTTTCCAAAGTTGAAGAACGCTATAACCTGCATTTAACAAGGCTTCCGAAAGATGTGTCGCAACATTTCCGGCACCAAGGATAACAATATTTAGAGTGGAATTTAGGAATGACATAAATCAATAGAATAGTGCAACCCGCAGTTTTCACGGCGTTCCTGTGCAGATTTGATAATAACATAACTGACTTCAATGATATTTCGCAATTCACAGATTGGAACCGTGAGAACGGATTTTCCATAAAGCGTTTCGGTCTCTTTGTAAATAAGTTTCAATCTGTCAAACGCGCGCTGCAAGCGCAAATCCGAGCGAACAATACCAACGTAATTCGACATCAAGGCTTGCACTTCTTTCAAACTTTGCGTGATGAGAATCATTTCTTCATTAAGCACCATGCCTTCGGCATTCCATTCGGGAATATTTTTGTTGAATGAAATCGTGTTTACCTGTTCAATTGCATGCATCGCCGAACGGTGCGAAAACACTACGGCTTCGAGCAATGAGTTTGATGCCAAACGATTTGCACCATGCAAGCCTGTGCAAGCACATTCGCCCGAAGCGTAAAGATTTTGTATGGAACTTTGTCCGTGTTCGTTCACAGCAATGCCGCCACAGCTGTAATGTGCAGCAGGCACAACAGGAACTAAATCCTTGTGCATATCAATGCCGATGCTTAGGCATTTGGCGTAAATCGTCGGGAAATGGCTGATTAGCGCATTTTTATTCAAATGCCGGCAATCTAAAAAGACATGATCATCGCCGGAAATTTTCATCTCACTGTCAATCGCTCTGGCAACAATATCACGTGGAGCCAGCGATCCCATCGGGTGATACTTCTCCATAAATTGCTCGCCGCTCCCCGGCAGCCGCAACACCGCCCCGAATCCGCGCATCGCCTC
>QMCD01003464.1_pt1 | contig 11682 bp, 4 predicted proteins | sample 1821841 | NCBI WGS metagenome assembly QMCD01 (sample SAMN01991225, study PRJNA193472) | Termite gut metagenome, whole genome shotgun sequencing project. | isolation source: worker | host: Macrotermes natalensis | reverse complement strand
TTTACTAACCTCAAACAAAATTCTATGAAAAAAATCATCTTAGTTTTAGTTAATTTGATATTTGCCGGTGCCCTGTGGGCACAGCAAGTGCAAGTATCAGGTATGGTGACAGATGCCGAAAGGCAAGCCATCCCTGGCGTGTCGGTTGTCGTGCAGGGCACACTGATCAACACTACTACTGATGCGAATGGCCGTTACACCATTTTCGCTCCGGGCAACGCAACATTGGTATTTTCGTTCATGGGAATGAAAACCCGGGAAGTGGCCGTTGACGGACAAAACCGCATCAATGTGACTATGGAAAATGAAGCCATAAGCCTTGAAGAAGTATTAGTAGTAGGTTATGGCACTACTACCAAAACCAGTTACACCGGCTCCATATCCGTTGCCAAAAGCGACGATATCATGAAACGTACGACTTCGTCGGTTACGTCCACCTTGCAAGGCCTGTCGCCCGGCGTAAAGGTAGTGGCCAGCTCGGGACAGCCCGGCGACAACGCCACCATTCGTATTCGTGGAATCGGCTCGTTAAATGCCAGCGCCTCTCCCCTCTGGGTAGTCGACGGCGCACCCTATGATGGTGGATTGTTGAATGCCTTAAACCCTAACGACATCGAAACTATTACGGTGTTGGAAGATGCTGCCGCCGCTTCTATTTATGGTGCGCGCGCCGCTAACGGGGTAATTATGGTAACAACTAAAAGAGGCATGCGCAACACAGCACCCACTATTACCTTTGAAGCCAAACTGGGCGTGAACTCCCGCGCAATTAAAGAATACAGCAAGGTGAATGCCAAAGAATACCTGAGCTATCAATGGGAAGCCTATAAAAATCTCCGCGGCGCCGATTGGGCTACCAATAATTTAATCACGCAGGTGGTGTACAATCCCGTATTCGTGAACGGCGCGCAGGTGGCCAAACCTATAGGCACAGACGGTAAATATGTAAACGGTGCTATTTTCGCCTGGGATCAGGATTGGTTCGACGCCCTGTCGCAAACGCCCGTCCGCCGCGAATACATGCTAAGCTTAGGCGGCGGATCGCAAAATTCACGCTACTATATCGCCCTGGGTTACCTGCGAGATGAAGGCCTGGCCGTTACTTCCAAATTCGACCGCTACAGCCTCCGCCTCTCTGCCGACAGCGATATTAATAAATGGTTGTCGGTGGGCGCCAACATTGCAGGCGCCATGACCAGCCAGAACTATCCTTTAAGCTCGGGAGCCGCTTTTAGTAATGTATACAACTGGACACGCCTGACAGCGCCTATCTATCCCGTATACCAGTACGACAATAGCGGTAATCTGGTGAAAGACGAAAAAGGCCGTCCGGTATATGACATGGGCTACTCCTTAGCCGACCATCCGAGTTATCCGGCAAATACCGTCAACCCCTACATCCCCAAGGACAGGCCGGTGGCTCCGGGACAGAATCCTGTGGCCAGCACCGAATTGAACACTATCGACTATCAACGCAACAGCATTTCGCCGAACATGTTCGTTAACCTGTCGTTCACCGACTGGTTGAAATTCCGCGTGCAGGGCAACCTGAACTACTGGTCATCTATCGACGATCAGATTTACAGCAAAGAATACGGTGATGCTTTCGGACTGGGACGTATTTACAAAACCCGCCGCCAGACCATAGATTATACCATCAACGAAGTATTGGAATTTAATAAAACCTTCGGCGAAGTACATAACGTAAAAGTGCTCGCAGGGCATGAAAACAGCTACTACCAATACAAATATTTATACGGCCAGAAAACGACCACCTTCTCCGACGACCTTTCCGAATTTGCGACAGCTTCGGTAACCGCCGATTTGACGTCATATACCAGCGAACTGGCGCGCGAAGGTTACTTCGGTCGTGCTTCTTATGACTACAACAATAAATATTTTGTAGAAGCCAGTCTACGTACAGATGCCTCGTCGCGCTTTGCCGATGGCCACCGTTGGGGCACTTTCTGGTCGGCTTCTGCCGGCTGGATGCTCTCCGCCGAACCTTTCATGCAGGACATTGAATGGCTAAACCTGCTGAAACTACGCGCCTCCTACGGCTCACAGGGGAATGACAATCTGTTGAGCTCAGGCGGCGGCGCCCTGTATTATGCCTCACAGGGCTTATTCGACCTGGGCTATAACTACCTCGGCACACCCGGGATCTTAATGTATTCCAATGCCAACGAAAAGCTCACCTGGGAAACGAATAAAACATTCAATATCGGTATAGACTTTGCCCTGCTGAAAAACAGGTTGTCCGGTTCATTGCAATTCTACAACCGTGTTACGGAAGACATGCTGTTCGCCCTTCCTCTACCGAACTCCACCGGTATCAAGCCCGATTCCAACGGCGAAAGCACCATCAATTCCAACGCCGGCGCCATGGTCAACCGTGGCGTGGACATCAAATTGCAATCGGTGTTGTATAAAGATGACAATTGGAACGTGGGACTAAATGCCACCTTCGGCTACCTGCACAATGAAATTACCGAACTGCCGCAGGAAGAAATTATCAGCGGTACTAAAAAATGGATGGTAGGCCGCAATGCCTATGAATACTGGATCCGCGACTGGGCAGGCGTTGATCCCGCCAACGGCGATCCGCTCTGGTGGAAAGAAATAAAAGATGCCGAGGGTAATGTCACCGGACTTGAAACAACCAACACCTATTCACAGGCCTCCCTCTTTTACAAGGGTACCGCCCTGCCTAAATACGAAGTGAGTTTGATGACACCTGTGGAATTCTACAATTTCGATTTCTACACCATGTGGACAGGTTCCTTCGGCCACAAGGTGCTGGACTATGCCTACGCCACCATGATGCACATGGGTGAACGTCCCGGCTACATATGGCATAAAGACATATCACAACGCTGGACGCCCGACAACCCCAACGCCACCGTACCGGCCATTTCGGCTACTTCCAGCAGCGCCAATGCCGGCGCCACTACCCGCTTTATGTACAGCGGTAACAACGTTCGCCTGCGTTCCGTAGTGTTGGGCTATACCTTACCCAAAACATGGATGGATAAAATACACGTAAAAAAAATGCGCGTGTATGTGCAGCTCGACAATATACTCACCATCCGCGCTTCCGGACTTCCCGACGGTTTGGATACCGACACCCCGTTGTCAGGGATTCAGGATGTGAACTCCACGCCCTATAAAACCATTACAGGCGGTATCAGCATTACATTCTAACCAATAAAACAAGACACAGATTATGAAAAAAATTATACCTTTAGCACTAATAATAATGGGATTCCTGGCCGGCTGTTCAAAGGACTATCTCGACAGGGTTCCCTCCGATGCCGTATCCAATGTTTCGTTGGCCGGAAATGCCGAATACAACAATGCACTGGTACTCGGCATTTACAAAGGAATGGCCACTTTCCGCACCGGGCACGATGATTCCGGGCTAACGACTTATTTCCTGTATAACGATATCAAAGGCAATGATGTGGTGGTACCTACCAACTGGTATTGCTACCAGGCGTGGTTCTTACGTTCGCAACGTGCACAAACGCACCGCAGGAGCGCTTATATATGGCGCTGGGCGTATGAAATGATCAACAACTGCAATTATGTTATCGCCAATGCGTCGGAATTTAACAATGTCACGTGGAACGGTTTGCAGATGGAAGCCCGCGTATTGCGCGCTTACTTCTATCGCACCCTGTTGCAGCACTACTGCCAGCATCCCCGATTCGCCGGCCTCGATGCGCCCGGAGTGCCTGTCAGCACCACTCCGGCCACCGGCGATAAAGCCATTGACGCCAAACCCAGGGGCGTGCAACGTGATGTGTATACCCTCATCGTAGAAGACCTCACCTGGGCCATCACCAACGGCTCGGCAGCCCGTACATCAAAGGGACGTATCAATACCAATGTAGCCAACGGCCTGTTGGCCCGTGTATATTTAGATTTAGCCTATGCCGATGAAGCAGCCGGCGCCGGCACTTCAGCCTATTGGCAGAAAGCCCTTGATGCAGCCCAGGCAGCCCGTAGCGGCTTTGTCCTGATGGAACCGGCCGATTACAAGACCGGATTCAATGACTATGGCAACAAAGAATGGATATGGGGCTACAGGCAGGATATTGAAGGGAATATTAACTATCCCAGCTTCTACAGTTTCTACGACAGGAACAGGAACATCGGTTACAAAAATTTCCGGATCTCCGAAACCTTCACACCCCTGTTCGATGCCAACGACCAACGCGCCTGTTTCAGCGCAGGAACGCCATTCTACAGCATCACCAAGTTCAGGGATAAAACCGACAACACAGGCGACCTGCCGCTCATGCGCGTGGCCGAAATGTACCTGATCGAAGCCGAATGTCTGGTGAACAAAGGCGCTGGCGATTTTGCCGGAGCGCAAGCCGCCATCAACACAGTGTTGGCTAAACGTATCACCGGCTACGCCGGCGAGGCTGCCCTGGGTACGAAGAACGACATGCTGCACCGCGTGTGGGTGGAACGCCGCAAAGAACTCTATGGCGAAGGCTTTGCCATGCCCGACATCAACCGCCTGAGCCATGTGCCCGGCATCGGTGCGGTGAGAACGGATTACTTTATCACCAATAGCTCCGGGGCAGTAAAGGCGGATACGCCGACAACCGATAACAGTTGGGGATACTTCCAACAAATACCGAAAGCTGAATTTGACAACAACCCGATGATGGATATTACCAGAGATCAAAACCCTTTGGAATATAATTAATACCAACAAATAGTAAGAAATTCGGACACTCTTCTAGAGTTATGGTTTTCCGGTCTGAATGTTAAAATTATTAGAGGAGGGTGCCCAAATTAAAAGGGGCGCCCTCTTTTTGCTTCACGTTCTTTGATTTTTTTATTAACGCTTAAACTAACTTCTATGAAAAAAATCACTTTATTTTTAGTCAGCCTGATGTTTGCCTGTACGCTGTGGGCGCAGAATGTGCAAGTATCGGGCGTAGTGACCGACACCGAAGGGCAACCCCTTCCGGGGGTGACGGTTATCATTAAAGGCACCAAAACAAGTGCCATAACAGATGCTAACGGCCGGTACGCCATTTCCGCGCCAAGCGATGCTGTGCTGGTGTTTTCATCCCTGGGAATGAAAACCAGGGAGGTGGCCATTAACGGAAGAACCCGGTTCGATGTTACCCTGGAGACGGAGTCTCTTCGTCTCGATGAAGTAGTAGTAACCGCCATGGGTATTAAACGTGAAAAAAAATCCATTGGCTATGCCGCCCAGGAAGTAAAGGCGGAAGAATTGACCATAACACCGCTAAACGATCTGAACAACGCATTGGTAGGTAAAGTTTCCGGCGTGCGTTTCTGGGGCGCCTCAGGAGCGACATTCGATGCCGGCACGATCATACTGCGCGGTACCAGCGCCCTCACCAACCCTAAAGGTAATGAGCCTATCTATGTAGTGGACGGAGTAATCACCAATGTTAATGCCGTGAACATGGAAGACGTCGGATCCATCAACGTACTGAAAGGCCCTGCCGCCACTGCCCTTTATGGTTCACGCGGCGGTAACGGCGCAATCATCATCACGTCCAAAGGCGGCAGCGAGGGGCAAGAGGCACCGGCTACCATGCAAAAAGGAACAGTTGAATTTTCGCAAAGTATCATGTTTGAAAATGTGACACACCCTGCGAAATACCAAACCGAATACGGTGGAGGCGCCTTGGGCGGCGACGAAGATCTGATGACCTATCACTTTAATCCCGCTACCGACCCTGCTTATTTGCGGGCTTTGGACGGCGCAAGGTATTTTGATATGGAAAACGACATCAGTTGGGGTCCCCGCTTCGACGGAAAACCCTACGCTCCCTGGTATGCCTGGGATCCCGCCCATCCGAAATTCGGACAAACCGCTCCTTACACCGGACAACCTTCCGATAACCTGAAAGACTTGTACCGGCAAGGATTCACCTCTACCACCAATGCGGCTTTCTCCAAAGCCTTCGGCGATTTCAAGACACGCGTCGCCTTCGGTAATGTAGCGCGCACAGGGGTAATGGAAAACAGTAGTGCTACGCGCCGTTATTTCTCTATTAACACAGCATATAACGTAAATAACCGCTTAAGCATTACCGCCGACTATAAGTATACCTACCGCAAAAACCACAACCCGGCAAAGGAAGAATACTCCACCACGGCGCAGGACATCATGTACAGCTACACCCAATGGTTCCACCGCGACGTGAACGTGAAAGAACTGCGCGACTATAAACGGCCCGACGGCACGTTCAACACCTGGAACCCTGCCGATGCTCCGACCGGCAACCTGACCCCGATGTTCCACAACAACCCGTTCGCAATAATGAATGAAGTTAACCGCGATGTCATCGACCAGTGGAACGTAATTAGCGGCACGGTAAAATACGATATATTCAAAAATATTTTCAGCATAGGCGCCACAGTCAATGCCAACATGCGCACTTCTTTCGAGGATTACAAAGTGCCTTACAACATAGGCGGCTTCCTCTCCGAATATGCCGTAACTCAAAATACTTTATGGGATACGCAAATGCAGGGCTTCCTCGACTATCGCCAACGTTTCATAGACGACAGGCTGGATGTAAGCGCCCGTTTGTTCGCCGAACAACGCGACCGCGACTACCGTTACCTGCATTCGGCCACCGACGGCGGGTTAACCTTCGACAAATATTTCAACTTAGCCGCTTCCATCAATAAACCGAATACCGAAAATTCGGAAAGCCGGTTAAAAGAACGCAGTATTTTCGGCACAGGCATCATCGGCTGGGACAATACTTACTACCTCGACTTCTCATTGCGCAACGACTGGTCGTCAACCCTGCCCAAAGACGCCAACAGCTACCTCTACGGCGGATTATCGGTTTCGGTCATCACAAGCAATTTCCTGCCCGGTGCAAAATGGCTGGACTTTTGGAAAGTCAGGGGTTCCCTGGCACAGGTAGGCAGTACGCTGAATCCGTATCAGGTGGAAGAAATTTATACGAACCTGAATAAATACGGTAACTTATCGGCCATGCGCGGCGACGCCATATTGCTGAATCCACACATTAAACCGACTATTTCCACCTCCTACGAAGTGGGTACCGAATTTCGGCTATTCGACAACCGCCTGTATGGTGACGTTAACTACTACATCAAAGATGCCAAAGACCAAATTATTAATTTGACTACGGCGCCGGTATCCGGTTATACCGCTACCAAAATCAATGCCGGAAAAATCCGCAATGAAGGCTACGAAATCACGGTAGGCGGGGCGCCCATCCGGACGAAAGACTTCCAATGGGATATTTATGCCAACTACGCCCATAACAAAAATACGCTGTTGGAGCTTGATCCTAACGATCCCGGCATTACACAATATCGCCTGACCTGGCGTTCATTCAGCTCCACCCTGTACATGTTTGCCGAAGTGGGACAACCCATCGGTGTGATCCGCGGCAGCACGTACGACAAGTCGCCCGACGGCCGGATCGTATATGTGCCGAGAGCAGCCGGCCACCCCAACGGCGAATGCTATCCGTTACGCAAGACCACCGCTCAGGAAAACTTCGGCAATGTGCAACCCGATGCCACCGGCGGTTTCGGAACCTCTTTCAGCTATAAAGGCTTCCGCCTCTCCTTTGCCTTCGACTTCCAACTCGGCGGACAGGTAGCCTCCATCACCAACATGTTCGGTGAAGGTTCCGGACTACTGGAATCTACCGTGGGCACTAACGACAGGGGCGGACACATTCGTTCCGATGTATGGAACAATAACGGCGGCGTCAAAGTAAGCGGCGTAACCCGCACGGGCAGCGGCCCAACCGCCACTTACACACCCTACGAGGGCTATATGGACGCTTATTTTTACTATGCCTATAAATCTACATTATGGGAACCCTATATTTATGACGCCTCCTATTTGAAGATGAGAGAACTCTCGTTAACCTACACCGTTCCTGCTTCATTCCTCAAAAAACTGGATGTGGGTATCTCGAAAGCCAGCCTGGCATTTAACATGCAAAACCCCTGGCTCCTCTATTCGGGCGTACCCAATGTTGACGCTTCGGACATCGGCAACTCATGGAACGGTTACATGGAAAGCGGACAAGTATTGAGCACCCGCAGTTGGGGCTTCACTTTAAATTTAACTTTTTAACAGCTTAACACTATGAGAAAAATAACTATAGCTCTGTCGGGCTTGCTGTTGACCCAATGCAACGACTTTGGAGATATCAATACCAGCCCCAACAGCCCATCGCAACCCGACACCCGTTTCCTCTATGTCGGTGCGACACGGCGCGCCATTCCTACTTTTCAGATCAATGGCGCCATGGGCAACAGCCCTTCCTACGACCCCTGGACCTTGTATATTCCGCAATACATTTCGGAAAAAGTCAACATCCAGTATACTAACTTCAACCTGTTGACCTTCAGCACCGGAACGGCTTACTACACAGGGCCGCTGAGAAGCCTGAATAAAATTATTGAATTAAACAGCAATGAAGAAACTAAAAACAACCCGGCTGTGCTGGCCTTCGGCGGTAACATCAACCAGATCGCATTGGCGCGAACGCTGAAAGCCTACATCTACATGCACCTCACCGATGCCCTGGGGATGATTCCATACAGCGATGCATTGAAAGGCTACGAAGGCATTTTCCAACCGGCCTACGACAGTCAACAGACTATCTACACCGGCCTGAACACAGAGCTGGAACAGGCCTACCAGCAATTCGACGAAAGCAGTCCATTGGACGCTACGCATGAAATCCTGTACAACGGAGATATCGCCAAATGGAAAAAATTCAATGCCTCGGTACGCATGCAATTGGCTATTAAATTATTTAAGGTTGATGCGGCCAACGGTAAAACCCGTTTTGCAAAAGCATATAACGACGGATTTATCAGGAATAACAATGATATTTTCGAATTTAAGTATTTGAAAGAAACGAACAATCAACATCCGTTGTACGAAAATATCATTATATCGGGCCGTCGCGACTTCTATCCTTCCGCCACCATTGTTGACACCCTGCTTGCGTATAATGATCCCCGCTTATTCGAATATGTCGAAGAAGCGCCGGCAGGCGGCTACAGCGGCATGCCATTCGGCTTAACCACCGGCGACGCAGCAGCGATCCCCACCAATACATTGTCGACTTTCAAGACAAAATATTACGAGCAGGATGCGCCGGCCGTGCTGATCACGCCGTCCGTTATGCTTTTAGCCGCAGCCGAAGCTGCCGAAAGAGGTTGGATCACAGCATCGGCCCAAAGTTTATACGAAGAAGCCATTACCGCCGGTTTAACACAGCATGGTATTAGCGCCGGTGACGTGACCGCTTACCTGGCAGAGCCCAAAGTGGCTTACCTGACAGGCGGCACCCAGGATGAGCGGATTGCTCAGATAGCCATGCAGAAATGGATAGCTTCCTACCTGCAGGACGGTATCGAAGCCTGGTCGGATTTTCGCCGCTTAGGTATTCCCGACCTGCGCCCGGGACCCAACACTACCATTACGGCGCTGCCGAGAAGGAAGCTTTATCATACCGACGACTATAACGCCAACAAGGCTAACTATAATGCAGCCATTGCAGCGCAAGGAGCAGATGCAATAAACACCAGGGTTTGGTGGGATCAATAGGCTAAATTTAAGTTAAGTTAAACAAAAAGAAGGCGCTCTAAAATTAAAACGGGTGCCTTTTTGTTTGTTTTTTCAATTAATAATCGTACCTTCGTTTTCTAAAATATTGACAACAATGTACGATTTATTAGTTATAGGTAGCGGGCCGGGCGGTTATGTCGCTGCTATCCGCGGCGCCCAATTAGGCATGAAAACAGCCATTGTAGAACGCGCCGAATTAGGCGGCATTTGTCTCAACTGGGGCTGTATACCCACCAAAGCGCTGCTGAAAAGTGCACAAGTGTTCAATTACAGCCGGCATATTGGCGACTACGGACTGACTATGGAAGGCCATATTACGCCGGATATTGAAAAAATTGTAGCGCGCAGTCGCGGAGTAGCTGCCGGCATGAGCAAAGGCATCGACTATCTGCTGAAAAAAAATAACATCACGGTCATTCCGGGCAGCGCCTGCCTGACCGCCGATAAAAGCGTAGAGGTAACGGCCGCCGACGGCGCCAAACAAAGCATTGCGGCCACACACACGATCATTGCTACCGGAGCGCGCGCCAACAGCCTCCCCTTCGCTCCCATCGACGGTGAAAAAATTATCGGTTACCGTCAGGCCTTAGTGCCAAAAAGCATTCCGAAAACCATGACGGTGATCGGCAGCGGCGCCATAGGCAGCGAACTGGCGTTCTTCTACAACAGCATAGGCACGCAGGTAACACTCATTGAATATTTAGACAACATCGTGCCGCTGGAAGATGAAGAGGTATCAGCGCAGCTGAGCCGCTCATTCCGCAAGGCCGGCATTAAAGTTATGGTGAGCACCCAGGTGCAAGCCGTAGATACGAAAGGTGAAGGCTGCACGCTGACTCTGAAAACAAAAAAAGGCGAAGAAACCCTGCAGGCCGATGTGGTACTCTCGGCGGTGGGCATCACACCCAACACTGAAGGCATAGGACTTGAGACGCTGAATATAGCCACAGAGAAAGGACGCATTAAGGTCGATGAACACTACCGCACCAACGTGTCCGGCATCTACGCCATCGGCGATGTGATCAACACCCCTGCCCTGGCGCACATCGCTTCGGCCGAAGCGCTGCATTGCGTGGAAAGCATTGCCGGCATGGAGGTGAAGCCCATTAACTATTTGAATTTCCCGTCTTGTATTTATACTTCACCCGAAATTGCCTCGTGCGGCATGACGGAAAAAGTTGCACGCGAAAAAGGCTTTGAACTGAAAATCGGTAAATTCCCCTACACCGCATCGGGCAAGGCCGCTGCCGCAGGTGAGAAAGACGGCTTTGTGAAACTGATTTTCGACGCCGCCAACGACACGCTATTGGGTGCCCACTTGATAGGCGCCAACGTGTCGGAAATGATTGCGGGATTGGTGACCGCACGCAACTTAGGCGTGAAAGGAAAAGAAATTATTCACTCCATCCACCCACATCCCAGCATGAGCGAGGCCATTATGGAAGCCGCCGCCGCCGCCCACGGAGAGGTAATACATATTTGAGACTTTGAGATTATCTGTGTAAATCTGTGATATCTGTGGGAAACTTTGAGACCGTGAGATATATAGAACGCGGATGACGCGGATATAACGGATCCAACCGGATTTCCATCTGCGTAAGTCTGCGAGTTCTGCGGGAAACTTTTATACCGTGATATATGCCTCCCGACACTCATCACTCTCAATTCTCCATTCTCAACTCTCAACTCCCCTCCAGTCCCAGTTCCTTCGCCTTCTGCTCCATCAGCGCGTAGGCTTCGTCGTAATTATTATGAATAACACCGTCGAGAATAGCGTCCTTAATGGCATCTTTAATGATCCCCACTGCCGGACAGGGTTGCAGGTTATATTTCCTCATAATCATATTGCCGGAAATAGGTGGCTGGAAGTTACGGACAGCATCCTTAGCCTCCACATCAATTAATTTTTGACGTACGATCTCAAAGTTGCGCATGTGACGGCGAACGGTCTGCTCGTTCTTCGACGTGATATCCGCCTCGCAAAGCAACATCAGGTCATCAATGTCGTCTCCGGCATCAAACAACAGGCGACGCAC
>QMCD01004534.1_pt1 | contig 11693 bp, 7 predicted proteins | sample 1821841 | NCBI WGS metagenome assembly QMCD01 (sample SAMN01991225, study PRJNA193472) | Termite gut metagenome, whole genome shotgun sequencing project. | isolation source: worker | host: Macrotermes natalensis | reverse complement strand
GGAGCATCGTCTGGCGGATTCGCGTACCCTGAAATATGTAGGCCGCACTGTCTTTGGCAAGCAGGCTTTCCGACAGGTTTATGGCGTTGATGATCTTTTCGGCTATAACCGGGTTGCACTCCTCGAAGTTTATGAGGTCGTTGCGCCTACCACCCCTTTTGTCGCGTTTGTGCCACTTCTCAAGGTCTCTCACGGTGCCGTAATTGGTGAGGTTTATGCCCGGCACGAGCCATGAATGGCCATCCTCTTCGACAAGATATGAGTAAGGGAAATTCTCGGTATCGTGGTGACTTTTGTGGCGCCCGAGCACTATCGTGTAGGCCCCCGTGCGCGCCGGAAGCACGATATAGGCATCGCTGCCGAACTTGCACCCGCGCCTGTGTACACCCTGATGCACAGGCCCCGTCTTGAAGAGGTGGTTGCTTTGGTTGGAGCCGCTACCGGCGTTGAAGAATGAAAATATTCCGGCGATCAGCAGCGAAGATTTGTGATGCGAGACGGTGAAAGGCCCTGCAAAGATGCTGCACACCTCGCCGTTTTCGAAGTGGGAGTTGGCAAAGAAGAGCGAGTCTACGGCAGTGAGGCCGCACACCGTAACACCCTCGCCTACAAAGCACCGGCGCAGCAGCGAGCCGCCCTCTATTTCGCAACCGGTGAGGATTATAAAGTCGTAGAGCTTAGCCCCTGCACCTATAAACGAAGGCTCTTCAGCGGAGCAGTTTATGGTGCCGTTAGAGAGTATCGTTATCCCTTCTATTACAGCTCCTTCCCCTATTTTGACATTGCGGATAATGCCGCTGTTCGAGATTCGGGCACCGGCGCCCACCGTCCCCATATCCGAAGCCACCGAGTCGGCATACTCCTGCCATACGTCCCTCTTCATGACTACTCCCACGAATGTCGTGGCCTGCGTCACCTGCATGGCCATTTCCTGATAGCCGTTGCAGTTCCAGATGTGTTCTACGTACCCTTCACCCGCCGCGTTCGACGAACCGGTGAGCAATACGGGGAACCCGTCGCGCATCTGAATGTAAGTACGCAAAAAGTCGTAAGTGATGAGTTGCGACGTGGTATATCCGAGCGTTTTGAGCGCTTTCAATATATCGACCGCCTGCGCCGCCGTACCGCTGCTGCCCCACGAGTAGTTGGGTATCTTGTCGCCTATATCCCTCAACATTCTCGAAAGGGGCGTAGACTCGGTGGTTTCCTCGAGTTCGTAGGGGATCTGCGAATAATCGTATATTTTGGGATATTTGTGGTAAAAGCAGAGCTGGCCCACCGATAGGGCTGCACAACCTACCTTATCACTGTTGGGGACACGCGCATCGGCATTGTAGCCCTTCTCCTGTCCCCACTTTATCTTACTGAACGCACCCGGATCGACATATTGGAACCCGTTGGAGCCTTCGTGATAAGCCTTGGTTTCTGGATATTCGGCCTTCCTGCGTTCGATGGCTTCCAGCTTCACATCGGCGCCCAGGGACGATATCGGAACGAACTCGATGGTGGTTTCCACCTTTTCGCCGTTCTCGTTCACGGTCTTGCCGCCCAGATATTCCCATTTTTTATAACGGTCGCTCGCCGTATTGGCAGGCTGCGAGAGTGTTGCAGCTATGCTGCTCACCTTGCTGTTGACATAAGCCGCGAAGGGCGAACCCTCCTCGAGCATCGACCTCTCGAAACGGCCTTCGTCGGAGAACATGAGCATCGGGTTGGACTGCTCCTTGTCGGCCGAGATAGCCATATAGCCGTTGCCGCCTGCAAAATTCACTATGTAGAGGGCCGGAACGCCGCCGGAATAGAGCGTTACCACCTCTTCCGCCTCGGGTGCGATGCCCTTGTCGGCAGCGGCCCTTGTCATCGGGGCGTTGCTGTCGAATTTCATAAGTCCTCCGAAAGCCTTCTGTGCGAACGCTCTGGCCTGTTCTTCCGACACGAGCCTTTCCGTTTGCGGTTTGTCATTTGCGGGAGTTATCTCCTCCGCCGGATCGATCTCGGCACAGCCCGAAAGCAGGAGTGCCGCTGCAGCAAATAGCTGTATGAAATAGAGTTTCTTCATGATATTATTTTTTTTACCGCAACAAAATAGTAATTAATTTCGACATGCAAAAATAACGAACGAAGAATATTAATTAGTATGTATCGAACGCACTACATAGCAATAAGTTGTGATTTCTTGAAAATTGACTGTCAATTCCCTGTACGCCGCCGGTGGAGAGATACGAAATCAGCCGCAGGCTTTATGGGCAGCCTGCCGCCACAAAACGACGTCATACCGCAGACTTTCAAGAGGAAGCCGCTCTATCATTCGATTTCTCAACTCGACGCTCCCCACTCCACACTGACGGCACAATTTGCATAATCGGTATTTTTTCGCTTATTTTGACACCTGATTTCTCTTAATGGAATAATATGAACAGAAAAATTACTATTGCAGGCCTTCTCTCGGTCATGCTATTTTCGGCGGCAAGTGCCGTGGCGCAGGATTCCGACCCTGGGCGCCTTTCGGGAAGTTTCGAAACCAATACCATTTATTATGTTCCCGACCGTGATGACGCCGTGGTGCCCGACGACCGGTTCGGCTCCAACAACTACCTCAAACTCGACTACACCCGCGGGCATCTGGCCGTGGGGATGCAGTACGAACTTTACGGTCCCGTTCTTCAGGGTTTCGACCGGCAGCTTCGGGGCGGCAAGATAACCAACAAATATGTGTCGTGGACCGACGACAGGTTCTCTATAACCGCGGGCGACTTCTACGAACAGTTCGGCAACGGCCTCGTTCTCCGTTCGTATGAGGACAGGGCGCTGGCTTTCAACAACTCTCTCGAGGGTGCGAGGATCACCTATAATATAGGCGACGTTTTCGCGCTGAAGGGTATCTGGGCACGTCCGCGCCTCTATATGGAATACGCCGACTCGTGGGTGAGGGGCCTCGACGCCTCGCTGGCCATATCGTCGCTCGCAGGCCTTACGGAGAGCTATCTGGCCCTGGAGGGAAGCTACGTGAACCGTTACCAGACGCTCGACCCTATTCTTTCCGAAGGCAGGCCCACGCGCAACGATGTGGGCGCATGGTCGGGAAGGCTCCTCTTCGAGGGCTACGGCTTTTCGGCGCGTGCCGAGCTGGTCGATAAGGGTCCCGAAAGCTATGTGAACAAACAGGGCGCCTATGTTGCCGAGCGGGGTTCGGCGCAGTTCATCGAGTTGGGATACAACGACTACGGCCTCGGCATTCTCGCCACCTTCAGGCGCCTGGACCACATGCGCATGAAGATCAACGACGGGGCCACGGGCGACAACAACATAATCAACTACCTCCCCTCGCTCACCAGGCAATATACCTACCTTCTGACCAATCTCCAGCCCTATACTCCCGAAAGCGAGAGCGAGATAGGCGAACAGGGCGGACAGTTGGACGTGTTCTACAACTTCAGGAAGGGCACTGCCCTCGGCGGCAAATACGGCATGAAGCTGCACGCCAACGGGTCGATATTCTACCCGATAGACAGGGTCATGCTGCCGGTCTCGAAAGTGGAGAAACGCAATTTGCTCTACTCTGACTTCAGCGTCGATGTGGAGAAACAGTTGAGCCGCAAGTTCAAGTTATCGTTCCTGCTCTCCATACAGCAGTACAACCCCAGCAAGGGGGCTACGAACGCTCTCGACGTGAGGAACGTTTTCGTCGCCGATATGACCTACCGCTTCACCAACAGGACCTCGCTCCGACTCGAACTGCAATACCTCTACTCCAAGGAAGACACCAAGGATTGGATGGCGGCGCTGGCCGAGGTCAATTTGGCCCCCCGCTGGAGCATATTCGTCAGCGACATGTACAACAATGGCGACACGAAGGTCCACTACTATAACACCGGCGTGAGCTACAGCCATTCGCGCACGAGGATAGCGCTCAGCTACGGCCGCAACAAGGCGGGTTACGTCTGCTCGGGCGGCGTGTGCCGCGTGATGCCCGAATACACTGGGGCCAATATTTCGATCTCCACATCGTTCTAATATAAACAATGAAATATATGAAAAACATAATCAAATGGGGCCTGGCGGCAATCCCCGCCCTGGCGATACTCGTAGCCTGCACGGGCCACCCCGGCGAGGTGAGTGCCCCTATAGAAAAGGTGTACAGCCTCGTGCTCAAGGCCGACACCTACGCCATAGTGGCCGACAACAGCGACGAAGTGTTCTTTACCGTCACGCTCGACGGCGAGGATATAACCTCCCATGCCGAGATCGTCAATGTAGCTACGGAGGAGGCCCTTCCCGTGGGTACCGCGTCGTTCAAATCGGCGACGGTGGGCGAAGTATCTTTTGTAGTCGTATATGAAGCGGAAGACGAAGACGGCATGCAGGAGTTGACCTCCAACACGCAGACCATAAAGGTTATCGCCGAAGGGACGGCAAAGAAATTCTACCGCAACTGCGGCATCGTCCGCTTCACCGGCACATGGTGCGCCCCGTGTTACACTCTCGGCCAAACCTTCAACCGCGCTCTGGAGAAATTCCCCGACAGGACCGTGGTGGTCATGGCCCATGTGAACAACCCTGCCAGTCCCGACCCCTATATTAACGACGCGGCTAAAGCAGCGGAAGATGCGCTCGACGGCGCCAACCCGCCTTCGGTTAATTTCGATTTCCGCGACAGGATCGCAGGCGCCCAAGTGGCAGAATCGGTCATCATCTCGCACCTCAACAATTCCATAGTAAATCATCCTGCCGACTGCGGCATCAGCGCGGCATCGACGATAACCGGCAATACGGCCACCATCGACGTTGAGATCACGGCCACTTCCACAAAGGAATATTTCATCACCGTGGCCTTGATAGAGGACGGTATAGTGGGTAGCCAGCGCGACGGCAACAGCCAGTGGATCAACGGATACACCCACAACAACACGCTGCGTTCGTTCGGCGAAACGAGCCTCTACGGCGTGCCCCTGACATTCTCGGGCGACACAGCCACAAAGAGCCTCACCTATGACCTCACCGGTTACGAGGCCGCCAACTGCCGGTTCGCAATATGGGTGACCTACCGCGAAGGCGACCGATACTTTATAGATAACGCCGCCTATTGTCCTGCCGGTAAATCGATACGGTACGCATACGACGCATAACGAAACAGGCTCCCGCGGGAGCCTGTTTAATTAATTGACAATTGATAATTGTCAATTGAAAATGATTTTCAGTCTGCCGCCGGTGCCTACCGGCACACGGAGATACTTGCTCATTCCTGCTTTGGGATTACCGACGGCTATGCATATCCTCGGTCTCGGGCTGCCGATCTTCTTCGAAAGTCGAATTTTTTAATTGTCAATTTTCAATTATCAATTGTCAATTCATTCGGCGTGTTTCAGGTTATCCACAACCTGAAGCGCGAGGTATTCGGAGCCGAATTGTTCCGCGTTCTCCATCTCGGTGCGGAAATGGTCCATGTGATCCTCCTCCTGCACTATCAGGTGCTGGAACATCGTGTGAGTGCCGTTGTCGCCGTTATCGGCCGTTTCTTTCGACCATGCGTTATAGTCGTCAATAGTATTGACTTCCAGCTGTCGCGAGTAATCGAGCATCCCCTTCGGATCGGTAACGTGGTTCACGCCCTTCGCCAGCACCATCTTCACCGTGCCCTCGAGGAACAGGATCCTCTCGGCGATCATCTCCGAATGGCGCATCTCGTCGATCGCCGTCTTCTTGAAATATTGCGCCAGCGGCCTGTAACCCCTGTCCTCGCAAATGAAATGAAAGAACATATACTGCAATGCGGCAGTATTCTCCTCGGCCAACGCCTTGTTCAGCAGCTCTATACTGCGTTCATGTCTCTTCTCTGCAGCCATAACCCTAAAGTATTTAATAATTGAGTATGATAATTAGTGGAATTACTTTTACAGAATATTTCCGTAAAAACAATTCTATCAATTATCATACCCAACGGCCGGGGGCTACTCCATTTTTATGGCTATGCGGCAGATGGGTGTGGATTGGTCGTTGCGTATTTCGTAGAGGTACTCGTCACCGAGGGAGGCGGCTATGGAGAGTTGTTGTCCGTAGCGGGACTCGTGTATGAAGTTAATGTCCACGCGGCGGAAGTTTTTGGTTTCGATCACGTCGAAGGGAATAGTATCGACGACCCACTGAAGGTACTTCATGCTGTTGGCATGGCAGTTGAAGTCGATGTCGCTATATTTTACGGTATGCTCCCATGTGTGGCTCTCCGTTGGCGCGGCGAGCCTGCGCGGGGGTGCGATCGGGGAGTCGAACTGCTGCACCATACTTCCCGAGAGGCCGAGTGCCGGCAGGTCGAGGGGGCGGCGAGTGGTTATGTCTATCATTGCCCAGTTGGACACCGCTGCGGCTATCCGTTTGCCGTCTCCGTCGAAAACCTCGAAGTTACGTGTGGTCATCACGCGCGATATGTCGCTCACCCAGGTGGTAATGGTCAGCCGTTCGTGTTCGTCGGGCATGCGGAAAATTTCGTATGCAAAGCGCGTCAATACCCACGAGGCGTTATATGCGGCGTTGAAGGCGCGCACGCCGAAACCGTTGAGGTCGGCATCTTCGCCTGCCGTGTGGAGAATATAGTCGCCGAAGGCCATGACGGTGGACCTTTTCATGAAGTCTACGTCGCGGGACTCCACCCGCTGCGGGTAACGCCGTATCTTGCTATTGCTTATGCTCATGGCACCAAGATAGTGACAATTTATCTTCCGCACAACGGTTTTTTTTAATAATTTTACCCTCACGCCGCACAATAAACCCGATGCTTTGGCGTTATTTTATCGAAAAACAATAAAAAAATGTTGTTTATTGAAAAAAAGGCTTTATATTTGTAGTGTCGATATCAGATAAATTCAAAAAAACAGCGCTATGAGAACCAAAAAACAAACCCTGCGCAGGATCACTTTACTTTACGTAATTTATTTTGCGGTCATAGTGATCAGTCTCGTTCTCTCGTTCGGTTCGTCCTTCGGCGAGGGCTTCAACACAGGCTACAACGACGCCCACCGGCTGGTGGAAAGCGGCGTCGGACAGGACGGGTTCAGGATCGTGTATAACCTGCCGGGCAAGACGAGCGATATGGATTTCAACATTCCGGTCTATTCTTCGCCCGACGGAACTCTGACCATGAAAGCGAGGCCCTCGTTCATCGACCTGGAGGCCGTTTCGCGGGATGGCAAGGTTGCTGGAAGCATGTCTTATACGGTTATTTTCGGCATTCTGGCCATGCTTACTTACGCTGCCATTTTCGTGATCCTGTTCCTTATACTTCGTTCGCTGCGCCGGAGCATACGCGGGGGCGATATGTTCGACAAGTCCAATATTGCCCGCACGCGCCTGACGGGGATACTTCTCATCTGCGCCTCGCTGCTCCTTTCGATCACCTCGTGGATCGAAAGCCGCGAAGCGGCACCGTATTTCGAGGGCAGCACGCTCGCGGTCAATACCTCGTTCCCGTTCAACTTCACGGAGATCATCATCGGCGTCCTTATCTTCGTCGTTGCCGAGGTGTTCGCCATAGGCTATTCGGTGAGCGAGGAACAGAAACTTACCATATAACGAGGGGGAGGGGGAAGGAGATGATAATAATAAATCTCGATGTGATGATGGCCAGGCGCAAGATGTCGCTCGGCGAACTCTCGGAGAAGGTCAATATCACGCCGGCCAACATGTCGATACTCAAAACAGGAAAGGCCAAGGCTATTCGTTTCTCCACGCTCGACGCCATCTGCCGCATACTCGACTGTCAGCCTGGCGACATCATAGAATACCGCCCCGGCGATATGGAACCCGAAGGCGAAGACGACAATTTGTAATACATTTTATTAACCTATTAATATTTATCAGTATGAAAAAGTTATTTTTATTTGCTGCGCTGGTGCTGGCTTCCGTAACGGGTGCCTCGGCGCAATTGGACATCTTCGCGCCTGTGCCCGAAGATCCCGAAGTAAGGAAAGGCGTTCTGGAGAACGGCATGACCTATTACATTCGTCACAACTCCAAGCCCGAGAACCAGGCCGACTTCTACATTTTCCACAACGTGGGGGCCATTCAGGAGGAAGACACTCAGCAGGGCCTCGCCCACTTCACCGAACACATGGCCTTCAACGGGACCGTGAACCTTCCGGGCAAGATGCTCACGAATTGGGCCGAAAGCAACGGCATTAAGTTCGGGGCCAACCTCAATGCCGCTACCGGCACGGAGATGACCTACTACATGATGTCCAACGTTCCCCTTAAGAACGAGGGCATTATCGACACCGCCCTTCTGGTGCTTCACGACTGGTCTTTCTTCATTTCGATGGAGCCCGACGAGATCGACAACGAGAGAGGTGTTATCGTAGAGGAACTTCGCACGCGCAACAATGCGCAATGGCGCGTAATGGACAAAGCGAGGCCTTATCTCTTCCGCGACAGCAAGCACGCCGAAAGGAACCTTATCGGTTATGAGGAAGGCCTGAGGAGTTTCCCGCATCAGGAAATTATCGATTTCTACCACCGCTGGTACCGCACCGACCTTCAGGCCGTGATCGTCGTCGGCGACTTCGACGTGGATATGATGGAGCAGAAGGTGATAGCGATGATGTCCGACATCCCCACCGTGTTGAACCCCGAGGAGAAGGAGCTTTATTTCATTCCCGAGAACGAGGAACCCATCGTGGGCGTGATCACCGATCCGGAGCTTACCACCTCGTCGGTCGAACTTTACATCAAGCGCGACTCCGTGGATCCGCAGTTCAACAATACCATAATGGTACAGTTGTATGACCTGATCGACCGCATCACCGACATGATCGCCAACGAACGCCTGAGCGAGATGGCCCAGAAACCCAATGCTCCGTTCACACAGGCAGGCATATATAATACAGGTATAGTGGATGCCCACGATGCGATCCTCGGAGAGGCCGGTGCGCGTGAAGGCGAAACCCTCTCGGCTTTCGAAGCCCTCTACACCGAGGTCGAAAGGATCACCCGCTACGGCTTCACAGAGTCCGAACTCGAAAGGGCCAAGGAAAACATCCTTCGCTCCGAACAGCAGGCCTACGACCGCCGCGACGACCGCCAGAACAGGAGTTTCCCCTGGATCTATATCAACAATTACAAGCATAACACCGCTATGCCGTCGGCCGAAGTCCGCTGGGAACTTACCCAGGCGCTGCTCAATGTTATCGACCTTCAGATGCTCAATGAGGTTATCCAGAAGGAACGTTTCTTCCGCGACAACCAGGTGATACTCGTTACTGCCCCCGAGAAGGAAGGTATGTATGTTCCCACGGCAGCCGAAGTAGAGGCCGTTATAGAGAAAGTACGCACGGCGGAGCTGGAGGCCCCTATCGATAACACCGTCAGGGAACCCCTCATACCCGCAGGCACGAAACTCAAAGGCTCGAAGGTAAAGAGCACGGCAACGGATAAGTTCGACGCCACGGTATGGACACTCAAGAACGGCGTTCAGGTTGTCGTGAAACCCACCGAGCACAAGGCCGACGAGATCATCGTTTCGGCAGAGGCCATGGGCGGCAAATCCGTTCTCCCGCTCGAATTGCTCGCCTCGGCAGATACTTACGGCGCTTACAAGTCGATGGCAGGCTTAGGCAAGTTCTCCGCAACGGAGCTTCGCAAGCAGCTTACGGGCAAATCGGCCAACGTGGGCACGTTCCTCAGCAATTACAACAACGGCTTCTACGGTTCGGCTTCCGCCAAGGACCTCGAAACGCTGATGCAGCTTCTCTACCTCAACTTCACCTCGCCGCGCTATGACGAAAGCGACTTCGAAGTGATGATGGACCGCCTGGGAACCCAGTACCTCAACATCAGGAGCAACCCCATGTTCGCCCTGCAGGATAGCCTCAGCAACACGCTCTTCGACCATAACCCCCGCCGCCAGATGATGACCTACGAGAAACTCGGCGAGGTTAAGTTCGAAAACATGAAGGCCATTCAGGAGAGACTCTTCTCAAGGCCTGCCGACTTCGTGTTCACCTTCGTGGGCGATATCGACATGAACGAGTTCAGGCCTCTGGTAGAGAAATACCTCGGCTCGCTCCCGAAGTCGAAGAAGGAGCTCAGGTGGCACAACGACGGCGTTTCGTTCCCCGAAGGCGTCGTGGAGAACCGTTTCAGTGTAAACATGCAAATGCCCAAAACCACGGTCGTTTACATCCACACGGGCCAAATACCCTATACGCTCAAGAATTCGCTGATGTTCGACATCCTCTCGCAGGTACTCGACATCCGTTACACGCAGAGCATACGTGAAGAAAAGGGCGGCACTTACGGCGTTCAGATCGACGGACAGGTGGACTTCACTCCTTATGAGAACTACATGCTGCTCATCAACTTCGACACCGATCCCGCCATGGCCGACGAGCTGGTGGAGATCGTGGAGCTGGAGATACACAACATCGCCGAGAACGGTGTCAAAGCCGACGACCTTGCCAAGATCAAGGAATATTTCGCTAAGAAATATCCGGACGATATCAGGCAGAACAGCTACTGGAACAACGCCATAGGCGAGCTTCACGTTTCCGGCCACGACTTCGTAAGCGGCTACATGGATATCGTGAACAGCATCACGGGCGAAGACATCCAGAAACTTGCACAGCAGATCATCGCCGACAACAACATCATCAAACTGTTGATGGACCCGGCACTGTAAGTCAGCCACATTCATGAAAAGAGGGGCGCAATCACTTGCGCCCCTCTTTGTTTATGCTTTGTTTATGCCGCCGACAACGCTACCTCGGATTGCCGCTGCGGTCGTACACCACATCGCGCGAGCTGTTGAGCAGGATCTGGTATTTCTGGAAGCTCCCGCTCGAGGAGGAATATTTGGTCACTATTCCGGTGAGGCTTTCGACCGGCTTGTTGCCCGTCACGGCCACGTCGATGATATTGCCGTCGGCGTCCCTGGTGATCTCGTATTCGAAAGGCAGGGCTTCGAGGGCAAAGTTGGAATAGCCGCTGCTGCGCACCACGAAGTACGACGAACCCACGCTGAAGAGCGCCGAGCCGTAGAAACTTTCGTTATTGTTGTCGTTGCTGAACGCCCATGTAGGGAACATTTTCCCGGGACGGGGCGAAGCGGGAGGGGTGCCCGAAGGATCGGCTTCATAAGCCTTCCACTCGTCGATAACATCCGTGAAGATGTAATTGACGTAGGTGCCGTCGGCGAACTTGCCGCTGCCCTTCTGCTGCAGGAACGAGGGGTAAACGTCCGTGTTGCTGAAGCCCGGAGTGCCGCTCTCGGCGGTACCCAGAACGCTCACGGCGCCCTCGAGCCTTATGAGGCGGCCCAGGTGTTCGGGATCTTTGAAATCGCCTATGTTGGAGGCATTGAATACGAGGGTATCCACGGGGGGCAGGCTGCCGCTCTTCGCGCCGCGTTTGATGCGGTCGAGTACTTCGGACTTGAGGTCTATGTAGCCGTTGGAGTAAATGTTGGAATTCTCATTGGCCTCGAAAGTGCTGCCAAGGCTGAGGTTATAGCGATAGTTGCCAAGAACGAGCCCGTTGGTCTTCACGTAAATAACATCGCCTGGCTGGTAATCGACGAACATTCCCGTAAGGCCTATCTTGATCTCTATGGCTTCGGGTTCTTCGCCCTCGGGGAGTTCCGATGCGTCGAGCACATAGAGAGTGCGGTAAACGTTGCCGAAATAGTCCGTGGAGATAACCCTGCCCTTAAT
>QMCD01002015.1_pt1 | contig 11693 bp, 11 predicted proteins | sample 1821841 | NCBI WGS metagenome assembly QMCD01 (sample SAMN01991225, study PRJNA193472) | Termite gut metagenome, whole genome shotgun sequencing project. | isolation source: worker | host: Macrotermes natalensis | reverse complement strand
CTCGATGCTATTTTTTCAATAGGCAGTTCGACAGTATTTTCAATACATATGGCTTTTTTACACGCTTTTGAGCAAATATCCGCGAGCTTTTGCGTATTGGCGGAGTGTTTGCCCCCGATTATAACCATAAAATCGGATTTGGCGGCGATTAAAAGCGCTTCGCGCTGGCGCTTTGCTGTTGTTTCGCATATCGTTTGGAAAACCTCGGCCCTTTCGGAGCGTTCGCGTACCGCCGATACAATACGCTCGTATACCTCCGGCGAAAACGTCGTTTGTGCGACTACGCTGACCTTGCCCATATGCTCCAGCCGCGCGGCTTCCTCCGGCGTCGAGACGACGAAGGCTTTGTTTTCGCACCAGCCGTTTATACCTATAACCTCCGGATGCGCGCTGTGCCCGGCTATTACTATCGCGTCGCCGCGTTCGTACCGCTTTCGGACGGTTTCGTGTATACGCTTCACAAACGGGCACGTCGCGTCGACGAGCTCGACGTCCATATGGGCCGCCTGCTCGTAGATATCCTTGCCGACGCCGTGCGAGCGTATGACGACCACGCTACCCGGCGCCGCCTCCGCTAGCGATTCGATTGCGACGGCGCCGCGCGCGCGAAGATCCTCCACGGCGGCCTTGTTGTGGATTATTTCGCCAAGCGTATAGACGGAGCCGCCTTTATCGAGGCGGCCCTCGACGGCCGCAACGGCGCGCTTTACGCCGAAGCAGTAACCGCTATGCTTTGCTACGATCAGCTTCTTCATCTAGCTTTACTTCCGGAATATGCTTTGTCAGGCTGAACACGGCGAGGCGCATGCGCTCGGCCGCTTCTTCGAGAGATTCGCCTTTTTCGCGTTTATCGAACATTATCGGATCGCCCACGGCGACAAGAACGCGCTCGCGCTTGTAGCTGCGCGGATAGATATAGATAGGCACGACCGGCTTCCCGGAGCGCTCGGCTAAAAGCGCCGCGCCTTTTTGAAACGGCAGCACAGCGCCGGTTCTGTTTCGCGTGCCTTCGGGGAACATGCCCATGACTTTGCCGTCCATGATGAGGTTGAGCGCGTTTTTTATGCTGCCGACGTCGCCCGCGCCCCTATTGACTGGGAACGCGAAAAGCCCCTGACGGAAGAAGAAATCGCCGATCGGATGCTTGAAAAGGCTCATCTTGGCCATATAGTGGATATAACGCGGCGAGATTATCGCCAGCAAGACGGGATCCCACGCCGAGACGTGGTTACAGACGAAAATCGCGCCGCCCTTTATTTTCATCGCCTTGCGGTTCCATATGCGCGGACGCCATATAAGCCAGAAAATCCAGCCGAAGACCAACTTCGCGAATACGTAGATCATCTAAGCCTCTCCAATACTTTTTCGACGGCCTCGTCTATCGTAAGGCTGGTGGTATCGATCAAGACTGCGTCTTCGGCTTGCCTAAGCGGCGCGAAGGCGCGGCTTGCGTCCGCCGCGTCTCGCGCGCGGATGGAGGCCTCGATGCTTTCAAGCGTTTCATCGCCGAGCTTATCCTCTTGCTTTAGCTCAATCCAGCGCCGCTTCGCGCGCTCCCCTGGCGCGGCGGTTAGGAAAAACTTATGCTTTGCTTCGGGCAAAACGAACGTGCCGATATCGCGGCCATCCATGACGACGCTTTGCTCCGAGGCGATTTCGCGCTGTAATTCCACCATGGCTACGCGTACGCAAGGATGCTTCGAGATATCCGACGCGGCCTTCGATATTTCGTGCGCCCGGATAAAAGCCGTAACGTCTTTCCCGCTTTCGAACATGCGCTGCGCCCCGTCTATATATCTTACGCGAACGGCGGTATTTTCAAGCATCTTCTGAACGGCGGCCTCGTCCTCGACGGAAACGCCAGCCGAAAGCGCCTTATACGCGATTGTGCGGTACATCGCTCCCGTATCGAGATATAGGATATCGAGCGCCTTGGCTACGCGCTTGGCTACTGTGCTCTTGCCCGCGCTGGCGGGCCCGTCGATCGCGATGGTGTACATTGCTTTGCTCCTGATAATGTATTTCTGTAGGGGCGAACTGTGTTCGCCCGCCGCCAAAACGCGGCCGTTTTATATGTCACGGGCGAACACAGTTCGCCCCTACATCCATATCGTCATATCGCCCGATGCCCCAAACCCACGGCGACTTCGTTCAGATGCAGCAGCCCCACGCCGAAGAATACGGCGACGGCGACGTGCTGCCGTGAGCGGGCGACGCCTATTTTGCCGCCGATATTGAAGCCGAGCGCCTTCCCTGATATCTGCGCCGCCGCCTCGCGCGCGGCCCCGGCGACGGCTCCCTCTTCGTGGTGCGTTTCGCCGATAAGCCCCTCGCGCTTTGCCGCGACGACTGTGCGCTCGACGAGCTTCATGATCGAGCTAGTATACTCGCCGCCGAAATCGACCGCGGCGCATTGCAATTCTTCTTTTGCAAACGCGCTCTTCAGCGCGGCCTCTTCGTCTCTATCCGCGCTCAATGCCATTTGCAACGCGGCCCGCGCGGTTAATTTACTCGATCCCAAATTTCATCTCCTGTCGGGCAACCACCTGTAGGGACGCGATATATCGCGTCCGTGATATATCGAAAGCGCTTTATTAAGGGTCACGGACGCCATATATGGCGTCCCTACATGCCGGTTATCTTCCCAATCCTCATGGGGCAAAGCCCCATGAGGATTAATTATTTTATATTTTGCGAGGCTACGCCCCGCAACAATATAGTTTTATGTGCGCATTACGTGGCGCAGATATTTTTCACGGACGGCCAAAGGCCGCCCCTACAATTAATCGGCGTTTCCCGCTGCGACGCCCGCGGCGTAGCCCGTTGAAAACGCGATTTGCAGGTTGAACCCGCCCGTCAGCCCGTCAACGTCCAAAAGCTCGCCTACAAAGTATACGCCGGGTACGAGCTTTGATTCCATCGTTTTAGGGTCAATTTCGCGTACATCCACGCCGCCGCGCGTAATAATCGCCTCCTCGAAGCCCTTTGGCGCTTTAATTTTAACCGGCAGCGCCTTCAGCGTTTCGACGAGGCGCGCGCGCTTTTCGCGCGTAAGCTCCGTATCGCTTGGAGCAATATTTGCCGCTTCAAGCACAGGAATGATGAGGCTTCGGGGCAAAAGCCCCTCCAGCGCGTTGCGCATCTGTTTCTTTTTATTCGCCTGAAGGTCGCGAAGAACGCGCGCGTCCAGCGTTTCACGCGAAAGCGCGGGCTTGAGGTCGATAAACAGCTCCGTTCCCGCGACGTTTTCGAGCCTTGAACTCATTTCCAGCGCCAGCGGGCCGGATATGCCGTCGTGCGTAAATAGCAGCTCACCGATGTCGGTAGTAAGTATGCGCTTGCCTAAAGCGTACGACAGCGTAACGTTTTTCAGCGTCAGCCCCGCGAGCGTCCCGGGCCAGGCTTCTTCGGAAACGAGGCCGGCTAGCGCCGGCGCTACGGGCGTAACAGTATGCCCGAGCGCTTTCGCGAGCGCATAGCCGTCGCCAGTGGAGCCCGTCGCCGGATAAGACGCCCCGCCGCAAGCGATAATCAACGCGTCGGCTTCGATCTTTTCGCCGTTCGCGGTAGTAAAGCGCTTATCCCCTTTCACGCCTACGGCGCTCACGCGCGCGTTTAGCATGACCTTTACGCCGGAAAGCTCCAAAAGCCTCGAAAACGCTTTGAGCACATCGCTCGACTTATCCGAAACCGGGAAAACGCGCCCGCCGCGCTCGACCTTCGTTTTAAGCCCTGCGCTTTCCAAAAGCCCTATAAGATCCTTCGGGGAAAAGCGGGCGAAAGCGCTTCGCATAAAGCGGGGATTGCGTACGATGTTTTCTATGAATTCCGCCTCTTCGGCGGCGTTCGTGAGGTTGCAACGGCCCTTACCCGTTATATATAGCTTTTTGCCAAGCTTCTCGTTGCGCTCGACGATAAGCGCTTCGCAACCGGACTTAGCGGCCATAAGCGCCGCCATCATGCCGGACGCGCCTCCGCCCACGACGATAACGCGCTTCATGGCTACAGCCCTTCCGGCAGATGCGACGTGTCGTTGAGCACGCGCACCACCGTCCGCCCGCCGTAGAAGTCTATCACCGTGAACGATACGTTGTCTATGCGGATATTATGCAGTTTGTCGAGCGGTACGCCCAGGCAAAGCGCCGCAATCACCTTCGTGGGCACTGAATGGCTCACGGCGGCGACGGTAAAGCCCTCGTGCCGTTCTACGAGGCGCTTTAGAAACGCTTCGCAGCGCTCCACGACCGCCATAAACGGCTCGCCGCCGGGGATGGGGCAAGCGTTTGGCGCTTGGCTCCATATTTCGAGCTGCTCCGGGAACGCCTCGCCGATCTCGGCAAAAGTCAGCCCCTCCCATTCGCCGAAATTCAGCTCTGTCAAGGCTTGGTCGCTAATTACCGGCACGGAGCGCGACGCTGCAAGTATGCGCGCCGTCTCCGCCGCGCGCTCCAGCGGCGACGTATATACGCAGTCGAACGACATATTTATAAGGCGCTTCGCGAGCCCGCGGGCTTGAGCGCGGCCAGCTTCCGTAAGCGACGTATCCGTGCGGCCTTGCGTCTTGCGTTCGAGGTTCCAGTCCGTCTCGCCGTGGCGCGTTAAAATGAGCCTCATGCGCGGAAAATCGGTTGCGGACGCATAGCTTCTAGCGCGCGCTCCGCCGTTATCATATACGTAATGGGCGTGGCCGATACGTAGCCCTCTTCGATCCATTTTTCGTCGGAATCCACTTTGTTGGGCTCGTAGTCGTACATATCGGACGGCAGCCAATAGTAACGCCCGCCGCGCGGATCCTCGCATTCGACGTAGGTATTGTTGTACATCCTGCGCGAAAGCGGGCAGGCTTTAACGCCCTTGATCTCTCCAAAAGGAACGTCCGGAACGTTTACGTTCAGCACGCACGTTTCGGGCAGCGGGTTTTCGAGTAGATAGCGCAGCATTATGACGGCATATTCCGCGGCCGTCTCATAATTGACGGTTTCGTAGGAAGCTAGGCTCACGGCCATGGACGGAATGCCCAAAATACCGCCTTCCAGCGCGGCGGACGCCGTACCGGAGTAGATCACGTCGCTGCCGAGATTCGGCCCGGCGTTGATACCGGAGACGACGGCGTCCGGCAAGCCTTCGGAAAGATTGCACGCGCCGAGCTTTACACAGTCCACGGGCGTGCCGTTAATAGCGAAGACGCGGCCGGACGTAAGGCCGCGCAATGTGATTTCACGCGCGCGCAGCGGCGTATGGATGGTAAACGCGTGTCCTTGGCCGCTGCGCTCGGTATCCGGAGCGGCGACGAGCACCTCGTGTTCCTTTGAAAGCGCGATGGCGAGCGCGCGTATGCCCGGCGCGTATACGCCGTCGTCGTTTGTAACTAGTATTTTCAAGATGTACGCCTCATATTATATTCTTACTTTAATAGATTGTAACAGACCGGAAGGGAATTGAAAAGTAGGGGTAGCGCGCAATAATGGCATCATTTGGATTTTTATGATATAATGTGGCAGCAGAAAATGATAGAAGCGATCCAAACCCATGACCTGCCCCTATTACCAAGGCGAAATGAAGCCCGGCTATATACGTACTTACAGAGATCCCTTGGTTTGGACGCCGGAAGGAAAAAAGAAGCGCTGGTATATGCCATACGCGTATGTAAGCGATTTTGAGGTTGCGCTTGACGCGTGGGGATGGCGCGGCAGCAGGATTGATGCGCTTTACTGCGACATATGCAAAAAAGTCGTCATAGATGTACCCGGTTGAGTATTTGCTGATAATTGTAGGGGCGAACTGTGTTCGCCCGCGACATACCTCATGCAACGTGTTAAACTGCGGGCGAACACAGTTCGCCCCTACAGGTTTTCTTTAATCATTGCTTACCTAAGTCTGAGAGGAGCATCAGCATGAAACATACCGTCACCGTCTCCGGCAAAACCATCGAAACCGCCGCCGCGACGCTCGAAGCGCTCGCCGCCGAGCTATTCCCGGGGCACCCGGACGCACAAAACCCCATCGTCGCCGCACTGGTTAATTCCAAGCTCCGCGAGCTGACGCGGCCCGTACCGGATGGCGCGAATATTGAGTTTCTCGACCTTTCGGCCTCTCCCGGCATCCGTATTTACGAGCGCAGCCTCTGCTACTTGATGATCCGCGCTATCGCGGACGTATTGCCCGGCGCAAAACTCGACATACAGCACTCGATAGGCAGCGGGCTATACTGCGAGATGGAGCATGCCCAAGCGCTTACGCCGGCGCTAATTACCAAAATCGAGGAGCGCATGCGGGAGCTCGCCGCTCAAAACGCCCCGTTCGAGCGCGAAAAAACGACCCGCGATGAAGCAATAGAGCATTATCAGGCAGTGGGACAAACCGATAAAGCGCGGCTTTTGAAATTCCGCCCGCTTGAAAGCTTCCAGCTCTACAAGTTTTTAGGCATGCAGGACTATTTCTACGGCTATATGGCGCCGCATTCCGGCTATCTGCAACGATTTGCGCTCGAACTGCGCATGCCAGGCTTCGTTTTGATCCGCCCGTCGGCGTTTGATCCGAAAGCGCCGCTCGAATGCCCCCAAATCCCGAAAATCTCGAAAATCTTTCGCGAATCGGAGCGCTGGGCGGATATATTGGAGTGCGGAACAGTCGCGGATTTGAACGAAATGGTCGAATCGGGCTCCTTGCCGGAATTCATCCGCATAAACGAGGCGCTGCACGAGAACAGCATCGCAAATATAGCGAGAGACATATATAAAGCGAAATCCCGCGTTGTCTTAATCGCGGGGCCTTCGTCCTCGGGCAAAACGACGTTCTCCGAGCGCCTGATGATCCAGCTTAAAGTACTCGGCCTTCGGCCCGTATCCATATCGCTGGACAATTATTATATCAACCGCGAATTGATCCCCGTCGGCCCGGATGGCCAGCGCGACTTCGAGGATATAAACACGCTCGACCTAGGGCTTTTGAACGACCATCTAGCTATGCTCATCGCCGGCGAGCAAATAGGCATGCCCGTATTCGATTTCAACAGCGGCGCAAGGCTCCCGGAATCAAGGCCCATGTGGCTCGCGAAGGATCAAATCCTCGTTATCGAGGGCATCCACGGCCTGAACGACCAGCTTACGCGCCTCATACCTCCAGAATTGAAATTCAAGGTCTATATCAGCGCGCTGACGCAGCTGAATCTCGACGCGCACAATAGAATCCAAACGACGGACGCGCGGCTTTTAAGGCGTATGATACGCGATTATCAATACAGAGGCGCTTCCGCCGAACGCACGATGGAGATGTGGCCGATTGTGCGGCGCGGCGAGAATAAATGGATATTCCCGTTTCAGGAATTGAGCGACGCCATGTTCAACTCGGCGCTGGACTACGAGCTATTGTTCCTAAAGCCGCTTGCGCGAAAGCTACTATCCGATATCCCGGAAGGCCATCCGCTCTATCTCGAAGCGAACCGCCTTATAAAGTTTTTGAACTACGTCCTTGAGCAGACGGACTTAACGCCCATTCCGCAAACGTCGATTCTGCGAGAATTTATCGGCGGAAGCTGCTTCGGGCATTGACATAAACCTAAACGTGTAGGGACGCCATATATGGCGTCCGTGATATTCGGCAAACAAAACTCTTATTTCACGGACACGATATATCGTGTCCCTACATATATCCTGTCTTTACAATAGATATTGCCGCAGTACTGCGTACACCTCGTTTATATCGAGCGGCTTGCCGATATGGCCGTTCATACCCGCGGCGCGGCATCTTTCTATATCCTCTTTGAATACGTTTGCCGTCATAGCGACGATCGGAATTTTGGAGGCGCGCCGCGACGGCAGCGCGCGTATACGCCGCGTCGCTTCCAAGCCGTCCATAACGGGCATCTGCATATCCATAAAAACGAAATCGTAAAGATCAGGGGCGGCTTTTATCCGCTCAAGCGCGTCCTTGCCGTTTTCAACGCAGTCGATAATTAGGCCTGTGCCTTCAAAAAGCGATAGCAGTATCTCGCGGTTTATATCGATATCTTCGGCAACAAGCAGCTTCTTGCCAATAAATTCATTTTTTGTTTCGTCTTGTTTATGTTGCGCGCCGATATATTCGTTTAAACAATCCACAAGCGAGGACGATAGAATCGGCTTTGAGATGTGCCTGTCGACATTGGAGTTCGCCGAAGCGTCCTTTAGCCTTTCCCAATCCGCGACGGACATCAGCACGACCGCGGCCCGGTCGCCGCGCGATCTGATCCAATCCGTCAGCTCGATTCCGTCCATTTTTGGCATAAACCAATCTATAAAATAGATGTCGTAGCCTCCGCGCGCTTCGATCATACCGCACGCTTCAAGGCCGTCCGCCGCCAGCTCGCACCGTATGCCCAGCCTCTCGAATGCGTCGATAAAGAATTTGCGTACAAGCGCCGAATCGTCTACGGCAAGTACGCGCACGGCCTCCCAGGCGACGCCGGGCTTCAGCAGCGAATGCAGGTTCTTCTCCCCGCCTAAAACCTTTGCTGTGAAGCTGAACCGCGAGCCCTTGCCGCGCTCGGATTCGACCCATATCTTGCCGCCCATCATCTCGACGATGCGTTTGGATATCGCGAGCCCCAGCCCCGTTCCGCCGTATTCGCGGCTAATTCCGATATCCGCCTGGTTAAATTCGCCAAACAGCTTTTCCTGATTCTCCGGAGAGATTCCTATGCCCGAGTCCGTTACCGTTACTAAGAACTCGAACGCGTTGTCCTTTTCTTCCTTTACAGAGACGTCGAGACGAATCTCTCCGCCATCGTCCGTAAACTTCACAGCGTTCGTCAATAGGTTGGTTAGTACCTGCGCCAGTCTTTGATCGTCGCCGATAATAAAACGCGGCGCTTTTTCGTCCACATGAATCGAAAATCGTTGTTTCTTTTCGTCGGTACGGTAATGGATTACAGTAATTACTTTTTGCAGCATCTGCTCGAAGTTGAACTCTGCGGAAGCAAGCTCCAGCTTATTCGCTTCGATCTTGGACATATCCAAAACGTCGTTTATAACGCCAAGCAGATGGGTCGAAGCCTCTTCGATCCTTGAGAGCGCGTAATCCTTGCGCGCGAGCTCGCTAGAGCGCTTTCCTATAACGGTCATGCCAATTATCGCGTTCAGCGGCGTGCGCATTTCGTGGCTCATCGTCGCCAGAAAAGCACTCTTGGCCTCGTTTGCGGCTTCTGCCTGCCGCCGCGCCATCTTGTCTTGTATGCGCTCTTCGATGTCGCGCATCTGTTCCTGCATCTGTCTTTTTTCGCTTATATCCAATACCCCGCCGGCCACGCGCTGCGGCACGCCCTCTTTGCCGCGCATCGTAGTTCCAAACGCGTGAAAATGACGGTATTCTCCATTTTTTGTCATCAGTCTGTATTCCAAATCGTATGGCGTCTTGCCGGTACGATCCATAAGATGCGACGCGAAAGCCCAAAGTACGCGGTTTTTGTCCTCCGGATGCAGGCGCTCCGACCAGCTCGATAGTAAATCCGGAAAATCTTCTTTCCCTTCGAACCCCAACATGCGGCGGAACTCCGGCGACCATGTGAACGTATTGTTCGGGTTGATAGGATCGCCGTCTATGACCTCCATATCCCAATGCGCTATGCCAAGCGCATCGCCCGTAAGCTTGTATTTCATCAGGTCATATTCGATGGCGGCAAGTGCATTATCCTTGTCCGGCCGCATATCGTCGTTCTTGATGTCCGGCATGTTACGGAGCCTCCCTTACATGGCCGATAAAGATGTGCCTATGCAAAAACAGTGCATCTCCACTGAACAAACTAATACTATCACGCTTGCTTCATAACATCAAGCCGCCCTGAGCGGGCTATTACACATCGGACACAGATGTTTTACAATTCGTGCAATAAAGCCCGTTTTCCCTAAAATTAGATTTGAAAAACATGTCGTTATGCGTTATGATATGCACGTATATATATGCGCGAGTACGATTAATTCGCGTATAAGCGAAAGGGATTGAGTATGGGCCTGTTTGAGTTTAACGACGTTGGCATCGATTTGGGTACATCTACTGTACTCGTTTATGTAAAAGGCAAAGGCATCGTCCTTAGGGAACCGTCTGTTGTCGCTGTTGAAAAGATTTCGGGCCGGCTTTTGGCTATTGGCGAAGAAGCGCGCCGTATGCTCGGGCGTACGCCCGGTTCCATCATGGCGCTTCGCCCGCTCAAGGACGGCGTTATCTCCAATTTTGACATTACGGAACGCATGCTCCGGCATTTCTTAAAAAAAGTGGTTGGACGGCGTATATTCTTTAAACCACGGGTTGTCGTATGTGTGCCAAGCGGCGTTACCGAGGTCGAAAAGCGCTCCGTTATCGACGCGACGGAAGAAGCGGGCGCAAGGCACACATTTTTAATCGAAGAACCAATCGCGGCCGCGATTGGTTCCGGTATCGATATCTCCGAGCCGCGCGGCAATATGGTCGTCGATATCGGCGGCGGTACTACGGACGTCGCCGTCATCTCTCTTGGCGGCGCCGTTTTGTCCGATTCCATCAAAGTCGCCGGCGATAAGTTCGATGAGGCGATAATCCGCTACATGCGCAAAAAACATAACCTGCTAATCGGCGAACGCACGGCGGAAGATATGAAAATGGGAATTGGCTCGGCATATCCGCGGCGAGAGCAGACTTTCCTGGAAATCAAAGGCAGGAACCTCATTTCCGGCTTGCCTCAGGCGCTTACAGTTAGCTCCAATGAAATGATTGAAGCGCTCGAAGAGCCTTTACAGGTTATTTTGGAGACGGTGCGCGGTATCTTCGAGCGCATGCCTCCGGAATTGACGAGCGACATCGCCGAGCGCGGAATATGCATTACCGGCGGCGGCGGGCTGCTCTATGGCATGGAAAAATTTATCGCAGAACATACGAAGGTTCCATGCTATATCGCGGAGGATCCTGTTTCCTGCGTCGCGATTGGCACGGGCAAGGCCTTGGAGGATCTCGACCTCTATTCACGCGGCGCCGTATACGACTACAAGCGCGGCGATTATTTCGAGAGCTATATGTAACTGTAATATATAAATAATCGGTGGATTCATCGGTGCTTGGCGCGTTTAATATAATAATTATTGCCAACGTTTTATTGTTTTATCCGGCCATGTGTGTTAAAATAGCTTCACCATCCATCAAAGGGGCAAGCCTATGAATAACGAGGAAAAGATACTGGCGCTGCTGGAAACCATGCAAGGCAGCATCGGAACCATGCAAGGCAGCATCGGAACCATGCAAGGCAGCATCGGAACCATGCAAGGCAGTTTCAAAACCATGCAAGGTACAATCGAGACCATGCAAGGCGATATCAAAACCATGCAAGGTACAATCGAGACCATGCAAGGCGACATCAAGACTATGCAAGGCACCATTGAAACCATGCAAGGCGACATCAAGACCATGCAAGGCGATATCAAAACCATGCAAGGTACCATTGAAACCATGCAAGGCACCATTGAAACCATGCAAGGCGATATCGTAACCATGAAGGGCGATATAAAGACGATCGATAACCGCCTCGATAGGCTCGAGCATGAACATTCCGAGATGGCTTCGGCAATAAGGCGCATCGATAGATCCGTTATTCGGGAGTGTAATCATCTCTGTGTAAATGGAATAATCCACCGAACTTAGTTTATACTATAGCTGCGGCATAAACGGGGCAACGCTGAGGAGCGCCCCCA
>QMCD01001640.1_pt2 | contig 11700 bp, 11 predicted proteins | sample 1821841 | NCBI WGS metagenome assembly QMCD01 (sample SAMN01991225, study PRJNA193472) | Termite gut metagenome, whole genome shotgun sequencing project. | isolation source: worker | host: Macrotermes natalensis | reverse complement strand
GACACTTTTTCTGCAGGGTCTGACGTGGGCAGAGTTTGCCCAATACACGCACCACCTCAAGCTCTACGCCTCATCACCCGCTTTGCATTATTTTTACAGAGCGTCTGTCAAGACCAATTTTTACCTGCCGTCGTTCTTGGAGGCCGTGCAGATTTTTGTGCAGAATTTGATAATTTTCTCGGGCGCTGCGCTGTCGTTTTATTTTATTTTCAAATCAAAGTTCAGCCGCGGGTTTAAAATCACATTGCTTGTAATTTTAAACGGCATCTGGTGGTGGGCGATGAGGGTGCATTTTTACTGGTGGTCGGCTTTTTGCTGGGTCGGGCCGTGTGCGCTGATTTTGGCCGCTCTCATGAGCCGGAAAAAATCCAACCTGCTGGTTTTTGCCGTTATTTTGGCAGCGTCAGCGCGCTCAATATTTTATTTGAACCTGTTTTATGTCGGATATTTGAGCTTTGTGCCGCTGTTGATTATTTTGAACATATTTTTGCTGGATTATCTGCCGAACAAATTCAAATCCGTTGACAAACAACTGTTTGAAAAATCGCTGATATTTTTGTTTGTGCTGTTGAGTATTTTTTACGGGACAAAACCAAATATCAACAAAATGCCTGACAGAATGACGGATTACGTGACGCAATTTATTGAAGAAAAAACCGCGCCGCACCAGACGGTATCAGTGTTTCCGGAAGGCTACGCGTTCAATTTTTACACCGACCGCAAACCCGGCGGCGGGATATTTTATAACCTGACCGCGCCCTATGTGGAAACTTTTGGCGAGGCAAAAATAATAGATGAATTGAAAAAATATCCGCCCGATTTTATCGTGATATATTTTAACCCGTGGTGGCCGCAGTATGAAAACCCGTTCTTTTGCAAGCAATACGCGTTTGAGGTTTGCAGCTACATTGATTCGGCATACGACACAGTCTATTCCGACTCATACTCCGCGCTGAACGCAACCGGCCAGCAGATGTCAAGCTTTTATTTCAACATCAAAAAGCGCAGGTAATTCAAACATTTTGCGGACGTTTTGTATAATAATCGTTTGCGCGCTCAAACTTGTGCGCAGCGTTCATTAACCGGCTCTCTTGAAGCTGCGGTGCAAGTATTTGCAGCCCGATTGGCATCCCGTCAGCGTCAAACCCCATCGGAACGCTTATCCCCGGGATTCCGGCAAGATTCGCGCCGATTGTCGCTATGTCTGTCAAATACATCGCAAGCGGATCGGCTGTCTTTGAACCCATCTCAAACGCGGTGTTCGGGCAGGTTACGCCGATAAGCACGTCGGCTTTTTTGAACGCCTCGGCGAAATCCTGCACCACCAAAGCGCGCATCTGCTGCGCTTTTTTGTAGTACGCGTCGTAATAACCCGAGCTTAACGCATAGGTACCGAGCATTATCCGGCGCTTGACCTCCGGACCGAAGCCCTGCGCGCGCGTTTTGGTGTACATTTCCATCAAATTGGTCGCGTTCGGTGTTCTGTAACCGTATTTTACACCGTCAAAGCGCGCCAGATTTGAGCTGCTCTCGGCGGTCATCAAAATATAATAAACCCCGATTGAATGTTTGATATTCGGCAGCGAGATCTCAACAATCTGGGCGCCCAGTTTTTTGTAATCCTCAATCGCGCGCTGCATCGCCTTTTCAACGTCCGGTGCAAGACCTTCTGTCATCAACTCTTTAATCACGCCGACCTTCATCCCTTTGATGTCGTTATTTAGCGCCGCGGCGTAGTTTTCAAACGGCAGATTTAAAGATGTTGAGTCTTTTTCGTCGTGGCCGGAGATGACGGTGAGTAAGTTTGCCGCATCCTCAACCGTGCGCGCGAACGGCCCGATTTGGTCAAGCGACGACGCAAGCGCAATCAAACCGTAACGCGAAACCCGCCCGTAAGTAGGTTTCATCCCAACAATCCCGCAAAAGCTCGCCGGCAAACGGATTGACCCGCCGGTATCAGACCCCAGCGAAAGTGTTGACTGGCAAGACGCCACCGCCACCGCAGAACCGCCCGAGCTGCCGCCCGGCACGCGGTTTAAATCCCACGGGTTGTAAACTTTTCTAAACGCCGAGTTCTCGTTTGAGCTGCCCATCGCGAACTCGTCCAGGTTCGCTTTGCCCACAATCGGCACAAGGTTTGCGTTCAATTTTTCCGTCACCGTCGCGTTGAACGGCGATACAAAATTCTCCAAAATTTTGCTGCTCGCGGTTGTGCGCGAACCGGTCATGTTCATGTTGTCTTTCAGCGCGAGCGGAACCCCTGCCAGCAGCGGCAAATCCTCGCCCCGCGCGATTTTTTCATCAACTTTGCGCGCGGTCTCCATCGCTGCATCCTGCGTCAGCGAGTTGAATGTGCCCAGCTTTTCATCAATCTGTGCGATGCGCTCAAACGCTGCACCCGTCAGCTCTGTGGCCGAAATCTCTTTATTTTTTAACGCCGCACTCTGCTCTGCTGCCGTCTTTTTCAAAATCTCGTTCATGCAATCAATATTATCATAAATATTTTACAATTGCATTCCGGCTTGAAAAAAGTTTTGAATGCCAACAAAGTTTTTTTGTGGTAAGATAAAAACAATTAGGGAGAATGAAATTGAGCAACACATTATTTGAAGACGGAAAAATTGTACCGGTTAGTATTCGCGAGGAGATGAAACGCAGCTATATTGACTACGCGATGAGCGTAATCGTCGGCCGCGCGCTGCCCGATGTCCGCGACGGTCTGAAACCCGTTCACCGGCGCATCTTGTACGCGATGAGCGAGCTTGGCATGACGCCCGACAAACCGTTTAAAAAATGCGCCCGCATCGTCGGGGAAGTCCTCGGTAAGTACCACCCGCACGGCGATTCGGCGGTTTATGAGGCGCTCGTGCGTATGGCGCAAGACTTTTCCACCCGATACCTGACAGTTGACGGCCACGGAAACTTTGGTTCCGTTGACGGTGACGGTGCGGCCGCAATGCGTTATACAGAGGCGCGCATGCACAAGATTACAACAAGCATGCTCTCCGATATTGACAATGAAACAGTTGATTTTGAGCCGAATTTTGACGGTTCGCTGCTTGAACCTTCCGTACTACCCGTTCGCCTGCCGATGCTTTTGCTAAACGGCGTTTCCGGTATCGCGGTCGGCATGGCAACCAATATCCCGCCGCACAACCTGAACGAGATAGTTGACGGCACAATTGCGCTCATTGACAACCCGAATATCACAATCGCAGGCTTGATGGAACACATCAAAGGCCCGGATTTTCCCACAGCTGCAACGATTGTCGGCCTGAACGATATTAAGCAGGCCTACGAAACCGGCCGCGGTTCTGTTAAAATGTCCGCAGTTGCGAACTTTGAAGAAATCGCCGGCGGCGGCGGACGTCAGGCGCGTACCGCGATTGTCGTGACAGAGCTGCCATACCAGGTTAACAAGGCAGCGCTTATTGAAAAAATTGCCGAGCTTGTCAAAGACCAAAAACTCACCGGAATCTCCGACCTGCGCGACGAATCCGACCGCGATGGTATGCGTATAGTCATTGAGCTTAAACGCGACGCAAAACCCGATGTCGTGAAAAATAATTTGTTTAAATATACGCAGCTTGCAACATCGTTCGGGGTGAATATGCTTGCGTTGTGCGGGAAACAGCCGCGCCTGATGAATTTGTACGATGTATTGAACGAGTTTGTTGAGCACCGCGTGGAAATCGTCACAAAACGCACGATTTTCTTCCTAAAAAAAGCCAAAATCCGCGCACACATTTTGGCAGGTCTGCTTATCGCGCTCGGCTCGATTGACGAGGTTATTGAGCTTATCAAAAAGGCAAAAACCGTTGACGACGCACGTTTGGGGCTGATGAACCGCTTCGGGCTTGATGTTGACCAGTCTAACGCGATTTTAGAGATGCAATTGCGCCGCCTGACAGGCCTTGAACAGGATAAAGTCAAAGCCGAATACGACGAGCTTATGCAAAAAATCGCCGAATACGAGTCCATTTTGGCGAGCCGTCAAAAAGTGCTTAATATAATTAAAGAAGAACTTCTGGAAGACAAAGAAAAATACGGCGACGAGCGTAAAACGCAAATCGTCCCCGAACAAGGCGAGGTCACAATTGAAGACCTGACGCCGAACACGCCGATGGCCGTGTTTATTACGCATCAGGGGTATTTGAAACGAATTTCGCTTGACACGTTTGAGCGCCAAAACCGCGCCACCCGCGGCAAGTCCGGTATCAAAACCAAAGATGACGACGATATCCAGCACTTCTTTACCGCGATGATGCACGACAAGGTGCTGTTCTTCTCCTCAAAAGGGACGGTTTACAGCCTGAATGTCTACGACTTCCCGGAAGGCGGCCGCGCGGCAAAAGGCCTGCCAATAGTGAATGTGCTGCCGATTGAGCAGGATGAAAAAATTACCGCGGTTGTGCCGGTAAGCGCATTCAGCAAGGATTTGAACCTGATGATGCTGACCCAAAAGGGTTATATCAAGCGAATTGAGCTGGATAACTTCGCAAACGTGCGCCGCAGCGGGATTATAGCGATTGGTCTGGATGACGGCGACAGCCTGAACTGGGTTAAACTTGCGACTGCGCGTGACGAAATTATTATCGGAACGGCAAGCGGTATGGCGATACGGTTCCCGATTGAGGACCTGCGCCCGCTAGGCCGCAGCGCCCGCGGCGTTACGTCAATGAAACTTCGCTCCGGTGACGCGCTTATCGGGTGTGACATCGTTCCGCGCGATTACGACGCTGATTTGCTCGTGGTGACCTCTGACGGGTTTGGCAAACGTACCAAACTGTCCGAGTTCCGCAGCCAAAACCGCGGCGGTATCGGCCTGATAGCGACAAAATTCAAATCAACAAACTCAAAACTTGTTGCGCTGACGATTGTTCAGGATTCAGATGATATTATGATGGTGACCGCAAACGGCGTTGTGACGCGGATGAACGCCGGCGCAATCACACGCCAGGGCCGCCCTGCAACCGGTGTGCGCGCCCAAAATCTTATGGAAAACGATGCAGTTGTCTCTGTCAACAAAATTCTTAACCCGGAAGATGACGAGAAATTTATCGCCGCCGTTGAGACACCGCAGGCGGACACACCAATTGTTCAACAGACGAGCCTGCTGGACGACCAGGGCTGAGCCCGGCACCCGGGTAAGGGATTGTTGTCGGAATTTGTTCGTGGTATGATTAGGAAAAAAGAGGACAAAAAATGATTTCAGTAAACGATTTAAAAACAGGGTTGACAATCGAGATGGACCACGGCTTGTGGTCGGTTTTGGAGTTCTTGCACGTGAAACCCGGCAAGGGCGCAGCGTTTGTCAGAACCAAACTTAAAAATGTCGAGACCGGCAATGTTTTGGAAAAAACCTTCCGCGCGGGTGAAAAGGTCGCAAAAGCGATGCTTGACCGCCGCGAGATGCAATACCTGTACAAAGAAGGCGCAGAGTTCGTTATGATGGACAACGAAAGCTACGAGCAAATGCAGCTGACTCAGGCGCAGGTCGGGGACGGCGTTAAATATATGAAAGAAAATATGAACCTGCAAGTGTTGATGCACAACGGCAAAGTAATCGGTGTTGACCTTCCGAACACCATTTCGCTTGAAGTTGTTGACACACCGCCGGCCGAAAAAGGCAACACCGCGCAGGGCGGCACAAAACCGGCTACGCTTGAAACAGGCGCGGTTGTCAACGTTCCGTTCTTTATCTCAAACGGCGATGTTGTGCGCGTTGATACCCGTACAAACGAATACCTTGATAGAGCATAGTAAGGAGAAAAAATGACATTTGATATAAAATACATAAAAGATTTGGCAAAAATTATTGACGAAAACTCGTTGTCCGAAATCTCGATTGAGGACGGCGACAAAGCAATCACCGTGCGTAAAGACGGGGTAACCGGCGGCGCGTTTGTACAAATGCCGGCGGCAGCCCCGGCGGCGGTACCTGCGGCATCTGATGCACCTGCGGCGGTTGAAGCGCCTGCGCAAAAAGGCAACGCGATAACGTCGCCTATGGTCGGCACCTTCTACAAAGCGCCGTCACCTGATGCCAAACCGTTTGTCGTGCTTGGCCAGATTATATCAGCCGGTCAAACCGTTTGTATCGTTGAGGCAATGAAACTTATGAACGAGATAGAATCAGAGTTCTCCGGCAAGATTACCCAAATCTGCGTGGAAGACGGCCAGCCGGTTGAGTTTGGTCAGGTTTTGATGTACGTAGAGTAGGCGGGCTGAGTATGTTTAACAAAGTTTTAATCGCCAACCGCGGCGAAATCGCGGTCAGAATCATAAGAGCATGCCGGGAGCTTGGCTTGCCGACCGTTGCGGTCTACTCGCAGGCGGACGCAAACTCGCTGCACGTAAGGCTTGCTACCGAGGCATACTGTATCGGCCCCGCGCAGAGCGCCAAAAGCTACCTGTCGATTCCGGCTATCATCTCTGCCGCAATGGCCTCAGGTGCGGACGCAATCCACCCGGGTTACGGGTTTATGGCGGAACGCGCCGATTTTGCAGAGCTTTGCGCGCAGCACGGGATAAAATTTATCGGCCCGTCGCCCGAGGCGATGCGCAAAATGGGCGACAAAGCGACCGCCCGCAAAACTATGATTGACAGCAGCGTACCTGTGACACCCGGCACCGACCTGATTGAAACAGCGCAGGATGTAATAGATTTTGCTAAAAAAGTCGGCTATCCGCTTATCCTGAAAGCGACAGCAGGCGGCGGCGGCAAGGGGATGCGCATCGTCCGCAACGACAGCGAAGTTGAAAGCAACCTGAACCTTTGCCAATCCGAGGCCCAGAACTTTTTTGGCAACCCCGGTGTTTACGTTGAAAAATATCTTGAAAACCCGCGCCATATTGAGGTCCAAATCCTTGGCGACAGCCACGGTAACGTGGTCCACCTTGGCGAGCGCGACTGCTCAATCCAGCGGCGCCACCAAAAGCTTATTGAAGAAGCGCCGTCACCGGCGATTGACACAAAAACCCGGTTTGAGATGGGCGCGGCAGCCGTTCGCGCGGCAAAAGCCATCAAATACGAGGGCGCCGGCACGTGTGAGTTTTTGCTTGACAGCGACGGCAAATGGTATTTTATGGAGATGAACACGCGGATTCAGGTTGAACACTGTGTCACCGAGATGATTTCAAACATTGACCTTGTGCGCGAGCAAATCCTTGTCGCAGCGGGCGAACAACTCGACTTTACGCAAGAAGATATCGTTCTGCGCGGCCACGCGATTGAGTGCCGGATTAACGCGGAAAACCCGGCAAAAGATTTTATGCCGAACCCCGGCAAAATCACGGGTTACGTGACGCCGGGCGGGTTTGGGGTCAGGGTTGATTCACACGCGTATCAGGATTACGATATCCCGCCGTACTACGACTCAATGATAGGCAAACTCATCTGCTGGGGCAGAACGCGCAACGAGGCGCGCCGCCGGATGTACCGCGCGCTCAAAGAGTACGTTGTTATGGGCGTTGAAACGACCATCCCGTTCCATCAGGATATTATTGAAGATCCCGTCTTTATCTCGGGTGATTTCAACACCGGGTTTATGGAAGACTACGCCAACCGCAAGGGTAAGGGTCAAAAGGGGTAAGGGTTACTGTTCGCGCGGAAGTTTTTTGAGCACGATGCGGTTGTTTTCCAGCTCAAGACTCATGTTGTCCAAGACCGGATTTATACCAAGTGCATCAAGTATATTTTTGGGTACAATAATCGACCAACTGTTTCCTACCGCTACAAATTTTTTCTTTAACATTGTTACCTCTATTATAATTCACATTATAACATTTTCCGCTTGACTTTTGCTAGAACCCGAGTTATAATCATGGTTATAGTTAGGAGGGAAAATGCTCACCGAAGATGAACTTGACCAACTTGAAGACGCTACATACAAGATTTACTCCTTTGTCAGGACGCTGGTTTGCCTCAACGAAGATATTGGCGATGAGCATACAATCTCCTGCAACCGCACAATCCTGGCCTACCTCCTGCCCGAAATAGACAAAATTACTGCAATGTTTTAGCTTTTGTTGTATAATAAATTATAATATGAGACGACTTTTGCTATTTTTGATACTTTTTTTAGCGCTGCCCTCTGTGGCTGATGAGATTAAGTTTGCGCAGGTGGCAGACGCCCACTACGACGCCCAAAACACCTACGCCAAAACGGTCTTGCAAAACACAATCCGCGACATAAACAAGCAGCGCGGCATTAATTTTGTCGTCTTTACCGGCGATAATATCAACCGTCCTGACCCGAAATCGCTTGAAGAGTTCGTCAAACTCGCCAACAAACTTGATATCCCCTACTACATCGTTATCGGTGACCATGACGTTTCGCGCGCGTCCGGTATGGACAAAACCCGCTACACCGACATTATCCGCCGCCATAATCTTTCTTACAAATACCGACGCCACAGCTATACCTTCACAAAAGGCCGATTTGTCTTTATTACCGCCGACGGCGCAAAAGAAATTATCCCCGGCCCAATCGGTTACTACAAAGAAGATACCCTTGACTGGTTGCAAAAACAGCTTGCCAAATACAAAAGACGTCACGTTGTAATCCTACAGCACTTCCCGCTGGCCAAAAACCAATCCAAGTCCAACGCCACCCACAAGGCCGAGGAATACCTGGCGATTTTGAAAAAAAATACCAACGTTATTGCCGTTGTTGCCGGCCACACGCACCGGAACGACGAAACCATGCGCGACGGCGTTTATCACATAACATCGCCCTCGTTGATTTCTGAACCAAATTCATATAAAATAATTAAAATTGTCACCACGAAAGGATTTTCACCAATGATTTATACGGAACTGCGCGAGGTAAATAAATGAGTTTGGCACTAAGTTTTGGCGTTATAACGTTTTTGTTGTTTGCGAACGGGTTTTTTGTCGCGTCGGAATTTGCGATGGTAAAGGTTCGCAAAACACGAATCGAACAGTTGATGAAAGAGGGTAACATCAGCGCAAAAATCGCCATGGAATCAGTAAACGATTTGGACAGATTTATCGCCGCGGTCCAACTCGGGATTACAATTTCCAGCATCGGCCTCGGCTGGGTCGGCGAGGATACGCTTGCGCGAATAATTGAGCCGGCGTTTGCGTTCCTGCCCGGAGTCAGTCAAATCATTGCCATCCACACAACCGCCGTATCAATCGCGTTTGTGCTGATAACAATAATGCACGTTGTCTTAGGCGAGCTTGTCCCAAAATCCATTGCGCTTGAATACCCGGAGCGCACCGCCTTGATTGTCGCACGCCCTATGAAAGCAATCACCTGGTTTTTTAGCCCGTTTATTAAAGTCCTCAACGGGCTCGGCTGGATGATTTTAAAGCTGATGAAAATCCCGCAGGCGCACAAGTCCTCGCTGGTCCACTCGTCCGAAGAATTGAACATGCTTGTCAACGACAGCTACATTGAAGGTGTCATTGACGAGACTGAAAAAGAGATGCTGCAAAACGTTTTTAAATTCTCCGATCTGACGGCAAAGCAGGTTATGACGCCGCGCACGGATATGATTTGTGTGAACGATGATATGCCGCTTGACGAGCTTAACCGCCTCGCCGCGGAAAACCAGTACACGCGCTACCCGGTCTACCACGAAGATATTGACAACATAACCGGATTTATCCACACAAAAGACCTCTACTCGCTGCTTTTGAAAGGTAAACAAAGTACCGTGGCGCAGCTTCGGCGCGATATTATGCTTGTGCCCGAAACCGTCACCATGGACAACCTCGCGCTGGAATTCAAGAAAAATAAGGCGCAAATGGCCGTTGTTGTTGACGAGTTTGGCGGAACATCAGGCTTGATTACGGTTGAAGACGTGTTTGAAGAAATTTTTGGCGAGGTTCAAGACGAGTTTGACGACGAAGAAGAATGCAATATCAAAGAGGTTGCACCAAACACTTACCTTGCGAATTCTATGATGCGCATTGACGAGTTTGCGGAATTTTTTGGGCTTGATGAGGACGAGATTGACGATGAGGACATTGACACAATCGGCGGTCTGGTCGTGAAATTGCTGGGCAAACTCGCGCAAAACGGCGACACCGCAAACTACAAAGAGTTTTTCTTTGTTGTGAAGGAAATTGACGGTGCGCGTATCACAAAACTTGAAATTGTGCGTCAGGAAACGTGCGAGTGCGAAAACCCTGCGGCCAACAATGATTTAGTCTAAAATTTTGACCCGCGTGACCGGCCAAAAAAGGAACACCGCCCGTCCGATAAACCGGTCTTGCTCCAATAGCCCCCAATACCTGCCGTCTTGCGAGTTGCCGCGGTTGTCACCGAGCATCATATACTGCCCTTCCGGAATCTCAAGCGGCCCGCAATGCATAACCTGCGTGCAAGACGTGTAATCATAGACACTTTTCACATACGGCTCATCCAGCTTTTCATCGTTGATATAAACCGACCACGCGCCGGTTTTATCGGGCTTGACCTCAAACTTGTCACCCGGCATCCCAACAACGCGCTTGATATAAGCGATGTCTTTGCAGAAAAATCCCGTCAGGCGCGAAAAAAGTTTCCACGGTGTGTTTTTAAGCTCGGTGAACGGCGGGTAAAACACCATCACATCCCCGCGCTCGGGCGTACTGTAAAATCTGGAAAACCGCTCCACAAATATACGATCGCCTTCAATCAGCCCCGGTTTCATAGAACCTGACGGTATCCAGCGGATTTCGCCCACGAAAAACCGGATGATTATGACCATCACAACCACAAAAACAACTGTCTCAACGGTCTCTTTGATAAACGGTTTGTATTTTTCGTAGAATTTATTCATTAACAAATCTCTCTAGCTCTTGCTTAAACTCATTGTCGTCCAAATGCGCAAGATTTGCAAGTGCCCGGCATGTGTAGTCGTGCAAAAGCTCTTTTGTCGCGTGCACGTTTAGGATTCCGGCTGCCTCGTCTTGTTCACGGCCGGCGATATCGTTCTTTATCTGGAAAAGCATCCCGAAGTCATGTGCAAACTCCCTGTCCAACCCGATACCGGCAAATGCCGCCTCAAACAACCCGGCCGTTTTTTGCTCTGTTTTGAGCAAATACTGCTCCAACCGCAGCCGCAGCCCTTTGGCCTCAAGCTGGGTGAACTCACCTAGGCACATGTTCTCCAAAACCTTTGCCAGCATCGGCATTGTTGCGGCCGGCACCATTTGAATAGCGCACGCGAGCAGGTAATCACCTGTTATCAGCGCCTTTTTATCACGGAACGCGGATTGGCCGCGCCGCATATCGGCTTCGTCAAGAATATCATCGTGCAGCAGCGATGCGTTGTGGATAAGCTCAATCGCCGTCAAAAAATCCCGGTCGGCATCGGTGACCTCAAGCCCCGACGCAAGCTTGTACAACAGCGCAAGCTTTGAACGGATACATCTTGAACCCGCCGCAGGCGAGTATTTCTCAACAACATTTTTTACAATAATATTAACCGATTGCTGCACGACATTCCTCGCAAATCCCGTCTTTCAGTTCGCGGAATTTCCAGCAGCGCTCACATTTTACGCCCCCGGCCTTTGTCACCCACACGGTAAAATCGTCTTCCGTATACTCGTTGAAAACATCTTGCGGTTTGTCGCCGGTAAAATAAACCTGCGAAACAATAAAAATATCATCTAATTTTTTATTTTTCACTTCCCATTTTCCGCTAATATAAACTGCTGCTTCAAGCGAGCTGCCGATTTTT
>QMCD01002014.1_pt2 | contig 11702 bp, 11 predicted proteins | sample 1821841 | NCBI WGS metagenome assembly QMCD01 (sample SAMN01991225, study PRJNA193472) | Termite gut metagenome, whole genome shotgun sequencing project. | isolation source: worker | host: Macrotermes natalensis | reverse complement strand
CCAAAATTCCTCCTCGTCAAGAGGACAAAAAAGAAGTTATGCCCTTGCTCGCGGCAAAATTACTTCTTTAGAGTCTTCCGGCTTTTACGGCTGCGGCACAGCTGAAGATATCCACTTCATTTCCTCTTGTAAAAAAATTTTAAAATAAACAATTTGGCATGTCAATATTTTTTGTGTTATAATAAATTTAACTTAAAAGGGGAGGTTATATTATGAAGAAGTTTTTAGCAGGGATGATGGCATTTATGCTTATGAGCATGCCGGCGATGGCAATTGTTGATGTAAACAAGGATTATTGGGCGGCAAAAGAGATAAAAAAGGTTGTTGATGACAATATAATGGCGCTTGATGCGGACGGTAAATTCGTACCGGAAGGCAAAATGAGCCGGATTGAGTTTGTAAACGCGCTGCTTGTGGTTTTGGCCAACGCAAACGCTGATGTTACAACGGGCAATGTGTTTGTTGATGTAAACCAGTCAACACCTTATTACAGTAATATTCTTCGCTCGGAGCAGCTTGGGCTTGTGTACGGGTATCCGGACAAAACTTTCAAACCCAACCGCAAAATGACCCGCGCTGAAACCCAGTCTGTCGTCAGCCATATAACAATTGATAACACAGCGGACACCTCATTGCTTAACCAATTCACGGATGCGGCAAAAATCCCCGGCTGGGCAAAAATTCCGTACGCCGAGAGCATTGAGCACGACATCTACGTGAACCACCCGAACGCAAACGAGCTGCGTCCGAACGATATCCTGACCCGCGCTGAGGCAGCTGTTTTGCTGGCAAGATTGAAAGACAAAATCGCGCTGGTTAAAAAACAATACTACGGTGCAGAAAATATTGAGCACCTTGACGTTAAAAGAAACGCGCCTTGCAACCAGGTGAAAATAGCCGGTGCAAAAAAGATAATCATGTCCGGCAACGTGCTCCAAATAGAGTATGAGGAAGCCTTCAAATCAAAAGAGCATAACGCGGGCGACATCGTGTTGTTTGAGTTTGACGAGAATCTTTACACGGTTGAAGGTACTTTGATAATCCCGTGCGGTTCAATAGTTGAGGCAAGTGTTCTTGAAATCTGCCCGCCAAAAATGTTCAACAAAAACGCACGCGTTTATATGCAGATGAACAAAATCACCTTACCTGACGGCAAAGTCGTTGCGATAAACGCAAAACCGTTCTACAAGGATTACGCGCTTAAAGAAGGCTGGTGGATGAACGCCGGTAAAGTTCTTCTTTACACGCTTGCCGGCGGTGTTGTCGGCGGCGGTGCGGGTGTCGGGATTGCATTTATCCCTGATCCTGTGAAAGTCGGTACAGGCATAGGCATAGGTGCACCGGTTGGTGCAGGCATCGGGCTTGTGACAGGACTTGTCACACCGGGGCTTGACTACAACGCAAGAGAGGACGAACAAATCTACGTAATCCTTCTTGAAGACACCTGTATATTGCAATAATTGTAAAGATTTGTTAGAATAGTAACAAATTAGAGTATGTTCAGCCTTTAATACAGGCACAGAGGAAAGTGTATGCAAATCACCCCTGTAAGTATGAGTTTCGGCTCCCACAGGCAAATATATAAAGACAGCGAGACCAACAAAGCGCTCCTGCCGGTACTAATCGGAGCAACAGCGGTAAGCATTCTGGGCGCTATGACGTTAATTTCACAAATAAAGACCGGCAAGGGCGCTGCTGCAGATTTCCTCAACAACGCAAAAATCGGCAAGGAATTGATTTCGGAGGTTAAAGATTTCAACATGTTCAAGCCAAAAACGTACTCAAATCTTATCAAAAATATGAAATACGGACCGCTTGATATCATTGCGATGGCGGGCGCCTCCGCGGGCGGCGGGTTGGCTGCCGGGTGTTTGATTGACGGCAAAAACAAACGGGCAAAGCTTGAAGAAACCATCTACCAGATGGTTGGCAACATCTTGTTCCCGATTGCGTCAATAACAGCGACAAACGCGCTGATTCCAAAGACTGTTTTTAAACCGCTGCGTATTTTAGCAAGCCTTGGAGCAGGTGCGCTGGGTATTTTTGCCGGAAACAAGGTGGCAAACCGGCTTAACAACCATATTTTTAAAGATAAAGAACAAAGATGTATAAAATTTTCTGATATGACAGCACACGTTGATGACGCCTGCGCTACCGTCGGGCTTGCAGGCAAGGGTATCTCGTTCTGTGAAAACTTTGCAAAAATACTACCGGCAGCGTTGCCTGTCGCAGGGGTATCAATTGGGTTAGCTGATGAGGAGGATGTGGCATGAATATTGCAAAACTGGGTCCCGCCGTTAATTTTGGTACAAGAGTGTCTGTGTCAGACACCATATATAAAACGACTCTTGATGACATATTAAGTGTACCGGAACAGGCTAATTTTGCCTGCGGACTACACCATCTGGAAAACAACGGTAAAGACGATGCCGCAACATTTTATCTGACGATTGAGAATGCCATCGGCTGCACGATAAGATATAAGGAAAACGGGAGAGTCTACCGGCTCAACTCACAGATGAAAAAGGACGAGTTTTCAAATCCGGATTTTTTAAGCCCACGAGATATTGTGAGATTGTACAACGAAACCGCCTCCATCATGTCTTATAAAAAAGACAATGGCAAAGTCGCACCTGCGATGGCACCGCCGCTGGACAGATACCGCGTGCTTAAAATCGCATAGGGATAAGATTAATATATTCTTCAAGCGGCGCATCGTTTAGACAGCACTCAATTATTTTTCTGCCGGTTGGATGCAGTTCAGGTGTGTTGAATTTGGCCAATTCTTTTTTGAAGAAGTCGCTTAATACTTTTGCGCCCGCATCATAGCCTTTGATTCCGACCTCGGCCTGTGTTTCAGGACGCAGGAAGGCTTTTCTGACGTACTGGCCGTCAACTTTAAGGCTTTCAAGGCAATACCCTAGCAGCGGCAGCCGTGCAGGCACCAATTGTTCTTCTTTGAACTTGGCGCTGCCGCGTCTTGCCAGATATTCACGCATAATCCATTGCGGCATAAAGCCGACTTTGTAGTAGCCGATATGCTGGTTCGGAATCAAGATATAGCGTGTGTAGGGCGAGCCCAAAATCTGTTCAAGTAGCAGGTTGGCCTGAGTCACCATCTTGCCGGTCGCAAACGGCCAGTATGAGCCGACGCCTTCGCTTTCCAGAACTGCACTGCCTTCGGTGTCAATAATACTCGGGTTGTTGTAGCCTCTTGGCGCAACCAATCTCCACAACCACGCAAGCGCGGGCGGTATCATGTGGAACATCCCCAAAATCCCGTAGCTCGGATTATCCAGGCTGCAAGGCGGTGTACGCACCCCAAAACTTCTGACATCAACTTCAACCGGCTCGTTTACGATGTTAGGAACCATCGTGCGCGGCAGGACAACGCGCGGGTTCGGGCACGGCGTGCCGTCAGAATCAAGCGTGTGCTCCCAAACCAGGCAGGTCGCCGACGGAACACCTTGGATATTCATAAACACGAGCGGCTCGGACGGCTGGGTGTACAATTTTTCATAAACCATCTCCGTCCCGTATTCTTTTATGTTATCAACCCTTAAAAACCAGCCGTCTTCGGCATCGCTTACGACAAGTTTTTTGCTGTCACCTTGATGTTCCGGGTGGCACAGCGCCATATCATCAGCAATCGGGTGCAGCTCGCACGGTTCTGCGATATTTAGGTAGAAATTCTCTTTTGTATCAAGGTTTTGCCCGATAATAATCCGGCCGTCCTGCTCGCGGTGGATGTTTTCGCCCATCTCGCTCTTGCCGCCGCCTGATGCGCCCTCGTGCATAATAACTATCTCATTTTCATACGGGGTTATGACCTTGACCGCAGATGCGTGCGCGGTCACCCAGTTTTCTTTTTCGCCCGCGTCCAGCAAAAAGCCGTATATCCCTTTTTTTGCGCTCGGACCGGGATAAAGGTTGTATGAAAACATCTCGTAGACGTCGTTTTTGCGGTTGTGTACAACAAGTTGTTTGCCGTCAAAATGCGTGTGTCTGAACGGCGGCGCCAAATATATTATGAATTTTGGCTTGAACGCGCCTTTGTTCTCGTCAATATCAACAAAATGCTGCAGCCCTGCAAGCGCACAGGCAAAAAACGCGGCATTTTTCGGTGCAATCAAAAGTGATTCGTACTGTCCGCCGGCCAAAAACGGCATCACAATCAGCTCCTGTTCTTTAAGCCAATCAAGCGTTTGACCGCGCAGCGGCGCAAAGTCTTTTTTGTAAGTGTCTTTGAACGTGGGTTTATCGGTCGGGTTTGCGTCCGCAACAACAAGGCACTCCGGGTCGCGGCGTCTCATGTAATCGTCAACGTAATTAACAACCACACCGTTTTTACATTTCACAACAGTCGCCTCGGTGACAGACTTGCCGCCCACATCATAATTAACATCAAAACTACCGGTATCAGAGCCTCCGAGCGCCATCGCAAAAAGCTCGGACTTTGTTTTCGGGACAATAAGATTTTTGCAATTGCCAATCACGTCCAAAAGTTCTTTTGTTAAATTAAATTTTTCCAGCAGTGTAACCATAAAATAATCATATCAAACATAAATATAATTGTAAAGAATCTTTTTTGTGCAATAATTATAAACGAAAGGGAATTTGAATATGAAAGACAAAACTTTTTTGATGATACCGGGGCCGACACCTGTGCCTGAGAGCGTGATGTTGGAGACGGCAAGACACCCGATAGGCCACAGGAGCAGCGAGTTTTCGGCGATATTGAAAGAAGTTTATGAGAATTTGAAATATGTTTTTCAGACCAAAAACGATGTGTTTGTGTTCACGGCAAGCGGCACAGGCGCGATGTGCGCGGCGCTGGAAAACCTCGTGAATCCGGGAGATAAAGTTCTTTGCCTTTCTATGGGGAACTTTGGCGAGCGGTGGGCAAAAATCGCCGAATCGCGCGGCGCGGTCATAGAAAAAATAAAAGTGGACGCCGGACAGGTTATTGATGCACAGGTTTTGCAGGAGAAACTTGCTCAATTTAACCCTAAAATTGTGACGTTGACGCACAGCGAAACCTCAACGGGCGCAGCAAACGACGTCAAAACTCTTTGCTCAATCATACGCAAACACGGCTGCCTGAGCGTTGTTGACGGGGTGACAAGCGTTTGTGCGATGCCTTGCAAACCGGACGACTGGGACATTGATGTGCTTATTTCCGGCTCGCAAAAAGGGTTTATGGCGCCTCCGGGGCTTGCGTTTTTGACCGCAAACGAGCGCGCGTGGAAGGTTTACGAGCAGTGTGAGCACCCGAGCTTTTATTTTGATTGGGCAGCGCACAAAAAAGCCGTGGCAGACGACACAACACCGTTCACGCCCGCGGTCAACCTGATTGCAGGGCTCAATGTTGCGCTGAAAATGATTAAAGATGAAGGAATTGACAATATGAACGCGCGCCACAAAAAGCACGCAATGGCCCTTCGCGCGGCAATAAGAGCGCTCGGGCTGCAGCTGCTGGTTAAAGACGACAGCAACGCAAGCTGCGCGATAACTTCCATCGTGCCGCCGGAGGGGATTTCCGTGCCTGATATCCGCAAAACTTTGAAAAACGATTATGATATCGTGGTTGCAAACGGGCAGGGCCAGCTGCAAGACAAAATTTTCAGAATGGGGACGTTAGGGTTTGTGTGCGACAGGGATTTAATCGGCGCGGTCGGCGCGCTTGAAGCGTCGCTGCAAAAGCTTGGCCACAGATTTGAAACAGGTGCCGGAGTTCAGGCGCTATTGAAAGGATTGCAATAATGAAAGTTTTGGTAACCGATAAAATCAACGAATCCGCCGGAAACATTATCTCACCTGTTGCCAAGGTGGATTTTTTGCCGACGATGACAGAAGACGAGCTGGTCAAAATCATCGGCGATTACGACGCGCTGATGGTCAGAAGCCAGACAAAGGTGACGCCAAAAATTATTGAGGCCGGCAAGAACCTTAAAATCATCGGCCGCGCAGGGGTTGGTGTTGACAATATTGACGTTGACGCTGCAACACAAAAAGGGATTATCGTTGTGAATTCGCCTGACGGCAACACGATGGCCGCAGCAGAACACACAATTGCGCTGATGCTTGCCGTTGCGCGCAACATCGCACCGGCCGCAGCTTCAACAAAGCAAGGGCAATGGGAGCGTTCAAAGTTCACCGGTACAGAGCTTTACAACAAGACTCTCGGGATAATCGGGCTTGGTAAAATCGGCTCGCATGTCGCTCAGGTCACAAAAGCTCTCGGGATGAAGATTTTGGTTTTTGACCCTTACACATCAAAAGAGGTTGTTGAAAAAATCGGCGCGGAATGCGCACCGTCACTGGATGAGTTTTGGGGTGAGTGCGATTTTATCACAATCCACGCGCCAAAAACCAAAGACACCCTCAACCTTATAAACAAAGATACCATCGCGAAGATGAAGAAAAATGTGCGCATCATAAACTGCGCGCGCGGCGGGATTATTAACGAGGCCGACCTTGAAAAAGCTATTGAAGACGGACAGATTGCAGGCGCGGCGCTGGATGTTTTTGAGGATGAGCCAAATATCCAGAACTCACCTCTGGTCAAAGGCGGGAACAATGTCGTGCTCACCCCTCACCTTGGCGCGAGCACGGAAGAGGCGCAGATTAACGTTGCAATTGACGTGGCGCAGCAAATAAAAGCGGTTTTGTCGGGCGGTTCCGCATCGTCAGCGGTGAATATTCCGTCTTTGCGGCCTGACAAATTAGAACCGGTCAAAGACTATATGCAGATTGCCGAAAACGCCGGTGAGCTGGCCGCTCAGATGGCAAAAGGCGCGATAAAAACTATTGAGATCACAGCCTCGGGCGAGCTTGCGCTTTTGGATATCCAGCCGCTTGAAATCGCCGTTTTAAAAGGTGCGCTTTCCACTCTTTTTGAGGGCGTCAACTACGTCAACGCACCGGTAATCGCAAAAAAACGCGCGATAAATATTGTTTCGTCAAAGGTGAACAACAATTCCGACGGGCTTTTGGAGGTAAAACTTGTGACCGATAAAGACACCGTGATAACTGCCGGCAGCCTTACCGACATCGTAAAAATCAACGATTACAAGACCGGTATCCGGCCGCAAAAGCATATGCTGCTTGTTCCGCACGTGAACAAACCGTCAATGATTGCCAAGGTTGCACAGGTTATCGGTGAATCCGGTATCAACATAAGTTCGATGAATGTTGTCCAAAAAAGCGGTGCGTTGTCTCTTATGGTGATAAATACTGACGCCGAAGCCGACGGTGATGTTCTGGACAAGATTGAAAAAATTGACGGTGTACACGAGCCAAAATATGTCAGGCTGAACGCATGAAGCTGGCTGTTTTTGATTGCGATTCAACTCTGATTGATGGCGAGACCATTGAATTTTTGGCGGCAGCCTGCGGGATTGAGGCGCACGTCAAGCGCATCACAGACAAGGCGATGAACGGCGAGATGGATTTTTTTGAGAGCCTTGTGGAACGCGCAGCGTTTTTAAAAGGGCTTTCCGTTGAAAAAGTTGATGAGATTTGCGCTGATTTACCTCTGATGCCGGGCGCAAAAGAAACGGTTAAAGGGCTGCAAGAGCGCGGTTACAAGGTTGTGTGTTTTTCCGGCGGGTTCAAAAACGCGACCGTGCCGTTGTGCAAAAAACTGGGGCTGGATTGCGAGTTTTCAAATATCTTACACGAAAAAAACGGGCTGCTGACCGGCAAGGTCGGCGGGGAGATGATGTTCTCGGACAGCAAAGGCCAGATGCTTTTGCGGCTGCAAAAACTTTTCAATATCAGCAAAAAAAACACCCTCGTTGCGGGCGACGGCGCAAACGATTTGAGTATGTTTGAGCACGCAGATATCCGCGTTGCTTTTTGCGCAAAAGAAATCCTGAAAAAGCACGCCAATATTGTGATTGAAGAGAAAGATTTGAAACTCATTCTTGCAAATCCGTTGGTTTTATGATACAATTTGTTCAAATGAGGAGAAAAAGATGAGAAAATTTAGTTTGGTTATTGCATTTTTGTTGGTAGTTTCGCTCGTGGTTTGCGCGCTGGCGATAAGTTATCCTAAGCTGGCGCCGTATATCAATAAAATCACACAAAAAACACCGGACGGGTATCTTTCGCAAACCTATTCAAATGAACTTAAGCAGGCCCGCGAACTTTTGCAAGATGAGCACAGTCAAAGCGTTTTTGACTCATCTGTTACGATGTATAATTTAGTCGGAGATAGCAGCTTTAACGAAGAGGCGCTAAAATCTCTCATTGAAAGCGGCAAATTTAAGCTGCCGGTTATGTCAGAGACACAGGTTTACTTCAACCCTGCTGTCGCGTTAAAATCAGGTGATGTTGTGATTGATGCCGGAGCGTTAGGTACCGCAGACGGGATGCCGATGCAGCGGTTTGCACAAGAGGTTGGACCGGACGGTAAAGTTTTTGCATTTGACCCGGACCCGACTGATTTTGAAACCTGGATTGCATCCCTTCAAGCAACCCCCGATTTAAAAATTGAGCTTATCCAAAAAGCGGTGTCCAATACATCCGAAGCAAGTCAGTTATATATCCTGCCTTGGGGCGGTTCAAGCCTGATGTGGAATGTTGAAGGTGCAACAATATTGCCGGTTCAAACTGTCAGTATTGATGATTTTGTGAAAGAACGCAACCTTGAACGGGTTGATTTGATTAAAGTGGACGCAACGGGGGCAGACTTGATGGTTCTTCAAGGCGCAGCGCAGACTTTGAGCCAGTTTAAACCGGTGATAGCGGCCCGTATTTGCAACACTGACAAGGATTTGTTTGAGTTGATTTTGTATCTGAACTCGCTTGGACTTGGTTATCAATTTTGGCTTGACGCACACGGTTCCGATTTTTATTGGGGCAGAGTGCTGTACGCGAAAGTTGTTGAGTAGAGCTTTATGAATAAAATAGGCGCGATACTTATATGTTTGTGCGTGGTGGGCGTACTTATTTTAGTAGACCACGTAATGCTTGTACCCAGATATGACGGGGCGTTTTCGCGCGAACACAGTGAAAAAATCAAACAGGCCCGTGCGCTTTTATCTGACCGTCGCAGCCGGCAGGTTTTTGACGCATCGGTTAAACTCTACGATTTTCCGGATTTTATCAGGACTGATGGTTTCAATTCTACAGAAAGATTGGTTGCGGCAGGGTTGTTAAAACCGCCGGCACCTGCGGGATTCAAGCAATATTTTCACCCGGCTATTCCAATCGCCAGAGATTCTGTCGTAATTGACGCCGGCGCGTTTGGCGGAAGATATGATATGCCGATGCGTGATTTTTCGCGTATGGCAAGACGAGGTACGGTGCTGGCGTTTGACCCCGATCCGACGGATCTTGAATTTTGGGTTGACAGGTTAAAGGTCTGGTCGCCTGATAATATTGAGTTTTATCCGATAGCGCTGTGGAATAAATCGCAAAACATGCAGTTGACAATTTTGCCCTGGGGTGGCTCAAGTTTAGTTGAACCTTCGTATATTGGCCGGAAAATCGATGTTAGAACCGTCAGTATTGATGATTTTTTAAAAGAACGCAATCTTGAACAGGTTGATTTCATTAAAATAGACACTCAAGGATCAGAGCTGCATATTCTCGCGGGCGCACAGCAAACACTGCGCCGGTTCAAACCCGATGTTGCGGTCAGCGTATTTTATAACCCGGATGATTTATTCAGGCTTATGTTGTATCTTGACTCGCTTGATTTGGGTTACAAATTCTACCTTGAATCACACAACCCGCAATATTTTTACATGGGCAGAGTGCTGTACGCAAAGGCAAAAAAATAAACGTCTATACGTTGTATTCCAGCCACTTGCCTTCTTTTTTAATATATTCATAGATATAGCATTTTGCGCACGGATTTTTTTTATTCTCCGGCGCCTGACCGATGAGCATTTTTTTTGCGTACAAATAATCCGATTTATTCAGCGCTTTTGTCAGTCCTTGCTTGAACGCATTCCCTTTAAAGAACCCGTAATGGTTACAGCAGCAGCCGAGCAGCTGTCCGTCAAAGCTGATTAACGGCCTGTTCCAAAGCTGGTCGCAGGTTTGCGCAGAAGGCGCGGTATCCGCTTGTGAAAAATCACCGCCCGGCTTGTAGAGCTCTTTTTTCACAATTTTCATATCCTCTTTTTTTATCGGCGAATATTCCGGGCGAAAATTAGGTACGCAAAAAATCCCTATTTTCAACTTCCCGGCAATTTTTCTTGCCTTTGGAATATCTGAAAGATTGTGGCCGAACATTATATATTTCCAGGCGATTGCAGGGTAGGGACTGTTGTATTGCGCTTTATAGGCGTTAATTTTTTTGATATTTGCGATAACTTTTTTAAAATCGCCGCCGCGGCGGTAGATTGAATAAACTTCCTGACTTGCACCGTCAATTGAAAAAACTATATCCCGGAATTGGTATTTTACAAGCGCTTCGGCCAGTTCATCGCTGACAGTGTTGCCGTTCACCCCGCCAAACGCCGTCAACGTGATATTTTTTTCGTGCGCATATTTTATTATATCAATCAACTCGGGGTTCAAAAATATCTCACCGTTGTTTGCCAGTTCAATATCTTCAACCGTGTTTTCATCAACAAATTTTTTAAAATCCTTGAACTTCAAATAACCAAAGTGGTTGTATTGTTTTATGAACCCCTTTGACGGGCACGCCGGGCAATCCAGCTGGCACATTGTACACGCATCTATCCTGAATTTGGTCGGCAGATTTGAGGCCGCAAAAGCGCGCGGAAATGTACCGCAAAGCGCACACGCTCCGAGCAGACCTGTTGTTTTTATGAAGCTGCGCCGGCTTATATTTTTACACATTCGGGTCAAGCCAAACCCCTTCCTCTTTCATCATCTTATATGTGTGGCAGGTCGTGCAGGGGATACCTTGTTTTTCCGGAACTTTTCCGGCGAGCATTTTTTTTGCGTACAAATAATCCGCACTGTTCAAGGCTTTCTTCAACCCCTGTTTGAACACATTTGCCTGATAGAACCCCTGGTTGCAGCAGCAGCCAAGCAACTGCCCGTCAAAGCTGATTTGCGGCTGGTTGAACATAGCATCGCAAATAACGGCTTTATCTTTTATATCGCCCATAAGATCCCAGCTCATCTTGTCAGAGCTCAATTCTTTTTGCACAAACTCTTTGTCTTTCTCTGCTATCGGAGAATATTGCGGCGTAAAATTCACACTGTACTGCCAGTACATCCCCAAATCCGCCGCCATTTTTTTGGCTTTCAACATATCGCACACGTTGTGGCCAAAAATTATATATTTCCAGCCAAGTTCGGGATATTGGCTTTTGTATTGCGCCTTGTATTCGTTAATTTTTTTGATATTTGCGATAACTTTGTTGAAATCGCCGCCGCGGCGGTAGATTGAGTAAACTTCCTGACTTGCGCCGTCAAGCGAAAACAGGAGGCTTCTGACCTGATATTTTACAAGCGCCTCGGCCATCTCATCTGTGATTGCGTTGCCGTTCCCCCCGCCGTAGACTGTTAACGTAATATTTTTTTCGTTCGCATATTTTATTATATCAATCAGTTCAGGGTTCAAAAATATCTCACCGTTGTTTGAAATCTCAATTTCTGTCACAGTATTTTCATCCACAAATTTTTTGAAATCTTTGAACTTCATATAACCGTAGTGATTATTTGCTTTCAAAAACGGTTTTGAAGGACACGCAGCGCAGTTTAAATTACAT
>QMCD01002763.1_pt1 | contig 11703 bp, 10 predicted proteins | sample 1821841 | NCBI WGS metagenome assembly QMCD01 (sample SAMN01991225, study PRJNA193472) | Termite gut metagenome, whole genome shotgun sequencing project. | isolation source: worker | host: Macrotermes natalensis | reverse complement strand
CGCGCCGCAGTAGGCCGAGAGCGGCCCGATGGCCGTCTTCTGATGCACCGTGACGAGGTTCGAGATGACGAGCGCGCGGTAGAGCTTCTCCCTGCTCGCGCCCAGTGCTTTCGCGTATTCGATAACCGGAAGGGAGGCCGTCATCCCCTGATTACCGCTGCCGGAGTTGATCACAACCGGCAGTTCGCACCCATTCATGCGGGCGTCGGAACCCGCCGCGGCGGCAGCCTTCGCACGAATCCGGACATCGTCTCCGAAGGTCTTCAGCAACACTTTTCCGATATTCGCCCCGTAGTCGCGCTTCATGCCCTCCTCGGAGATCGCGGTGTTAAATGCGATCTGACGATCCAGAACGCTGCGGATATCCTCTATCTCGATCGTCTCGGCAAAATGAAAAATGCCCTCCATGGACAGCAGGCCGTAGTCCGGGAAGTTGGAAGCAGCGGCATCAGAAACATCGTGCCGCTCCAGCACGCGTCCGTCCTTTTCAACAAGAACGATGTTCACGTGCTCGTGCAACGTCCTCGCCCTCGCCCACGATTCACCCTTGTGCACAATCACAGCGATGTCGAGCAGATAATCCGACTCCGCGGGACGCGTCAAGATCTCCGTACTTTTCAGATAATCGCGGAACGCAGCCCTCTGCGCGGGGGAGACGTTCGCGATGACCTCCAACCCCTTCGTCTCGTCGCCGGTGAACGCGCCAATCGCAGCTGCTGCAGCAATGCCGCGGCAGCCATCCGTGTTCGGAATGACCACGCTTTTCACATTTTTGACGATGTTTCCGCTCGCCTCGACCTCGATCCGGTCCGGAATCTCCCCCAGAGCGGCCCGTGCCCTCGCCGCGCAGTAAGCAATCGCGATGGGCTCCGTGCACCCCATGGCGGGGACCAGCTCCCGCTCGAGAATCCTGATATAGCACCGATACGTCGGATCATGACGTTCCATGCCTACTCCACCTCGCCTCGTGTATCCGCGATCTTCCCGAACAGAACGCAGAGGCTGCGCGTGGCGTTTCTAAAATCCTCGACATAGAAACGCTCGTTCGGAGAGTGCGAACGATTCTCGGGTCTTCCCCATCCAAGGATCAGCATCGACGGAATTTTCAGGGAGTCCTTGATCTCGCTGATGATGTGAATCGTCCCGCCGGATCGGATAAAGGCGGGCGCCACGCCGAAGCCCTCCTCTATAGCCTCCGCCGCGAGACGAACATTCGGGTCGTCGATTTCCGTGACGACCGGCGTCGCACCGAACTGATACCGGACATCGACCGCCACCCCCGGGGGAACGTTCGCCGCGAAAAAATCTTTGAATCGTTGAAAGATCACATCGGGACGCTGATCCGGAACCAACCGCACACTGATCTTGGCGGACGCCCTCGCTGGAATCACGGTTTTCGATCCCTCTCCTGTAAATCCGCCCCACATGCCGTTAATCTCGAGCGCCGGTCTGGCACTCTTTCTCTCGATCGCCGAATAGCCGCGCTCTCCCGCGAGGGAGGGCATGCCAAGGCTTTCGGCGACGGCAGCCTCGTCGTACGGCACCTGCGCCATGAGATCGCGCTCGCGTGTGCCGAGTGGGCGCACGTCGTCATGGAAACCGGGGATGACGATCCTGCCGTTTTCATCCTTCATCTTCGCCAACACGCCCGCCAGCACCTCAGCCGCGTTCAGGCCGATGCCGCCGAAGAGGCCCGAGTGCAGGTCGTGCGACATCGTTCGCAGTTCGACTTCGAACGCCGAGATCCCGCGGAAGCCGCAGGTGATCGCAGGAATATCCTTCGACAGCATGGAACTGTCCGATACGAAGAAGACATCGCTGCGCAACATGTCCCCCTTCTCCGCGATGAATCGAAGCAGGCTCTTGCTGCCGACCTCTTCCTCCCCCTCGACCAGAAAAATAATATTCAGCGGAATCGACCCGCTCACGCGCTGGTACGTCTCAAGGGCCTTGACATAGGTGTAGAGCTGCCCCTTGTCGTCATTCGCCCCGCGCGCAAACACGGCCCCCTCCCGGAACGTCGGCTCGAACGGCGGGCTCTCCCACTCGTCCAGAGGGACCTCGGGTTGCACGTCGTAGTGTCCGTAGATCAGAAGGGTCGGCGCGGACGGGTCATGCTCGTACCTTGCGATGACGATCGGCCACCCCTCCGAGGGATGCAACTCCCCCTCGAAGCCACCTCACCCTATCAAGGAACCCCTCCGCCGAGCGGACCATCGCATCCCCACTGTCGGAGTAGGCGCTGACACCGGGGATGCGCAGGAAGTCGCACAACTCCTCCATATACCGATCCAGCGAGCGATCGATATCCTCAAAAAAATCCGCGTATCTCGAAATTTGCATGCGTTCATCCTCCCATCCGCTTCATCCCCGCAACACCCATCGCGCTCACGGGGTGGAGCGGACGAAGCTCACTGTTTCGCTTCCTTCGCCGTCCATCCGTAGTGACCGATCAGGTTGTTCAGCGTCCAGTACTCCTGTACGTTGTAGCAGAACGCGAACGGCTTGAACCGGTCGATCATCACCTTGTCCTTGTCGTTCAACACCTCTTCGTCCGCGTGAGTCGCCACGACCTCGGCGATAAAGATGTCGTGCGATCCCAAAGCAATGACGTGCTTCGTCACGCACTCGATGTTCACCGGGCACTCCTTGATCATCGGTACCTTGACGATCGACGCGGGGATCTTCGTAAATCCGGTAACATCCCACTTATCGGCCTTGCGTGCGCTCAAAATGCCGCAGAGGTCCGTCTCCTTCGTCAGATTCTCGCCGGGGATGTTGATGACGAACTCCCCGGTCTCCTTCAGCATGTCGTATGAGTAGCGCGTGTCGCGCACCGACATGTAGACCATCGGCGGGACGGCGTTGACGATGCCGCCGTAGGAGATGGTAATCAGGTTCGAGTTGCCCTCCTTGTCCGCGACGGTCGCGATGAAGGCGGGGATTGGGGAGACGGCGGCGACAGCACCGATATTTTTCTTAGACATGAACGACTACCTCCAGTATGTTCGTTTTTCTTACTTGCACGGCTCGTCGTTGACGACCCACACGCGCGTCTTTGCCTGCCAGGTGGCGATGCCGCCCATGAGTCCCCAGCACGTCTCCGGAATGCGAATGAACGTGAAATAGGTGCGGTGCGTAGAGACACCGAGCACGTCCCTCAAAATCGGCGTGAGCGCGACGGTAATGTCGTTGTTCGTCTTGTGGTCGATACCCACCATGCTGCGCACGTCGACGAACACCATCGGGTCGGTCGAATTTCCCATCACGCCGTCGACTTTCTGCAGCGTGACCATGACTGCCTCTTCGTTCTTGTGTGCCTGTTCGACCATCGCCTTTGTCGCTCCACTCAGGATCCGGTCCCTGTCACCTTCGGAATATGCTACGTTTGTCTGAATAAGTACTGCGGGCATTCTCAACATCCTCCTGTGCTTTTATTTTATTTTTGTAAAAAATCAACCGTTTCGGATCGACTGGTCGTTCGTATAATAGGTCGTCCGGTGGGACCAGTGGTCCGTACGCACATGATATCTGCTCATGTAGGCCGTCTTGTCGTTTGCCGTGTAATAGACGCGCTTGATGCTGAGCAGAGGAAAACCGACCGGGACCTGAAACTCCTCCGCCGCGGTTTCATCCGCTACGGCCGCGCGAATTTCCTCCTCGGCCCGATCGGACATGATACGAAAGTTCCCCTCCAAAATCTCGCTGATGATGAAAAAATCTCCCGCGCGTTTAAACACATCGATACCGAGGGAACCCCTGACGTAATTGTGCATGGAGTACATCGGGATGTCTCTGAGGTAGCGAAGGCGATGAATATGGATGGCCTGCTGGCCGTCCTCGAGCGAGAGAACCTGCCTGACCTCGTCGTCCGGTTCCTCCATGCGGACCCACAGCGTTTTGCTGCTGACGCTGTCGAAATCCCGCTCGATATCCAGGGAAAAACCGCTCGAAAAGAGCCAGTGACTCTGTTTTTTCCTGTCCGTGACGAAGGTCCCCCGCCCCTGTCGCCGGAGCAGAAATGCCTCCTGCGCGAGCATCGCAAGTGCCTGCCGGACGGGAGCCCGACTTGCATCGTAGATTTTTTCGAGCTCGGCTTCGGGGGGCAAGCGATCCCCGGGCTTGAGTACGCCCTGAAGAATCTGCCCTTTGATATCCGTATAGATGTTGTAATAAAGCGAGTTCGCCTGCGTCTGCATGATTACCGCTTTCCGGGTTCGTTTCGCCCTTGTTGTTTATACTCTTTATGCACAACAGATCTTTTCAATCATATGAGGAAGCACTTACCTGTCAAAGTAATTTTACAAAAAATATCCGTGACCTTTTACAGATCGTAAAGCGGTTCGAACTTCCGCTTGAGATACTCGATGTAATGGCTCGCAGAGAGCGTCTCGCCGGAAAATTTTTGAAGGATTTCGGCAGGGGAGTAAAGCGCGCCGTATCGACGGACGTTCTCGTTGTGCCACGCGTTGATTGCATCGAACTCGCCTCGGCCGATCGATTTCCAGAAATCCGGGACGGATTTTTGTAACGCGGCTAGGAAGTGTCCGTCGTAGCAGTTCGCGAGCACGTAGTTCTGGTAGTAGCCGATCCATCCGCTGAACCACTGCACGTCCTGCAAAATGCCCTCGGCGTACGTCTTCGGGCGGACGCCCAGATATTCTTCGTACTTGTCCGCCCACAGATCCGGCAGGTCGTCCACGCTCAACCCCTCGTCGTAATAGCGCTTTTCCAGCTCGTAGCGGATGATGATGTGGAGGTTGTACGTCATCTCGTCGGCTTCGAGACGAATGGGCTGGAACACAACGGCGTTCAGGTTACGATAGAACTCCTCCACGCTCATCGTCAGAGACGGGAAATATTTTTGGGCGAGCGGATAGAAGTGCTGCCAGAACGCGAAGCTTCTCCCGACGATATTTTCAAAAAATCGCGCCTGCCCCTCGTCGATCCCCCACGAAGTGCCCATGCCCAACATTGTGCCGCGCAGTTCCGAGGCGAGGTTCTGACCGTACATCGCGTGCCCCCCCTCATGCATGGAAGAGATCAGCGCAATGGTGAAGTCGCTCTCGTGGATCGTCGTTGTGAAACGCATGTCCTCTCGCGGACAGAGGCGCAGGGTAAAAGGGTGTGCGCTCTCCGCAATCAGCCCCGCTTCGTGATCGTAACCGACGGTTGCCGTTACCTCGTTGATAAGTTCAAACTGCCGCGCGCGCGGATAACTTCCCTTCAGCCTGCCGCGGGAATAATCCCTGCCGGAGGCGCGCACCTTATCCAGGGTCGGCAGGATGTAGGCCTTGAGATCCTCGAAGATGGCGTCCATCCTCTTCGTATCGCAACCCTCCTCCCACTGGTTCAGGAGGGAGTCCATGACCCGGTCGCCGTATCCGTAATGTCCGGCGAATTCGCGTTTGTAGTCGAAACTCTTCTTGAGGACGCTCTTCACCATGCCATAGTCGTTTTTTTTGCGCGCTTCCTGCCAGACGAGTTCCGTCATCACCTCGTGCTTCGCGTACTCCGCGCTCAAGTGCGCAGGGACCGCCGCCATACGGTCGAAATCCCTCCGCGCGTTCAGGATCATCTTATGCAAAATCTCGTCCCCGAACGCGTGCGCCGACAATTCGTCCAGCAGCTCTTTCATTCTGGGCGACGTCTTCAGGTCAAACTTCCGTCCGGCAAGATACCCCACAACCTCACTGCGGTAGGCAGCGCCCTTCGGCGGCAGGCTGACCCGCGCGTCCCACATCAGGGCCTCCTCGAGGCAGTAGATGTGATTGATCTCCCTGATCCGTTCCCGAAACTCCCGAACCGCATCCTCTTTTTTCACGGCAATCTCCTTTTGAACCCTCTCAGCCTGCGAAGTGACAGGCGACGTTGGTGTCTCCGACAGAGCGAAGCTCGGGGCATTCCTCTCTGCATTTCGGCTGCACCATGCGGCACCGACTCGCAAAGCGACAGCCGGGCGGCGGATTCACCGGACTCGTGATGTCTCCCTCGAGGATGATCCGCTCGCGCTTCACCCCAACCTTTGGGAGCGGGATGGCAGAGAGGAGCGCCTGCGTGTACGGGTGAAGCGGCGTCTTGAAAATATCGCGATAGGAAGCGACCTCGACGATCTTCCCCAGATACATGACGGCGACGCGGTCACTCACGTGCTTGACGACCGACAAATTGTGCGAGATGAACAGATACGTCAGATCGAACTGCTCCTGCAAGCGCGCGAGCAGGTTCAGGATCTGTGCCTGCACGCACACGTCGAGTGCGGAGACGGGCTCATCCATGACGATGAACTTCGGGTTCAGAATCAGCGCACGGGCGATACCGATGCGCTGCCGCCTGCCGCCGTCCAGCTCGTGAGGATAACTGTTGACGAGCCGGGGTTCCAAACCGACGACGTTCATCGCCTCCCGGACCCTGTCCTCGCGCTCCTTCTTCGACTCGCCACTGCCGCTGACCTTGAGCGAGTCTTCGATGAGGCTCTTCACGTCCATTCGCGGGTTGAGCGAGGAGTAGGGATCCTGGAAGACGATTTGCATCTGTTTCCGCATGTCCTTCATTTTCGACTTCGAAAAACCCACCACGTTTTCGCCCTCGAAGTACACCTCGCCTGCCGTCGGCTCATGAAGCCGGAGGATGGCCCGCCCTGCGGTCGATTTGCCACAGCCTGACTCGCCGACGAGGCCAAGCGTACGGCCCCGATAGATGTCGAACGAGATGTCGTCAACCGCGCAAAGGGCGCCCGCCTTCGTCTTGAAATATTTCTTGAGGTTCCGGACCTCGAGCAGTTTGTCATGCGTCTTTGACATCAATCGCACCCCCCGCCGTACAAAAAGCACCGCACCGAATGCCCATCAGAAGCCTCGACCTCGCACGGTTCGGCGGACTTGCATAAATCACGCGCAACGGGGCAACGAGGGTGAAACGGACAACCCGTCGGAAGGTTCGTGGGGTTGTGCGCCGCACCCGCGATGACCTTGAGTTCGTGCTTCTCGTCCTCGATGCCCGGAACCGCGTCGAAGAGCGCCCGCGTGTACGGATGACGGGGACTCCCGAAGACGTCTTCCGTTCCTCCCCGCTCGACGACGTTTCCGGCGTACATAACGGCGACCCTGTCGCAGATCTCAGCCACGACACCCAAGTCGTGGGTGATCATGATCATCGACATTCTGTACTCGGTTTTCAGCTTTTTCATAAGTTCGAGCACCTGCGCCTGTATCGTGACGTCGAGCGCCGTCGTGGGCTCGTCCGCAATGAGCAACTTCGGGTTGCACGAAAGCGCGATGGCGATGACGACTCGCTGCTTCATCCCTCCCGAAAACTGATGGGGGTAGTCGTTCGCCCGCTCCCGACGGATACCCACGACCTCCAGCATATCCTCCGCCTTGGCACGCGCCTCTGCGCGCGGCAGGTTCTCGTGGAGGGAGATCATCTCTTGAATCTGATCGGCCACGGTTTTCACAGGGTCAAGGGACGTCATCGGATCCTGGAAGATCATCGCAATCTCCTTGCCGCGGACCATGCGCATCTGTTTTTTACTCAAGCCGAGCAGGTCCTCACCCTGATACAGGATCCGCCCCTTCACGATTTTCGCGGGCGGGTCCGGCAAAATGCGCAGCACACTGAAGGCGGTCGTGCTCTTTCCGGCGCCCGTCTCGCCGACAAAACCGAGCGTCTCGCCCATCCTGACGTTCAGGTTCAATCCGTTGACCGCTTTGACCACACCGCCGCTCGTCCGGTATTCGACCCAAAGGTCCTGGATTTCGAGCAGGGGTTTTTCGATTTTTTCTACAACGTTCATTACCATTCCCCTCCCCTTAGTCGCGCAGCTTCGGGTCGAGCGCGTCCCGCAAGCCGTCACCGAGCACGTTCAGGCTGAATATGGTGATCGCGATCGCAAGTCCGGGGAAGAGCGTCATATACCAGTTGTCCCGGATGTAGTGGCGCCCGGCAGAGAGCATCGACCCCCACTCCGGCTCAGGGGGTTGAATGCCCAATCCGATGAAGCTCAGGGAGGCCGCCGTCAGAATCGCTAGGGCGACGCCGACCGTGGCCTGCACGATGATCGGCGCGACGCAGTTGGGCAGTACATGCTTGACGATGATCATGAAATTACTCGTACCGATCGCCCTTGCCGCCTCGATGAATTCCTGATCCTTGACCGAGAGAACGGATGCGCGCACGATGCGGGCGTAGCCCGGCGTGTTCGCGATGCCGACCGCGATCATCAGGTTGAAGAGCCCCGGCCCAAGGGCCGCCGCGATTGCGATTGCGAGCAACATCTGGGGGATGGCCATCAACACGTCCATCGCCCGCATGATGAGGTTATCGATCGTGTTGCCGTAATAGCCAGCGACCGAACCGAATAGCACCCCCACAAGGATCGAGATGCCGACGGCGATGAAACCGACAACGAGCGAGATTCTGGCACCGTGGATGCAGCGGCTGAGAATGTCGCGCCCGTATTCGTCCGTCCCGAAAGGATGTGCCAACGTCGGCGCCTTGAACGAGTCCTTGAGGCTCTGCTTTGAGTAGGAGTAGGGTGCGAGCACGTCCGCAAACAGCGCGCAGAGGACCAAAGCGATCAATATGGCGAGGCCGACGAGAGCCAGCTTGTTTTTTTTGAGACGCCGCCAGGTATCCGCAGCAAAGCTGAATTTTTTCTGCGACAGGTCGCCCGACGTTTTTTCGTTCATTTTCATCACGCACACCTCCCGCTAGTATTTCGAGCGAATCTTCGGATCGACAAACGCGTAGATGATGTCGATCAACAGATTCACAAGACTGAAGCTGAGCGCCACGAACAGCACGACTCCCTGCACGACGGGGTAGTCGCGTTGCTTGATCGAGTCGACCATCAGGCGGCCGAGACCGGGAATGGAGAAGATGGTCTCGGCCATGATGGCTCCGCCGAGCAGGGCGCCGAATTGCAGGCCGATGACCGTGATGATCGGTATCATGGCGTTGTGCAACGTGTGGGAGACGACGATGTTAAACTCCGTCTGGCCTTTGGCTCGAACCGTACGGATATAGTCCTGGCGTATGACCTCGAGCATGGACGAGCGTGTCATGCGGCAAACGACCGCGATCGACTGCGCGCCCACCGTGATGGCCGGCAGAATCAGATGTTGCCAAGAGCTGATGCCCGACGAGGGCAGAATTTTCAAGTTGACCGCGAAAAAGAGGATCAGCAAAAGACCCAGCCAGAACACCGGCATCGAAATGCCGATCAAGCCAATGACCATCACGATGTTGTCGAAGGTCGTGTACTGTTTGACCGCGGAAACAATGCCGATGGGAATACCGATCACGACCGCGAGAAGGATGGAGACGAACGCCAGGAGCAGCGTGTAGGGCACGCAGTTGAATATTTCCTTGGAGACCGAACCTCCGGTGGCGTAGCTGATGCCCATATCCAGGTGGATCAGATTGTTCAGATAGTTGAGATAGCGCGTAAAAAATGGCTGGTCCAGTCCCAGCTTCGCTCGTATCGCCACCACAGCCTCGGGCGTTGCGCTCTCCCCCAGAATCATCCTGACGGGATCGCCGGGGGTAATGTACAAAAGCACAAACACAATGAAAGACACGGCAAGCATAATGGGGATCAGCAACAGCAATCTTCGGGCGATGTATTTGATCATCTCAGCATCTCCTCATGCACCTCATGAAAGCATGAAAATCGGTTCGTGGGACCGGAATCATTCGCGCACCCACCGGGGGTGCGCGAATGATTCCGACTTGCCTGTCTCGCCTCGCCGTTCTTGGCTTACTTGAACGTTACGGAGTACAGTGGGTGGTGGGAGACCCCACTGAGCGAGATTGATTCGATTTCATCGGTTACACCGGCGTTGACGCTGTCCACCCAGAGGTAAACCCACGGCGTAATCGTCAGAAGGTATTCCTGCAATTCCTTGTAGATCTTGGTGCGCTCTGTCGTGTCAAAGGTCCGGCGCCCGCGCTCGACGAGTTCGTCCACCTTCGGATCGTCGAGATAGGAGCAGTTGCCGCCCTCGCCCTTGTTTTTCGAATGGAAGACGGAGTAGAGGACAATGTCGGGGTCCGGCGAAGCGCTCGACCAACCCATGATGTAGATGTCGGTCTCGCCCGCGTACGCGGAGTTGATGTAGGCGCCGAACTCCTGAACATTGATGTCCGCAGTGATGCCGATCTCGGCGAGCTGGGCCTGGAGAATCGTGGCGATGTCGACGTTCTCCTTGCGCTCGTCACACCAGATCGTCGTATTGAAACCCTTCTCGTATCCCGCGTCGGCAAGCATCTTTCTGGCCATATCCGGGTCGTACTCGACCATCTTCGCATCGTTGTCGTAGAACATGACGTTGGGGCTGATCGGGCCGTTCGTCACCTGTCCGTAGCCGCGCAACACGGAGTGGACGATACCCTCGATGTCGATGGCGTGAGAAATCGCCCTCCGCACCTCCACGTTGTCGTAAGGCGCCTCGGATGTGTTAAAGCCGACATAGCGGATCGCATTGCCCGGTCGGACGACGAGTTGCAAACCGGATGCGCTTTCGACGCGAGAGCGATCGGCAGCCTGGATGTCGAACGCGATGTCGCAACCGCCACTCTCGAGCTCTATAGTACGGTTAGAAGCCTCGGGGATGGTACGAACCACGATCTTCCCAGCCTGCGGTTTTGTACCGTGGTAATCCTCATTGCGCTCCATCGTAATCTGGACGCCTTTTTTCCACTCGACGAACTTGTAGGGGCCCGTGCCGATGGGGTGCGTTCCCGATGCGTCTCCCGCCTCGGTCACATACTTTTCGCTCAGAATCGAGGCCGTCCCGCAGGTCGTCACTGCGATGAAGGGAGCGTTGGGCTCCTTCAGCTTCACGCGCACGGTATGATCGTCGATAATCTCGAAACCGGAGGTGTCTACCATGCCCCATATATACTGGGTAATCGGCGTGTTCGCGCCGCGCGTCAGCGTGAAGACGACGTCCTTGGCGGTGAAGTCCTCGCCGTTATGGAATTTCACACCCTTTTTCAGCTTGAACTCGTACGTCATGTCGTCGATCTGTTCGTAAGATTCGGCAAGGCCCGGAATGATTTCGTTCTTCTCGTTCACTTTCAGAAGCGTCTCGTAGATGTTGCAGTAGATGGCAGCAGAAGGGCGATCCGTGGAACCGAGCATGGGGTCGAGTCCCTTTGCCTCGCTTGCCACCACGACCCTGAGCACATCTTTCTTGACGGCATCCGCCCCGGCTGCGGAACCAAAGGAGAGGAGCATGACAAAAACAGATACGAGTAAAGCGATACTGCGGAAATTCTTCTTCATTGTTGCTTGTGACCTCCTTAGTTTTGTATGATGGATCATGCACGGCGCAATAGTGGGCAAGACACAACAGAACGACACGAGACAACACATCGTCCCTGTAATGAGTTACGGTCGCCACGGTTCAAATTTTTTTACCGGATGATTAGGCGGAACCGAAGTGTTTTTCGCCCCAATTTTTACGAATCTCCCAACACCATTGCACATGGATGGTGTCGGGAAGAATCCGAAAAAGCGAGAAAACGGATTTTAAATTCGGCGCCAGAAAAAACGAGCTTTGGTTTCTTGCATGTCCCGGAATATTTTTTTCCAGATCGCCGCACAAGTGCCGCAACAAAGAACACACTTCTTCATGATATCACTTCCTGGCTCGGCTCGACTCGACTTTTCTGTTCATGAAATTTATATTGTGTATA
>QMCD01003784.1_pt1 | contig 11706 bp, 12 predicted proteins | sample 1821841 | NCBI WGS metagenome assembly QMCD01 (sample SAMN01991225, study PRJNA193472) | Termite gut metagenome, whole genome shotgun sequencing project. | isolation source: worker | host: Macrotermes natalensis | reverse complement strand
ATATATTCACGTGAATATTATATAATATAATTATAATTACATAATAATTGAAACAACACCATTGAAATGGTTATCTTTAAAACATAAAATCCGAAAGGAGGTCTTGAATAATGGATGGTATACTGGAAATACTGTATTATGCGCTCAATAACGAAGATAAATCGAACCCGTTTGAAATACATAAAACGGACTGTTTTGAAAAATACATTAATAAGCTTACGGATATGGGCGAGACATGGAGGGAAATAAACGAAATATTTTTAACAGCATATAATTTGGCGGATGAAGCGCAGAAAACAGGCTTTAAAATCGGATTTAAGGCGGCGTTCATACTTTGCGGTGAATTACGGGGTATTCTGTTATAAAGGAATACATAGTCAGTACTTTAAAACGCTCCCTCCGGCGAACTCCCTGACAAGGGAATCACCGGGAGCGAAGCTCAAGTCAAGGGGGGAAATTTCATTCAGTATACCCAGCAGGGCGTCATATTCGCCGTGCATACCGCATTCGTCGACCGAATCGGTAAGCTCGGGAAGCAGAATTTTTTTATATACGCAGGCTTCATAGGCAATAAAGGTATCAATATCGATATCCGCCCTGTGCTTATAAGGGATTATATAAAGCTCCTCTCCCCGAAGAACGCTTTTATTCATCTCAAAAATTTCGGAATACTTCCGTCCCCTGAACAGCCTGTCGCGGCTCAGTCTTCTCATAAGCCGTATGTTTGAAGGGTGAAGCGTTTCGCCTTTCCCGTTTTTCAGCCTTGTCCGTACGCTGACGTAAATACATGCGGTACTATCGTTCATATTTCCGGTAACAAGCGGATTAAGGGCGTGAATCCCCTCGAAAAGTATGATTTCATCTTTCCCGCGCCTGACCGGAATATGTTCAAAAACGGACTGGGTCGCAAAGTCAAAAACGGGCATGTCAACGCTTTCGCCGTCAATAAGCTTTTTAAGATGCTTTGAAAACAAGCCGATATCCATCCTGAGAGGCGATTCAAGGTCAATCCTGCCCTCTTCGTCCAGCGGCATTTCCCCGGCTCCGTTAGGAAGGAAATAATTGTCCATTGAAATAATATGGACCTTTAGCCCCTTTTTCTCAATAAGTCCGGCAATACGCAGAGCCGAAGTGGTTTTTCCCGAACCCGAGGGACCGGATAGAAGCACAACCGGCTTATCCCTGCTTTGAAGGCGTATTTTCTCGCTTGCCAGATGAAGCCGGTCAAAATAAATCTGCTCGGCTCCGTCCACAAAAGCTTCGGGGTCTGACGAAACGCCGGAATTTATATTATTAACCGGTATGAAATTAATGCCCATATATTATAATAGCCTTTCATATCAAAATGAATTCTTTATTATTTTAAGTTCGGCGCCGTTTACGGCTTTTTCTATAAGCGGTTCATAGTCAAATGAATCCTGCGCTGTCCTTACTTCGCTTAAGGAAGGGCGTGTTTTCGGATGCTTGGGCGTGAAAACGGTACAGCAGTCCTCATAGGGTTCTACGGATATATCGAATGTGTCAATTTTCCGCGCAAGAGCCGTAATCTCGATTTTATCCATTCCTATAACAGGACGGAAAACGGGCATTCTGCAAACGTCGTCCGTACAGACAATCGCACCCATAGTCTGGCTTGCGACCTGACCTACGCTTTCTCCCGTAACGAGGGCATGCATATCGTTTTTACCGGCAATCCTCTGAGCGATTTCAAGCATAAGACGGCGCATAATAACGGTAAAAAGCTCCTCCGGGCAATTGCCGCGCAAAGCCTCCTGTATTTCGGTAAAGGGAACGCAGTAAAAGGGCATATCGCCGCACCAAGGCGCAAGCTTTTCACACAGGCGTTCAGCCTTGAGTCTAGCGCGTTCCGACGTGTAGGGCGGAGAGACGAAATGAACCGCCGCCAGCTGTATTCCCCTTTTCGCCATCATATATGCCGCAACAGGACTGTCGATTCCTCCCGAAAGCAACAGCAGGGCTTTTCCCGAGGTTCCTACAGGGATTCCTCCGGCGGCAGGTAAATTCCCGGCATGGATATAAGCGTTAGTATCCCGTATTTCAACGGTAACGGTAACATCGGGGTTTTTCACATCCACATTAAGGTGCGGATATGCGTCAAGAATACGTCCCCCAAGCTCTTTGCAGATTTCGGGGGAATTCATGGGGAATTTCTTGTCTGAGCGCTTAGCCTCAACCTTAAAGGTTTTTGCTTGCATAATGCTTTCAGCGATATACGGCACGGCAGCAGCGCAGATTTCTTCAAAATCCTTCGGGGCTGTCACCGCCCTGCAAACGGCGGCGGCTCCGAAAACCTTTGATACGCGTTCCATAGCGGTATCCAAATCAGTATTATCATCCTCCGGCATAATCACTATCGTGGACTGCGACCTTTTGTATACGAACCTTCCCAAGCTTTTGAGGCGGTGTCTCAGATTACGGATTAAAGCGTCCTCAAAGTTTGATTTATTCAGTCCCTTAAGGGCAATTTCGCCCTCTTTTATTATAATCAGTTCTTTCATTTATATTTGAATTCCTTCCAGATACAATTTACCTTTTTAATTTGTTTAAATTTAAGTAGCTTTCCTGAACAGCCTTAATCAGCATATCAATTTCACCCATGGTCGTAGACCTTGATACAGAAACCCGGATTGCGGTATCGGCAAGCTTATCCGAAAGCCCCATTGAAGTCAGGACGGAGCTTTTAGCTCCTTTTGAACATGCCGAACCGCTTGAAACATAAATATCCCTGCTTTCAAGACTGTGAAGCATTATTTCCGAACGCACGCCCTCTATGGAAAAATTAATGATATAAGGAGAGGTTTCCTCGGCAGCCGAATTTATTGTAACGTATTCCAGCTTTTTAAGCTTTTTCCTGAGGTAACCGTTAATTTCCTCGGCATTGCCGTAAGAAGTGTCAATAGACGGCATAAGCGCTCTTACTGCCGCGCCGAAACCGCAAATCAAAGGAACGGATTCCGTGCCGGAACGCAGGTTCTTTTCCTGCCCCCCTCCTAAAAGGAGCGGCGCGACGCGTATTCCTTTCCGGATATACATTGCCCCCGCGCCCTTCACGGCGTGTACCTTATGACCTGAAACCACGATTATATCAGCGAAAAGCTCCGCCGCTTTCATATGCAGTTTCATAAACCCCTGAACGGCGTCGCAGTGGGTTATGCATTCGGGGAAGTTCCTCTTCGCATATGAAAAAATTTTCCTGACAGGCTGAATACTCCCCGTTTCGTTATTAACGAGCATACATGAAGCAAGGCAGGTGTTTTCATCAACGGCTGCGTTAAAGTCGTCGGCGTCGATAACGCCGTTTCTGCCGGGACTGATTCGTATAGCTTCATAGCCAAAGTTTTCTTCCAGGTATTTTACAGGCTCGGAAACGGACGGGTGTTCAAAGGATGAAATAACAATCCTTTTTTTACGCCTGCCGTAATTGCGGACAGCTCCGAAAACAGCCGTGTTATTCGCTTCAGTCGCTCCCGATGTGAAAACTATGCATGCCGGGTCGCAGACAAGGGCGGCTGCGATTGATTTCCTTGCCTCGTTCATATTCTTTTCCGCCTGCAAGCCAATACTGTGCAGAGACGAAGGGTTGCCGTAATCCTCAGCCATATTCAAAAAAACGGCTGAAACGGCTGCTTCGCAGGGCTTTGTCGTTGCGGCGTTGTCAAGATAAACCGGTATGCTCATGAAAAACTCCTTGTTTACATAATACTATTTAAATAAATTATCAAAATAAAAAATCATCGCCGAAGGCGATACCTCCATTGTTAAATGTTAATTGTTAATTATTAATTGGTACTAGTATTAGTATACTCCAGCCTTCAGGTATTGTCAATAGAAAATACTTAGAACCTGTTCCCATAGGAATCCCATAGGAAAAATGTATGGATTTTCGAGCATAATTTTGTCGAAGACAAGGCGAAAATCCGCAGACAGGCTGTCGCCTTTCAAGGATTTTCAACGCTGTATTTAGCAAAATCTGCTTAAATGACATATGTTTACGCTTATGGGAACAGGTTCTTAATGTCTTTAAACACTGTTTTTCAAATTTTTCATCCGCATTTCACTCATTTTACACATAACCGGACTATTATATACTTGTACCGAAAAAGACACAGCAGTTAATCATCTGAAGTCTTTTTTATGCGATTAATACTCACTCCTGATTTTATTTGATAACCCCCAATAATACTATCCCATTATCCGGTCCCTGTCTTTAACCCCCAAGACAGGGACACTTTCTTTTTCTCAAATAAAATACATATAATAAATTGACAAAACGAATGAAAAACGGTATAATTGATAATATAATTATTATTTTTACCTGAAAGGACGTTGTTATGGGTTTTACTTTAACCGAGAAAATTTTGAAAAATCATCACGCGGACGGAGAATTTAAGAAGGGCAGTGAAATCGGTATAAAAATCGACCAGACACTGACTCAGGACGCAACCGGAACCATGGCATACCTTGAATTTCTGGCTATAGGTGTCCCGAGGGTAAAAACGGAGCGTTCCGTCGCCTATATCGACCATAATACGCTTCAGTCAGGATTCGAAAATGCCGACGACCACCGTTTTATCGGTTCCGCCGCTAAAAAGCACGGCATTTATTTTTCCCGCCCCGGAAACGGTATCTGCCATCAGGTTCACCTTGAACGGTTCGGCGTTCCCGGTAAAACCCTTATAGGTTCGGACAGCCATACTCCGACCGGAGGCGGAATCGGCATGCTGGCTATCGGCGCGGGCGGACTTGACGTTGCCGTTGCTATGGGAGGCGGAGCTTATTATATTACATACCCTAAGGTTGTTAATGTTAAGCTCAGCGGAAGTCTTTCACCCTGGGTTTCGGCAAAGGACATCATTCTTGAAGTGCTTAAACGGCTGACCGTAAAAGGCGGCGTAGGAAAGGTAATCGAATATACGGGAGACGGAGTTAAATCACTGTCAGTCCCGGAACGCGCTACTATAACAAACATGGGAGCAGAACTCGGCGCGACCTCTTCCGTTTTTCCGTCCGATGAAATCACAAGGCAGTTTTTAAGGGCGCAGAAGCGCGAAGACGACTGGACGGAGCTTTATCCCGATAATGACGCCGTTTATGACGAGGTAATCGAAATTGATTTGAATGAGCTTGTCCCGCTTCTTGCCTGCCCTCATTCCCCCGATAATATAAAAACCGCCGGAGAGCTTTCGGGCATGAGGATAGACCAGGTCTGCATAGGCTCGTGTACTAACTCTTCATTTATGGATATGATGAAGGTTGCGCATATTTTAAAGGGTAAAACAATTCATCCCGGAGTTTCGCTTTCAATAGCGCCCGGCTCAAAGCAGGTTCTTAATATGCTTGCCGGAAACGGCGCTCTTGCCGCTATGATTGACGCGGGCGCCAGAATCCTTGAAAGCGCATGCGGACCCTGCATAGGAATGGGTCAGTCGCCTAACTCGGGAGGAATTTCACTGCGTACCTTCAACAGGAATTTTGAGGGGCGCTCCGGAACAAAGGACGGTCAAATCTATCTTGTGTCGCCTGAAACAGCCGCCGTATCCGCGGTTGAGGGTAAGCTTACCGACCCGCGCAGCCTGGGGGATATGCCGGATTTCCCGCTTCCCGGTGAATTTGTGATTAATGACAATATGATTGAACCTCCGGTAGACGAAGCCGGTATGGCTCAGGTTGAAATAATACGGGGACCCAATATTAAGCCTTTCCCCGTTACAAAACCTCTGTCCGGAAGCATTGACGCGGTATGCTCCTTAAAAACCGGCGATAATATCACAACCGACCACATAATGCCCGCGGGAGCAAAAATTCTTCCTTTGCGTTCAAATATTCCGGCAATTTCACAGTATTGTTTCACGGTTTGCGACGAAGAATTTCCGAAGAGGGCGCAGTCTCTGGGGGAAAGCATAATCGTAGGGGGAGCTAATTACGGTCAGGGTTCGTCCAGGGAGCATGCCGCCCTTGCTCCTTTATACCTCGGCGTCAAAGCGGTTCTTGTGAAAAGCTTTGCGAGGATTCACCGTTCCAACCTTATTAACGCCGGAATACTTCCGCTCACATTCAGAAACGAAGCCGATTATGATAAAATTTCTCAGGGCGACAGGCTGGTTATTCCCGGAATAAAAACAGCCGTTGAGGAAGGCAGGTCAGAGCTTGTAATCGAAAATAAGACGACCCGCGAAAAGATTGATGTCCTTTGCGAGCTTTCGGGACGCACGAAGGATATTATCCTTGCGGGCGGTCTGCTTGACTATACAAGGGATAGCTTTAAAAATTAGGATAAGAAAATGATTGAGTCACGCTGCGGATTAATTTGCTCCGAATGCCCCGACAGGGAGGATTACGGCTGCGAGGGATGCATAAGCTCACCGGTGGGATACTGGGGAACGCCATGCGAAATAAAGGAATGCTGCGAAGTTAAAAAAATAACGCATTGCGGTCAATGCGCGGATTTTCCCTGTGAGATGCTCAAAGGTGTTTCATTTGATGCGGATACCGGAGACGACGGCGAAAGAATAATGGTCTGCAAGCTTTGGGCTGATACTGAGGAAGATAAAAAACTGGTTTTTTACCGCAGAATAATATCCGGCTTATGTATAGGCATTGTTTCAGGTATTATAATCGGTGTGCTTCAGGATATGATGACGGCATGGCTTATTGCCGGTTCTTTACTGGGAATTGTATTCGGTATTATCCTGCAGGTTTTGAAAGGAAGTAAACGTTGAAATGTCTGAAGTAAAAAAAGGAGATAATGATTATGAAATTTTGCCCTAAATGCCGGACTGAAGTAGCCGATGAAACTGCTTTTTGCTCCGAGTGCGGTAAAAACCTTGATGGCAATGCCAGCTTTATGAACCTGCCGGTGAAGTTTTGGATGATATTGATAGGTACATCCGGTGTGGCTGTCTTTTCACTCTTTAGCTGGATAAAGATACCGATAATACTTGATTATGCGGTAAAGTTCAATTTGTTTAATATATGGGGTAAACTAAAGGACAGCGGCTTTGATTCTTTTCTGGATGAATCGCCGGAGTTTTACGATATAAAGATTTTTCTCGTGATTCTTACGATTATAATGTCGCTGTCTTTTTCACTGCTTATAATTTCCTTGGTTAAATATAAATCGGAGAAATGTGATATTTTAGCTTATTGCGGATTCACCTTTTCAGCGCTTGCATCGTTGATATTCATCATACGCGTGTTGGTTTTTACAAAGGATATGGACATAACCGGACTGACTGTATTCCCGTTCTTAACATTTGTTTTTTCGGTTATTTCATTTATATTTTTGTTAAACACCCGCCGTTTTATGAATTCAAAATTATGAGGCGCCCGGATTTTAGGGTTTCGGCAAACCTACTTAAATATTACGCCGCCTTTGCCATGCTTATTGACCATATCGGCTGGTTTTTTGTTGACACACAGTCGGTTCTTGGGTATATAATGCATATAATCGGCAGAACCTGCGCCCCCATAATGTGTTTTTTCATTGCCGAAGGGTTTTATCATACCCGAAGCGTAAAAAAATACCTGCTAAGGATGGGTATATTCGCATTAATATCCTGGGTTCCGTATGTTTTCTATCAAACGGGTAATATAAAACCAGGCTGGCATTACTTTTTAAATAACAGTGTTTTTTATTCGCTCTTTTTAGGATTGCTGGCACTGGCGGTTATAAAATGGGATAAAGTCAACACCTTCGGCAAGGCGGTACTGATAATATATCTTCTTCTGCTGTCAAATTTCGGGGACTGGCCTTTCTTCGTCTTTGGCTGGATTATAATATTTTACTGCTTCAGAGGTAATTTTAAAAAGCAGGCGGCTGTATTTATAATTTATTCTGTTGCTTTGCTTTTAATTTTCAGATTTATATTAAATGCATTTATGGACTGGTTTCAGTTTGCGGTAATTCTGTCATTAATACCGTTATACTTTTATAACGGAAGACGCGGCGGTGAAAACAGTTCAAGGGCTGTCCGCACTATAAACAAATGGTTTTTTTATGTTTTTTATCCGCTGCATATGATAATAATCGTTATCGCTAGATTAATAATAAAATAAAGGGGAATGTTAAAATGGCAGAAAAAATTAAGATGATTACACCGCTGGTTGAGATGGACGGGGATGAGATGACACGGATTATTTGGAAAATGATTAAGGATATTCTGCTTGAACCCTATATTGATTTAAAAACCGAGTATTATGACCTCGGACTTGTTCACAGGAACGAAACCGACGATAAGGTTACCGTCGATTCCGCCAATGCGGCTTTAAAATACGGCGTTGCTGTAAAATGCGCTACCATTACGCCCAACGCCGCCCGTATGCCCGAATATAACCTTAAGGAAATGTGGAAATCCCCGAACGGCACCATAAGGGCTATGCTTGACGGAACCGTTTTCCGCACCCCGATTATTATCAAAGGAATAACTCCTTATATACCGACTTGGACAAAGCCCATTACAATCGCGCGTCATGCTTACGGGGATATTTACAAAAATACGGAATTACAGGTCGGGGAGGGAGCAAAAGCCGAACTCGTTATAACCGGTAAGGACGGTTCTGAAACCCGGGAGCTTATACATGACTTTAGCGGAACCGGCGGAATTATTCAGGGAATCCATAATACGGACTCTTCGATTTCAAGCTTTGCGCACGCCTGCTTTAAATATGCGCTTGACTTAAAACAGGATTTATGGTTCGCTTCAAAGGATACAATTTCAAAAAAATACGACCACCGTTTCAAGGATATTTTTGCCGGGATATATGAAAATGAATATAAACAGCAGTTTGAAGCCGCCGGCATTGAATATTTCTATACGCTGATTGACGACGCAGTAGCAAGGGTAATACGTTCCGACGGAGGGTATATATGGGCTTGCAAGAATTATGACGGCGACGTTATGTCCGATATGGTCGCCACTGCATACGGAAGCCTGGCAATGATGACCTCCGTGCTTGTTTCCCCGTCGGGGGCATACGAATATGAGGCTGCCCACGGTACGGTTCAGCGTCATTATTATAAGCACCTTAAGGGTGAAAAGACGTCAACCAACAGCGTTGCCACAATTTTTGCATGGAGCGGCGCGCTCAGAAAAAGAGGAGAGCTTGATAATCTTCCCGGACTTTCCGGTTTTGCCGATAAGCTCGAAAAAGCCACAGTTCAGACAATTGAGGAGGGTGTTATGACCGGCGACCTTGCCCTGCTTTCGGATATACCCGACAAACAGACCGTTGATACCGAAGGCTTCCTTACCGCTGTAAACGAACGCCTTGCCGCTATGATATAATAAAACTGTCTTAGACTATACATCCCGCCGAAAGGAGAACAATTACAATATATGCCAAACGCAAAGAAAACCGGAATATCAAACTCGGTAATCAGACGGCTTCCCAGATATTACAGATTTGTAGGCGAATTGGTAAAAAAGGGTACAATAAGGATTTCATCGGGAGAGCTTGCCGATAAGATGTCGCTCACTGCTTCGCAAATCCGTCAGGACCTTAATTGTTTCGGCGGATTCGGACAGCAGGGATACGGATACAACCTCATTGAGCTTCAGTCTGAAATAGGGAAAATTTTAGGTATCGAAAACCGGCATAAAACAGTTTTATTCGGCGCGGGCAATTTAGGCAAAGCCATAGCTACGCATATGAATTTCAAGGAGTACGGCTGTTGTCTGACAGGGATTTTCGACGCTGACGAAAATAAAACCGGCGAAAGGGTTGCCGGACTCAAAATTATGGGCAACGAACGGATTGAGGCTTTTTTTGAAAAGGAGAAACCGCTGATTGCCGTTCTCTGCATACCGAAAACGGCAGCACAGGAGCTTGCGGACAGACTGGTATCCCTGGGTATTAAGGCTTTCTGGAATTTCAGCCATTACGACCTGACGGTCTCCCACAAAAACATTATAGTGGAAAACGTTCATCTCGGCGACAGCATAATGATGCTTTCATACGGAATAGTGCATTCTGATTTTAATTAATATAATCCAAGATAAAGCCGGAAAAGGTAAACCTTTTCCGGCTTTATTAATTTATGCTTATACGCGTTAAAATACTGAGTTAAAATACTGCGTTAAAATACTTGTATTTTTTAAAGGATTTATATTGATTCATCCGGTTAGTGTATGGTATAATTATGTTGATTAAGCAAGAATTTTGCGGTACTATTATTATATAAAGGATGATAAATATGTTTTTCAAGCGGGTTAGAGCAGTTTTTTTAATATTAGTGGCGGTGTGTTTTCCGGGGTGTGATGTTGATAATGTAGATGTCAATGATACGGAGCAGATAACTATTTCAGAAACGACAATGGTAACACTGAAAACCCAACCACCGACAGAGACAACGACAATGACTGAAACAGAATCAACAATTCTGACAGAATCCGAAGAATCAACTCCTGAACAAAATTTTTTATCGGAAAGAGAGAAGTATAATTATTCTTATGAACCTTTTGTTTATCCTGTTAACCCGGTTGCTTCTGCTGATGAGTTGTTGAATTTAGTTTTTGCAGCAAAACAAAGACTGTTCGAAAACGGAGAATTCTATGGAAACTTTATTTATTCTTTTGGGGTTGTAGATGTTGATTTCGATGGAATACCGGAATTGTTTTGCCAAACTATAAATTATATGAATGATTTTTGCAGAGTGTATTCATTGAGAGAAGCTGATTTTTGCAAAAAATTGCTTGAATATACCATATACTCTGAACCTGACGATTCAATGACTTATATGCTAAAATACGATAATGATGGGAAAAAGGCAGTTGTTTATATTGACCAGCGGCATGTTCATCAATGGAGAAACGCTTATTTTTCTGAAATAATTACAGGGAATAATTCTTTTTATCTGAATAAGTTATACACTGTAAGCTGGAAAGGAGAGGATTATATTTGGAGAGATGATGAAAAAGATAGTAGTTCAAATTTATATGATAATGATAATTGGGGAGGGGAATCCAATATCAAACTTGAAGAATACCTAAATACCCTCTCACCTTTGGATTGTATTTATGAGCCGGTTGACTACTATTGGAAAAATCCCGGCAATCCGGTTTTTATCAGCGAAGAAGACAAAAACGAACACTATAACTTGCTTTATGATGTTTATGACCAATATATAAAACAAATAAAAGCTAAAAATGAGGGAGATTAAAATTATGTCAGAAATATTAAATACCGAAACCAAAGAAGTATTCAATGCAAATGAACATGAAAAAGAAACAGGGTATGGTAATAATTCAGGTTCTTATTCCGGAACATCTTTTGATTCTGATGTATGGGGATTAGGAAAAAACGTGGACTGGCCAATATACCGTCCCGATTTGAAATTAATACTAATCCGTAGTTAAAATGATTGTAAAATATTTCACAGATTTTTGTTGCAGTGCTAGGATTGACGATGAAGACAGGCTGTCGCCTGTCGAAGAGGAAGACAACGCAATGCAGCAAAAAGATTGAAATATGCTATGCAATTATTTTAACTATGGATTAGTATATAAGCTTATGATGTTCACTTCCGTAAAACCCGATGTGAAAAAAGGCGGAGGGATATGGTATGCAATGACATGTTTTTATATCGCATGTTTTAAGGCAAGAATACGGAAATGAAGCTATACAGGGGATTCATAATAAAAAAGATGATATTGAATGAGACGGTTTTGATATGGTATAATTAAATTG
>QMCD01002013.1_pt1 | contig 11709 bp, 14 predicted proteins | sample 1821841 | NCBI WGS metagenome assembly QMCD01 (sample SAMN01991225, study PRJNA193472) | Termite gut metagenome, whole genome shotgun sequencing project. | isolation source: worker | host: Macrotermes natalensis | reverse complement strand
CTTATGTTTCCAACTCTAAAATCAACGCTAAAAATGGTAGATTGGCACTTTCTGATAATGATTTCGATTTCTAATTACAGTTTGCGGAAACTCAAGAGAGATGCTTTTATGACAATTTTCTTAAGCATACTCACTTCTTTTTAATCAACATTCCCCAATTCACCCAACCAGAGACAAGCTTGAACAACTTATACTGCTGTCGGGTATTTTTACGTTGTCCGCACGGAAAAAGTATGATAGACTCATAACTGTCACTGGTAATATTACGTGAGGCTTTTCTAGATGTTTTTCGCAAAAGCCTGAGGCATGTCAAAACATGAGAGATGTAATTGAAATAAAAGTCATCAAAAATAACAAAATAGATTTTCTAGATTTACTCTTGTTGGCCGATGAACAAGAATCCATGATTGATAAATATTTGCAACGCGGCGAACTATTCGCGTTGTATGACAACGGACTAAAAAGTGTTTGCGTAGTTACACAGGAAAGCGATGATGTCTGCGAGCTGAAAAATATAGCCACTTATAAGCAGTGGCAGTATCATGGATATGGAACTAAATTATTGCATCATGTGTTTTCATATTACAAAGGACAATATCAAGCAATGCTTGTGGGTACGGGTGACAGCCAATGGATATTGCAGTTTTATCAAAAAAATGGTTTTGAGATGTCCCATCGAATCGAGAATTTTTTTATCGACCACTATAACCACCCAATGTTTGAAGATGGTATTCAGTTAATAGACATGGTTTACTTGAGACGAAAACTAGACAAATGAATCGCATAATAGATTTTCACAATTAACCCGAATAATATAGTACAAGCAATTCTTATCGGTATTATTATCATTGAGAAAGCAGCATTTATGAAGGTTATCGAAAGACTTGGAAATATCGGTTATACTTAATATTTATTGCTTATCAAAAATCCCCTAACGTAACCCATTGCTCATGACGCAACGTGATGTTGTAAAGTTAGGGCAAGGAGGTGAAATCTATGTCAAAATACACTACTGGTGAATTGGCGAAGCTGTGTAATGTGTCGGTTAGAACAGTGCAGTTTTATGATATAAAAGGACTGCTGCCCCCGACCGAATTAAGCGAAGGCGGCAGACGGTTATATAATGATGACGATCTACGGAAATTTCAACTTATTTGCACTTTAAAGGCAATCGGGCTTTCGCTAAGCTCTATTAAGAATGTTCTGGAGAGCGAATTGTCAGGGAAAATCCTCACAATATTGCTAGACGAGCAAGCGAAAATACTTGCCGGTGAGATTGACGAGCGGCAAAAACAGCTGGAAATGATAACTATCATCAGGGACAGCATCCACGGCAAGGCCATAATCCCGGTAAATATAATCAATGACATAGAAGATATTATAAAAAAGAAGGATAAAATTCGCAACAAGAAAATGTTAGCGATGATTTATGTCGTAGTAGGAATAGCCGCAGTTTCCGGGTTTTCATTCATGCTGTGGCTCGTAGCATCACGTATATGGTGGGGGCTTGCGGTATATATATCCACCGCAATTATCGGCCTGTCTATTTCAGTAAAAGATAATGTGTTTATCTGCCCTCAATGCGGCTCAGTGTTCAAGCCATCACTGATACGGGCGGTCTTTAGCACCGGCGACCATAGAGTTCGCTGGATGACTTGCCCCGAATGTGGACATAGAGACTGGTGCATATTACAGAAACAAGCATAATCCGATAGATTAAGCGGACACCTCGCAATGCTCTAAGTGTCCGCTTTGCTGTTATGGAATAATAGATTAGATTTCAGCCTGCCAAATCGACAAATCACGAAAATCTATTGAAACAATAAAACTAAAAGCCTACAATATCTTTAAGATACTTCACTGCACAAAACAGAAAACCCACTCAAGAGGTAGTAATGATAAACAAGTCAACAGACAAAACAGTAGTCAGAGCCGTCATCGTATCAGATGACAGCAGCCAAGACGTAGAAATGATGGCAAAAATAGCCAATGAAATAAACACCGGGATAGATCCGCACGAAATTCTATCCCCCAATACCTATTATTTTGAACGGCACAAAGGAGAAATCATCTTTGTATATAATAGTAAATAATGCAATTAAACAAATTCTCATTGATTATGTTATTTTAGTTATTAATAGATGTTGTCATTATGTTAATTATTATCATTGTTCTATATGAGATTTTCATTTGTCAATAATAGCAATTTATTACGTTTTTAATATGATTTACTTTTTTTATACGCAAAGCGATTTGGCGATCACTACATGGGATTTATGTAATATTGACACATTTCATTACTATGTGTTATGATATGTCATATTGATAAACTAGATAATATAAATTAGATTTATTGTCGTAGTTCTTAGTCGGCATAACAACAAGCACATCTCAAGGGGGATTTGTACAATGGCTCCAAATTTATCAATTGCAATATGTGATGATGACACCACTGTAATCAAACAGATCAAAACGATTATCCATGCCTACGCGCAAGCAAGCCATGAACCGATGGATATTTTCACTTATCGTTCCGGCGAAGCCTTTGTCCAGGCACTGGAGAACGGGGATTATTACGATCTTGCCTTCGTAGATATCAGGCTGGGAGGTATTACCGGGCTGCAGCTGGGCGAAGTAATCAGGAATAAGCTGGAGCACAATTTAATGCATATTTATTACATGTCTGGTTATCTGCAAGATACACGGGCGATTCTTAAGGCTCAGCCCTTAGACTTAATTCCCAAACCCTTGAAAAAAGAAGATATTTATAATGCCTTAAACAAGAGCAAAGAACTGCTGCAACATTACCGGGAAAAGATATTTACTTTCCAGACCCGCGGGGGGAGGCATAAGATTCCGGTTAAATATATCTATTATTTTTACTCAAGCTACGGAAGAATAATGATCGCGTCAAAATCAGGGACATATGAATGCTGTTCCATAACAATGAAAAAAATATACGCGGAACTGAAACCATATCGGTTTTTCTATTGCGACCGTTCCTACTTAGTTAATTTTGCTTATGTTATCAGTCTAACGTCAGAGACATTAACACTGTCCGAAACAGAGGAAACACTGCCGGTAGCAAGATCCCGCTATGTGGCGTTAATTCTTATTAATGAGATTCAGGATATATTGAAGCATAGTAGAGGGGATCTGCATTGTCATTTTGACCATCAAAAAAAACATGTTGTCTGGATTATCAATATGTACGCAGGCAGATTGTAATTCAAACCTCTAAATCGACAAGTTACAAGAATCTATTGATATTAAAGAATATTAATACTAACATTATGATACAAGGGTCAAAAGGTCATTCTTTTCATGCTTATGGTGAAGAGATAATCTAAGTCGTAACAATACCACGACTAAGATTATCTAAGGCTTCACACCTGAGCAAGCATGATTTTGGGATCCGCGAAACATGAGAAAATAGCCCGATTATGGCGGATTCGAATGTTTTATGATTATGAAACACATAGTGCGTAATAATCCGTGGTATCAAGGAAGCAAAATAACTTTTGACCCAACATCATATTATTACTGATTCACTAGTACAAATGCTCCATACCTGTTGACAATTAATAAAAATGGAGGGGAGGTGGTTCCATTGTTTATATGAAATAAGTAATTAAGAAACAGCAAATTGAGAGTTTTAGAGGAAGGAGATTCCTATAAAAAGAAAGACTAAATTATTAACTGTAAATGCATTGATTTTGATACTTATGTTGTCAAGTAGTATATTGAGTTTTGCTGCAGAAGTAAATATATATATTGAGCCAAACCAAAACTGGAGTTCTGATTCCGATAATACCGATTCACGCTCAGGGCAATATTCGACAGTTTATGCAAGGAATCATGCTGTACGGCCGCTCTCAGGTACTGACAATTTTCAAACAATCCAGTGTCAAGTAACAAATGGATATGATACGAAAATAAGCAATGTGTATTCATTAAATGAAGCCAGTTCAAGCAATACAAGTATACAAATTAAAGAAGGCTATTTAAACTGCACATTTGTAGGCTTTGAATTTAAGGGTAATACAAATGCGGACGCATGGGCTATTGTGTCTTATGATGGAAGGTAATTTTTAATCGCTTGGGACTAGCATTAATAAGATGTCTAGTCCCAAGTTAAATTAGGAGCTATTATGTTAATACTAGTCAAAAAACAAACAATCTTCTTACTAAAACAAAAGGAAGCAATTATTACATTATTGCTGCTCTTATTTATAGTTCTAGGAAATTACTTAAATAATGTCCTCTCTTTTCGAGGCACTGATATATCTCAGATGTATCAGCCAATGAAACTACTATCTCTGAGCCTGAACCGAATATATCTAAATGCTGACATTACATCATTAATCGTGATGATTTATCCTATCTTGATAGCTGTGCCTGCCGGTTTTTCTTATGCCAAGGAGGAGCAGACAAAGGAAGAAGTGTATTTAATCACCCGTTTGGGGAAAGGCCGTTATCTGCACAGCAAGCTATGGGCGGCCTTTTTTACAACAGCAATTATATTCATGGTGCCCTTTATGCTTGAAATACTGATGAATATGCTTTCCTTTCCTATGGATGCAATCAGGGATTTATCCAACTTAAGCATTTATGATGCAGAATATGCGGCGATGGTACATAATTATTGGGGCAGCGGCGTCTATATAGCTTCGCCGATTCTGTATGCCATCCTTATGACTCTGTTCTTTAGCGCTATCTCTGGCTTATTTGCTATGATCCCAGTGGCAGTCTCATTTATATTTACCATAAAATATCGCGTCCTGCTGATTTTGCCGACTTTTATACTCCTGAATGCCACTACTTATCTCAATATCCTTAACAAAGGGCAGCAGTCCCTTATCTGGTATAACTATTTGCTGCTTTTTGATGACGGCCCCAAGAATATGCTTTATCCGGTAATCGGTGGAGGGGTCGTAACGTTAGCTATACTAACTCTTAGTTTTTGGGCAACCAAGAAGGAAAAATGGTGATATGTATCATAAAAAACGAGTCGTCGTCCTGCTGGCATTATTTTCCGGAATTTACCTGTCGTTTGGCTTTGTCAGACCATTTGAAAAAGTAATAACTTTATCGGAACTGGTATTACAGCTGAGCGGGTCAAGGGGCGAATTCAGTATGCATTGCAATTTAGTTGAATTAACCAGCTATATGCTGCGTATGATGCCCAATTATATTATGATATTGCTTTGGGGTAATAAACTATACAGTAATTTCTGCACCGCAAGCATCTATGTATTCAGCCGGTGCCCGGATCGGGTCGCATGGTATCGGAAAGCATTAATGCCCTTGGTTGAAACTGTATGTATTTTTGAGATTATACTACTGGTTACTACTGTCATGACCGCAGTATTGCGGTACAAAGTGATTTTTAGCACGGGGGGCTTTATTTTATTAGGCTATCACGCTTTACTCTTTATGCTGTGGAATTTTGCGTTAGTACTTTTAGTTAACGTGATTGCTATTCATACTGGAAGCAGCACGGCTTTTACTCTGGTTATGGCTGTTCAGATGACTTGTATCGCTGCACTTGGCATAATAAATGTATTAACGAGAATGAACGCCAGAGAAGGGCTAATAGATATTTTTCTGTGGCTTAATCCCATTGCCCATACAGTCGTGGGCTGGCACCGCAGCCCGCTTTTGACTGCCGAGCTGGCCAATAGCCGCTATTCTTTAAATCTGACTGTTTCGATATTGATTCCCGCCTTGCTCTGTATCATTACTGTCGTGACAGGGGGATTAGTGATACAGAAAAAGGATTTATTAGCAGCGGACATAGAAATGGAGACAATTTAACATGAAACTGATTGCCGATAAGATCCACAAAGAAATAAAGGATAAAATTATACTTAATCAGATCAGCCTGGAAATGGAAACCGGCAATATATATGGCTTCTGGGGCAGAAACGGTTCTGGGAAAACCATGCTGTTCCGGGCTTTATCAGGGCTAATGAAGATAGATTCCGGCCAAATTTATTGGAACGACAAAGAACTGCACAAAGATTTTGCTGTCTTGCCGAGCCAGGGAATCGTCTTAGAACATGCCGGGCTTTATCCAAATATGACCGGAACAGAAAACTTATGGTATCTTGCACAGCTAAAAGGATTGGCCGGCAAGCCGGATATAGAAGATGCAATTAGGCGGGTCGGGCTTGATCCGCAGGACAAGAGATTTTTCAGTAAATATTCAATGGGGATGAAGCAGAGATTAGTTATTGCCCAGGCCATCATGGAAAAGCCGGATGTTATTATGCTTGACGAACCGACGAACGGCTTAGATGAATCAGGCATAAAGGAAATCAGGCAACTGATCGAACAGGAGAGGGCAAGAGGAGCCCTGATTCTCTTGGCCAGCCATAACCAAGATGATATAAGAATATTAGCAAGCCAAGTCTATAAAGTGTCGGACGGCAGCATTGAAAGAAATGGGGGTAAACTGTGAAACTCAGACTGGGTTCCTTTTTATTAATACTTATAATTATTGTTATTACTGCTTATGGTATGCTTGAAAAGCGGACTTATACAAATATCGCACAAGATATGTCATATCTTGATGAAATTTTCGTGGCGCAGCTTCCTGAAAACCTATGTCTAAATGAGGCAAATAATATGTTAAAGAGCTTGCCATCGGCTCCTATTATTCTTAGGGTATCTGTACTGGATGAAGTTGAGCATATCGGCGGAACGAGCAGACAGTTGGTAAAAATAGAAGAAGTTTATAAAGGTGCCGATGTTAAGACAGCACAGAATATCTATATTACCTGCAGACGTTGGTCACTTAGCTTATTTTCAGAGCCATACTCCATCGAAAGAGGCTTTGTTAATATAATGGAAACCGGGGAAGACTATCTGATTTTTATTGAAAATCAGGTGGACGGCCTCGGTGAGCAGATCCCAGTCTATCAAGTCTTTGTGGAGAATGCACTTGCTCCAATATTTTCATATCAGGAGCACGTAAACCAGATCAGCGCAGTAGGCAGCGAATCAACATATGTAAGATATCATGAAGTCAGTGAAAACGAGTTTTTTGCCGTATCTCAAAAGGGAATGGATGCATTAATCGCCTTGAAAAATGAAATGACCACCCTCTTTCGCTAAAGAGGGTGGCTCTCTTATGCTTTCATAAGCGGTGGAGACCGGCAAGCCGGTCATGTATGTTTTCTATCTAATTCCTATACCTCACGGCAGTGCCGAACACTGTGGTTTCCGCTGCTGACTGCATGATGCTGCTTGTGGCAAAACGAACGCAGATTACCGCGTCAGCTTTAAGTGAATTTGCTTCCGCGATCATTCTTTCCGTTGCGGTTTTCCTTGCCTTCTCCATCATTTCAGTGTAAGAGGTCAGTTCACCCCCGACCAGTGTTTTCAGGCTGTTCATAATGTCCTTCCCGGCGTGAACTGTTTGAATGCATGAGCCTTTGACCAAGGCGATTGTTTCCAACTCATGTCCTGTGATGAAATCCGTAGTAACGATAACCATATGTTGCTCCTCCTTTATAATATTATAATGTGATACATTCTTCTTTATCGCGTATCTGGCATTATAATTATTGTCCATTTCTTTTTTCATAGCCCAGATTCTGGGATACATAGTTGCGGTTGATTGATATAACTGCCATTTCATTATATCACAGCCGCACGGCCCAAACAATGTCAAAGTGCTGCTTACCAAAGCCTTACCAAAGCGTTAATAATCTTAATTCGTAAATATACTGGTACAGAATCCTGCCTCCCCGCTTACATTGTACAATCCATAGCAGGGCAGATATCTGGGCGGAACCGTATGCCACCACCAGGCAATGCTGACCCAGCTTAAAAACATTTCCGGCACCTCTTCATCTATGGTCCTGCCGGGCAAGTAAAGGATAAATTCCTCCGCATTTTCCAGTCCGTAGGGATCTACATAAGTATATCTGTACCCATCAGTGATTTCCTCACTATACATTTTATCTTTCATCTCCGGAACAATCTCCAGTACACCTAGCTTCAGGGACCAGGTTTCATCATCTATCTTCACCGCATCTGTGAATTGGCCGGTAAAAGCACTGAGATAACAGCTCCCGTTAGGATAATCGTCACCAGTGACACCTAGGTCCCAATCGTAGTAAACGCCTTCAAAGCTGCCGTTTTCTTTCATCTCTACCTCCGTAGACCATCCGCCCGCGCCGCTGGAAAAGATAAAAGTAAGGCCGTTCAGATGGGACAGGATGTCGTCCTCCGGATATTCTAACCGGTGCCATTGCTGATCCTGGTATATAGCTATGAAGCTATCCATTAACTCAACCTCCCCGCTATTACTGTAAATATCCAGCACAATACCACTGCGGTAACTCCCCTGCCAGTAAACATCTATCATATTGACATCTTTGATCTCATTGCTATCGTTGATCTCATTGCTATCATGGACGGTATTTACATCATTGGCATCATTGACGTCCTTGACAGAATCCAACATTCCGGCCGGAAAAATCTCCGTCACCTCTCCTGCCCCTATTTCATAGATGTAGACCGGATGATAAGTCAGCCCGGCTTCTTCTCTGTTCATATAGAAAAGCACCTCTTCGATCCCGTCGCCGGTCAAATCGTGATAATCGATCTCCATCAGGTCTTCCCTATCTCCATCCACTTCTTTTTTAACTGTTGCCCCGTCAGTAAAGTGAAAGTTAATGCCGGTGATACCGCCATGATAATAATATTCCCCCTCCTCATTTTCTAGTGTAATATTCCGGAGCTTTAGCTGCTCCAGATGTTCTGAGGCAACATTACGATCGGCTTCTGAATAGCTGTCCGTAACCTTGCTCCATCTTCCGGCCTCTTCATCATAATAGATAATTACTGAATCCTCCACGTCAGCAATCCCGTTTTCCTTATAATAAGTACGGATCATCAGCCCTTTCCGGTTCCGGCCGTCCGCAATCACATCAACAATCTCCGTATCGCAGGCATCTTGGGCTATTTCTGCTATGTCATCCGTAGGAAAAAGCTGCATAGTTCGCCCTTTCTTGATCTCGTATATATACAACGAAGAATATTCCGTAGCCGTATTCGCAAAATAAGTATAGAGAATGACCTCACTTGACATATCGCCAGTTACGTCTGCGTATTCAATCTTCTGATAAAGGCATGGCGTCAAATCCAATGCTCTCCTGATGGTTACCCCGTCGTCGAAGACAAATTCGATGTGAGTAAGTAGGTTCTGCCCATAAACATCTCCCACTTCATTAACTAGTACGATATCTTCCAGCCATAGAATCCCTTCCGGTTTAGGAGCAAAGAAACGGGCTGCCTCTATCTGATCTTCCATCTCTTCTATCTGCGCTATATCTTCTACCTCATCTAACTCAACTAAAAATTTCTTCATTATTTCATTTGGCGTTTTCATCGGCATTTCAGATGTTTTGCCCGGAATAGAAGTTATCTTGGAATCTGCGTTACAGCCGTTAAAATATAATAGTATCACAAAAGTAGCCAGAAAAAGCATTATGATTATTTTATTTTTAATATTTCTCATTCACTTATCCTCACTCGGTTGTTCTATCGAGTATTCACTTACCCTGATTTTTATTTTATACAGGTTATGCATCAAAATTGCATCGTTTTTATGAAATAATTGCTAAAGTGATATCATAATATTTTTATATATTTCTCCGCAGCCGTTCAATCGGACTGGCCTCTATTTCTCTAAAATAAATAATTCGTGGAATCATAATGCAATAATTAAGAGAAGCACCGCAATAACAGACCTGACCCTACAAGAAACATCCTGTATAATACGAACATATCAAACCAACAGGAGGTGTGCATTAATGGATAACACGAAAAAATACAATACCAAAATAGACAACTTGAAAATGGGGCAGTTCATATCCGAACTCAGAAAATCACGCCAGATGACCCAGAAGCTGCTGGCTGAAAGTCGCTGATCCCCATCAGCGCTATCGTGTTTGCCTTTGCCGTTTTATTTCCAACCGTGAAAGCAGGCAGCAAAGGAATAATTATCCTACCTTTTCTATATGTGCTGGACAGGGCTATCGGCGCCCCAGTCTCAATCATGCCGATCGGCATCAGAATATCAGTAATCGCCGTTCCCTATTTATGGACGGTATTTATGTTATTCAAATTCCTCAAAGCAAGGGTGCTGCTTACCTCGGCACTGTCGCTTTTGCTTGTGATACCGCTTCATTTAGTGATAAATTACGCGCTTTCCCCCTTTATTGACGATCCCGAACTTACATATTCTCAATGACATACGTCCGCACCCGGTTTTCAATGACATCGACCGCCTCCGCTACCGATTTGGTGCCGTCAAAATAAAGAGCTGCTTCATCTAAAATAATCTGATTTATTTGCGGCAGGTACGTGCGTACCTTATCCGCGCCTTGGATAATATTGCGGATCTTCTGGATATCTTCCTCCCTGACATCCCCCGGAACAAACTGATAAGTAGCGGTTGCGCCGAAATTGGTGCCTAAAAAATAACTGCTGGCATATTCCTTGATCCAGTCTAAGTGTGCTTCCAGGGCGTCTTTTCTGATCGGAAACCCTTGAGCGGAATGGAAGTTCTCTTCCATTCTCATCTGACTTTCCGTCGACAGCAAGCTGCTGATAAAGTTCCAAGCGATATCTTTATGCTTACTACCTGCACTGATCGCCAGCGTGTTATAGCACTGGATCAGATGGCCGTTCCGGTTATCTGCGGGATAACCGATAAAGGCAATATCTTCTTTATATAGGCCGGCAAGCCCAAAAGCGGCATGCCCTGTGGTAACTGTCGTATCCATTAAAAACACCGGTTCCGCCATCAGCTTCTTGGCCAGCGCATTGTCATAAACATATCGTTCGTCATCTTCAAACCGGTCGGCAAACTCCAGCAGCTTAATCAGAAGATCCCGGTTAAGGGGATTGCCGGAGTCTTCCCAGTTGACCATCTGATCGGCATAAGCCATGTTCAAAGTAGCAAAAACGATTACCGGACTGGGGGTGATCTCCCATGAATGACATCCTGGCCGAAAAGATCAGAAAACTTCACCTGGCGGGGCTCCTCAAGACAGCCGACATGCGGGCCGAGCAGGCTGGACGGGAACATCTTTCCTATCTGGAATTCCTAGAACTGCTGATCAGCGACGAGAACCTGAACCGGGCCCGGAACCGCCGCAACGACCTGTTCAAGCGGGCCCGTTTCCCTCAGCATAAAACCATCGAGGAATTCAACTTCTCCTGGCAGCCCGGGCTTAACCGGCAGGGCATCTATGCCTTCGGAACCTGCGAATATATCCGGAAGAAAGAAAACATTGCCTTTATCGGCCTGCCCGGAACCGGCAAGACCCACCTTTCCATCGCGCTGGGCGTCAAGGCCGTGGAACAGGGATATACCGTGATGTTCACGACCCTGTCGGAAATGATGGAGGACCTCTATATCTCCCGTGCCGATAACTCTTTCCGGCAGAAACTCAAGAAATATACCGTCCCGGACCTGCTGATCATTGATGAGTTCGGCCTTAAGAAGCTGGGACAGATGAATGTCGATGATCTATATGAAGTCATTTCCAAGCGATATGAAACATCCTCCACCATCATCACCTGTTATGAAGTGACCTCTTGTCAAGAGTAAATTTCAAGAAATCACCGCAAATTTTCCTTTTATTAAATTTTAACACTCGGTACAGAGGCAGAGCCTCAGATCTACCA
>QMCD01002011.1_pt1 | contig 11712 bp, 7 predicted proteins | sample 1821841 | NCBI WGS metagenome assembly QMCD01 (sample SAMN01991225, study PRJNA193472) | Termite gut metagenome, whole genome shotgun sequencing project. | isolation source: worker | host: Macrotermes natalensis | reverse complement strand
GCAGGGGGAGGTGGTAGGTAAAATAAATACCTATTAATCATAACTCTAAGGAATTCTTTCTGCCTACCACCTCCCCCCTTCGGGGTACTCCTCCTCCCGGGAGGAGGAGAATAGAGATACTACTGTTTATCATATACTTACTCTTATTTATCATATACTTACTCTTGTTATCATATACTTACTCTTGTTATCATATACATTACTCCTATTACTCATATACATATATCGCTAATTTCTCATTCATAATACAAACTAATTATGGTGTTGTACTTATGTTTATTTCTTCACGGTTAATAATCCTACTTCTCCGCTGGTAGCGGTAAACAATACCTGTTGCCCGTTCAACGGCACTACGGTATTGATAAGCGAATTGCCTGTCTTATGCTTCCACAACACTTTGCCCGTCCGGCCTTCTAAGGCGAAGATTAATCCTTCTTTGGTGCTACCGAACATTACGCCTCCTTTTTCCACTTGCATGGACGGGGCATGTTCGTAACCAAAGCCCACGTTGCTCGCCCACAGTTGCAGAGGCTGGTCGCCTTTGGCGGAGTAGCAAACGATGCTGTCGTTCATAGTCTTACTGTACACCCGTTCACCGTCCTCGGATAAACCGATGGTTTCGCGTACAGCCGACTGGAATGTGCGCCATACGGTTTCGCCGGTTCGTATGTTAATGGCGGTCATTGCACGTTGCGGGTCGGTAATGTACACCTTGCCGTCTGCCGCTACCGGCCATACGGCGGCAGGAGAGAAGTGCATACGGGTCAGCCCGCCCGTCCATTTCCATAATTCCAGTCCATCCGTCTTGTTGAGTGCGTAAAGCGTATTGTCCCACGCGCCGAATATAACTTCGGACGCCGTTACCAATGGTTTTGTTTCAATGTATCCTTTTACTCCGGTGTAAGCCCATATCTCTTTCCCGGTATGGATATCAATGGCGCGCAAGTTGTGGTCGCTGGCCCCTATATAAGCGATGCCGTTGTCAATAGTCACTGCGCCCAATACAGGCTGGGTGGCTTTCACGGTCCACAGCAGACTACCGTCTTTGCTGTTCAGTCCGTAGATGCTATGGTCTGCCGAGCCGAATACCACTACACCGTCTGCCACGGCCGGAGTACCTACAATGCGATTTCCGGAACGGAAGTTCCATAGCTTCTTTCCATTCTTCAAGGCATAGCAGGTGAGGTATCCCATGTCGTCTCCCACGAATACTTTATCTTTCTCTACTGCGGGAGAACAGTAAATACCGGCTCCCGTTTGTACTACCCATTGTTCTTTTACCTTGTCGTACTCCTTGTTTACCGAGAAGTCGGGGTATTTCTCCGCTTTCCCGTTGCGGTCGTAATACTGTCCGGCCAGGGAAAAGGAAGCCCATTTCTCCTTAGGCTCGCCTATGCGCCGGGTATAGACAAGGATAGAGTCCCGGGTTATATCGTATATGCCGTATCCTTGCTTATTGTCTTTGTCGCGCAGGTTGCTTCGCATCAGGATGCCGGGAATGCCGTCGTACCGGATGTTGCGGTTGCGATGATAGTGCCCGCCGATAAACAGGCGGATGTTATAGGGGCGTACGGCGTCCGTTACTTCGTACCAGTTGTCAACGTCTCCTTCCAGCATCGGGTAATGCGTAACGAGTATCACCGGTTTGTTGAGCTGAGCATCGGGAGCCGGAAATTGAGAACTTCCGGTATTGAACAAGTTCATTCTCTCCGTCATCCAACGGATGTCCTGCGGCACTACATGACCGTAAGCCATGCGCATCAACGGGCCTGAGTTAAAGCCAAGAAACAGAATGCCTTTATGTTCAAATTCAAAACGTTCGCCTCCGAAGATTTCACTGAAAGCGGTACAACCGGAGTCGCTCCATTTCGTTTCGTGATTACCGAGGACAACGTAATACTTTGTCTTTAATAAATCCAGCGCTTCCTTTACCTTCTGCATCGAGGCGCGGTCACCTTCTTCGGTAATATCGCCTGTCACTAAAACGAAGTCGATACTGTCTGTTGCGTTAATCTGTGCAATGGATCGCAGCAAGTCTTCCGTAGGATTCTGATTGCTGGGGCTGAAGTGAGTATCCGTTATTTGTGCAAAACGGAATGTTCCGTGTTGCGCCTGTACCGCAAGCGGCAACAGGCACAACAACAGAAACATTCTAAAGAGTCTTCGCTTCATAAATGATGATTGATATATTACTATTTGGTTGATAGGTTCGTATCTTCATTGAAGAATGTCAGGATGGCATTCATCAATGCTTCTCTCTCGGTAACAGTGCGCAAGGCCTCGAACGGGAATCCCAGTACGCAGGTCTTGTAGTTGCCTTTGTATGCTACTCCGGCGCTCCGGTTGTTTTCCGAATAGCGCATAATGGTGTAAGCCTCTTTGGTAGCCGGTTCTATGGCGTCCGGAGATTCTACCACATAGCTGTTGGCATTCAATTCACTGTAATAAGTATAGTTACCTGAAATGGCGGGGAATGGGGAAGCTACACATTTCACCTTACCCTCTGTAGCTGCCTGTCCCACGCGCCATTTATATTTCAGGACTTCCGTTGCAAACTCTTTATCGGCAAGTTGGGCGGGTGCGAGGCGGTTGTCCCAAAGGTCGGTACCTACGTAAGCTCCCGAAACAAAGATATTTCCACCTTGTCCGCAATAAGTTGCGATAGCTTCCTGCATAGGGTTGCTGAATGTCTTGAACTCTAACGGTTTCACACCGCCACGTCCCATTTTGGTCTGACATTCCTTACCCAGTATCAGGTCTACATATTTATAGTCGTTCATATTTGTAGTCTTGTTTTCCACAGTCTCATCGCTGCAAGATACGAACGAGTATCCGGCTCTCAGGATGGCTGAACCGTGTACGGCAGGATAATCGAACGAGTTTCCGGCGATTACCTTGTCTTCATAGTCAGTGTTACTGTCGCCAAAACCGGAAGCGTCGTCGTCCATCCAGGGAATGGAACGGCGGAACTCTTTCATCTTGCCGATGTAGCTGATATCCTTGAGATAAGGTACTCCATGATCTAACTCGTCCAGGAAACCGGCAAGCAGAGTATCACCGGGAGCGGGGGCTACAAAGTCGGCGGGTGCGCTGATGCGGTCGAAGCCGTTCACTACCAGTACAGTGCCCTTTTCGTTGAAAGCTCGTCCTGCCGAGAGAATCTCTGACGGGAAACTTTCGCCGCCTTTATTCACTGCGGTCACTTTATAACTGCACACCATGCCTGCGGGAAGTTTGGCGCGGTACACATTCCTGTCCACTAATACGCCGTTATCGAAATCTCCGTCTCCGATGCGGGTGTAGACAATGTACTTTTCAGCATTGGCTGTCGGTTCCTGCGGGTCGGCGACAGGTTGCCAGGTCAGTTCTATTTCGTTATCACCTGCCATGCGCAGAGCCATGTTGTCAACGGGCAACGGTTGAACCACGTAATCCGTATTGTATTGTGAGCAGATGAATTGCAGCATACCTTTATATATAGAGCGGCTCACTGTGAAACGGAAGCGCGGGTCAAGCCCGTAGCGCATATCTGCAAAGTTCTGGTGAGAGAGTAATTCCAGCAGCATGGTAGGCGCACGGGGAACACGGGCTTCAAAATAAGATTGATTCCACATGCCGCGGCGTGTCCAGTTCGGTTCATACAAGGCGCGGATGTCGCGTACGATGTTGGACTGAATCAGGTCTGTCATGTCGTGAGCCAGGAAGCGGGATGCTCCGTTGGCATATTCTTCGTTGTAAACGTTGGTGTAGTAAATGCCCAGTGTACCGATGATGGAGTCATTTAATGTTGTTCCCGCATCCGTATGGAAAGCGAAAGCCATATCCACCGGAATATTCAGTCCTTCTTCCGTAGGATTGGTTGCAGAGCCGCCCGCCAGGTAGTTTACCCAGATGCCACGGCTCTTGTAATCGTCCGTATAGTCATTCTTTCCACGGCTTTCGGTATAGACGCTGTCCGGGAATCCTGCCCATTGCAGCCAGTAACGGGATGCTTCGCAGAAACGGGGATAACCGCTAACTTCATACGGATAGTCTATTTTCGGCATTTCTTTATGTGCAACAGCGGCATTGGCTTCCGAACTCTTGACGTTTGCAGTAGCGCCTTCAGCAGAAATGCGACGGGCGATGTTACCCATACCGCCACCAATCTTTACGCCGTCGGCAGTAACTACGCGCCCCGCCTTATCGGAACGGTTACTCAGAACTACCTTGCAGGCGTTGTTCTTTCCGGCGTCGAATCCGAATGTTCCGAGATAAATCCATGTACCGCCGCCCATTTGCTGGTTCACTTTAAACTGGGTCGAACCGCCTTTATGGTAAATGGTATAAAGGGCGTCGTCCGTACTGTTCGGCAATGTTTTATAGGATACGTAAACGGCATACTGTCCTGTTGCGGGTATTTCCGGTATCCACTCGGCTGTACTTTCCCTGTCTTTCTTTCCTTTGACTGTTTCAATGGTGCGGAATGTACCTTCGCGGAATGGATTCTGAAAATCAATATATTGGCTGCGCAAGTGAGCGAAACCTTCTCCTGCTCCTTGGCTCCATACCTTATCGCCTATGTTTTCCGTATAAACGGAACGTCCGTACAGGCAACCGTCATTGTCTACGATTACTTCTTTCGTCTGGCTGTCACGCTCACGCGGTGTCAGTACATTGGCTCCTGCATTCTCCAGCATGGGAACGAGGAAAGGCAGTACATAACTTTGTGTGTACAAGTCTTCTACGGTCTGAAAAACACGGGCGCGTTGCCATTCCCAGCGTGTCAGTTTCGGTTCATAATAATAACCGTGGCTCTGCCACATGGCGATGTGACGGTTGTTTAACCCGTTGGTGGGAGCGTAGGGGACTGAAAGATGCGTTACCAAAGGCTTCTCCCCTGCAGGGGCGAATGCCTGGGGTTTCTCGTTCTTCTTGCTTTTCTTGTCCTTTTTGTTTCGCAATGCCTGGGGAATCAGTTCCTCAATGCTATGTTTGTTCGTACGGATTTGCAAATCGTATTTTGAAAGTTCAGCCGGAAGCAGAGCTTTCACTTCCCGGTAGAGTTCCGCTACATTATCTTCCCTGAAAGGGGTGTAAGCAAGGTTCATGTTGGCAAACAATTGCAAGGTGTTTCCTTGTATGGCAACAGAGTCGACCCTGATGCGCCCCACGGATATTTCTTTTCGTGCGGTGGCATACAGTAGCTTTTCTATTTCCTGGCGAACATCCGTCGGAAGCTCCTGCGCGCCTCCCTGTTGGGGGATTAGGGAGGCGGTGAACAGGATGAATAAAAAATAAAGTCTCACATTCATGATGATGTATTAAGTTAATTGGTTATTTATCACTTATCCTTTTTAATCAACAGGCAAAGTCCGATAAAGGTGAACAGTGCGTTGAATATCAGAAGTTCATAACTGAATTGGTAACCGTTGAACCAAGCCTCCGAATTCTTTTGCAAAACAAAGCAAAGAATGGGTGAGAGGATGGCTACCAATGGTATGTATTTGTCGCGGACTTGTTGTTTCATGAAGATACCGAATGCAAACAAGCCGAGAATAGGACCATAAGTATAACTTGCCAGGATATATACGGCGTCAATCACACTTGTATTGTTCAGCATGTTGAATACAAATATCGTAATGGCCATAACGGCTGCCATGCCGATGTGTACCCGTTTGCGTACTTTCACGATTTCTTCTTCGGTCTTGCCTTTTGTTCCGAGAATATCTACCGTGAATGAAGTAGTCAGGGCAGTGAGCGCCGAGCCTGCCGCCGAATAAGCGGAAGATATCAAACCGATAATAAACAGGATGCCTACAATAGCGGGGAAGTAATTGCCGGTTGCTATCAGCGGGAAGAGTTCATCACTCTTTTCTACCTGGATGCCCTGGTTGCTTGCAAAGATATAAAGCAATACGCCCAGCATGAGGAACAGCAGGATTACGATGAACTGTGAGACGACGCTGGTAATCATATTCTTCTGTGAATCCTTAAAGTTTTTGCAGCTAAGGTTGCGTTGCATCATGTCCTGATCCAATCCTGTCATGGCAATCATGGTAAACGCTCCGGCAAAGAACTGTTTGAAGAAGTATTGTTTACTGTTTATATCGTCGAAGAAGAAAGTGCGCGACATGTCACTGTCTGCTATTGTGCTGAGCATGCTGCTGAGGGATAAATTCAGGTCGGATGCGATGTAGCTGATGCAGAGCACCACTGATACTACTAAGCAGAGTGTTTTCAATGAGTCTGTCCAGATAAGGGATTTCACACCGCCGCGGAAGGTATAAAGCCATACCAAAGCCACTGTGATTGCCACATTCAATATAAAAGGTAATCCTAACGGCTCGAATACCAGCAGTTGCAACGTCAGGCAGACGAGGAACAAACGTACGGCAGCTCCCAGCATCTTTGAAATAAAGAAGAACCAGGCTCCTGTACGGTAGGAGGATATTCCAAAACGATTTTCCAGATATTCGTAGATAGATACCAGATTCATCCGGTAGAACAGAGGTGTTAAGACAAAGGCTATGACCAATTGCCCTGCAACAAACCCCAAAACCATTTGTAAATAACCGAAGCTGCTGGCTGCTACCATACCCGGTACGGATACGTATGTTACCCCGGAAATACTGGAACCTATCATGGCAAATGCTACGACGTACCATGATGATTTACGGTTACCGACAAAGAACCCTTCGTTGTCGGCCTTTCTGCCTGCTATGTAGGATATGGTGAACAGTATCACAAAGTAAGCGGCAATGGTTATAACTACAGATATCGGACTCATCTCTATATTGTTATGTATTGGTATATTAATTATGTATTGGTATCATTTTCAACTTTCAACTTTCAACTTTCAATTCTCCTCATAGAGGAGATACGGTTTACGCTGTATCTTGAATTTCTCTACATCGTCTTTCCACATCGCTTTGATTTCATCGGCGCTTTTTCCCTGCTTAATCATTTTCCGTACATAATCTCTCCCTACCAACAGTTCAAAGAAAGAACGGAAGAAATGGTCGCCCATATTCAGGTTGTTGTATGCATCAATAATATAGGTAAGGTCTACACCGCGCTTCCATATTTCTTCATCGCTCATGTTACTCAGGTCTACTCCATGACACAGTTTGTTCAGTTGGGGAGGGTTTTTAGCTCCCGGAACACTTCTTGGAGTAAAGCTGTAACTGTATCCGGTCATGTTGGGATGTCCGTAAACCTGGAATGGGAGCGAAGTCCCTCTACCCAGGCTGACTGGTGTTGCTTCGAAGAAACAAGTGGCAGGATAGAGATATATGGATTTCATATTCGGCAAGTTGGGAGATGGGGGAATGGGCAACTGGTACATTGTCCGGTGGGTATAATTCTTGCACTTGATGACGGTCAGGTCGCACGTACGCGAATTGGGTAACCAGCGTTCTCCGTTTACCATCAATGCAAGTTCTCCCAGCGTCATTCCATGAACGATAGGGATAGGCAACCAGCCTACACCAGATTTGTACTTCATATCAAGAATCGGGCCGTCCACGTAGTGCCCGTTTGGATTGGGACGATCCAGGAGTAATACTTTGCGGTTGTATTCAGCGCAGGTATCCATCAGTCTGCACATCGTGGCGTAATAAGTATAGAAGCGCAGGCCTACATCCTGGATGTCTACTACCAGAATATCAAATTTGTCTATGAACTGTTCGCCGGGCTTTTTACCTTTACCGTCATATAAGGAAAGGATAGGTATTCCGGTTTTTTGGTCAACAGAACTGGATACATGTTCACCGGCATCGGCATCCCCGCGAAAACCATGTTCGGGCGAAAATATGGCGACTACATTAAACTTATTCTCTATAAGTACATCTAATATATGCTTATCTCCCGCCATTCCTGTATGGTTGGAAAAAAGAGCAATGCGTTTATTCTTCAGTATCGGAAAATACTCAGAGGTTTGTTCATCACCTAAGATTATCCGGTCTTTCTGCGCCTGGCATAGCAGAGAGCTACACGCTAAAAGGATAAATAGCAAAAGTTTCTTCATAACAGTGTTATATAAGTATGTGAGATAATGGTTGCAACAAAGATAGCTTTTATTTTAATATCAAAAACACTTATTTTGCTATTTTTAGTATTATACTTAATAATTTGCACTTAGTTAAATGGGGTAAACATGAAAATCATGCTTCTGCGGGAATAACGAAATGATGTAAATAGGCCACTCTCGCTACCAGAATGATACTATATCCTTTATTTTAATAACGCGTATCTTTTCAGGAAATTGCATTCCAGAATCTTTAGTGAATAAACAAGGAATAATAATACAGTATTCCTGTATATTATTCCATTTTTGCGGGCTATTTATACTCAAAAGAGTCATACATATATGGTAGATCTACAACTACTTATAAGTAAAAGGTCAACTACCTATAGGTAATTGGTGAATTACTTATAGGTAATTGGTGAGCTACTTATAAGTAGTGAGTTACTCTGACTTGTTTGCATCATATTTTTCTCTCAAATAGCACCTTTTGAGGAATATTTCATTCTAAAATAAATGTCAGTATTTCGATATCTCGCTTATAATCTGCTATTTACAGATTTTCGCTTGCGTATTTCCAACACTATGGGCATCAGTGCGGAAATATGGCATTCTCGGCAGGTTTAAAATACAAAATGACAAAATGGTAAAAAGGTAAAAACAGAGGCTGTCCTCGTGGACAGCCTCTGCATATTATCATTATGTAGTAAACCTCATTATGGAACTATCCTAAGGTCTACTGCCATATATAGTCCGCCCGTACTTCTAAATTATTAGTTATCATACCCAACAACTACAGAAGCGGTTTTTGTTGATTGCGTACGGGTACCACCAAAGTAATGTGTTTGATAACGTCCGGTGGTTTGATTCCAGTAATCAGTATAGGCTACATATCTGGCTGAGGAGTTTATTACCCGTAATTGATAAATAGTATCATCCACAACCGTTTCGCCGGGCACTCCACCATTGGCGGCTGAAACAACGATGCGGAAATCAACGCGAGCCGCACCTTGTGAAACATAAGTTGTTTTTATAGCCGGTATGGGTATAAAGCCTGTACTTTCGCCAAAAGCAACCGGACTACCCAGATTAAGCCATGCGCTTTTTGTCGCATCGCCCGTTTCGTCGCCTACTTTCTTACCTTCCGGTATTCTTCCGGCTTTTTCATCGGCAATGGTGTACAACGGGTGTGGGGTGTACTGATACTGGTATTGCAACTTCATTGTAGTTGGTTGGGTATCATCTTCAAACATCAGGTTGATGAAACGTACAAAGGAAATAGTATCCGTATCGAACGATGCTTTTGCGGGATCTAACGGATAGCTAAGATCATAACCGCGGTCTAACACAATAGGAGGTTTGGAATAGTCGTATACGATAACATTTTGTTTCCCCTTTTTCAGAGTTACATCCTGATTATATACCTCATTTAGCTGGGTACTTTGATAGAACTTCAAATTTACCGTACCCGGTTGTGCCGTATAGAAACGGGCTGTAAAAGAATTTGCAGGCCCCGGATTTGTATTGTAATAACTCAATACGCTTTTGTCGTTAGACAGCAACTTTCCGTCCAACTCGACTTTGTATATATTATAAGCAGCATTTCTTAGCACCGGCGTGAAATGGCTGATTTGAAATTGAGCCATTTCCGAGGCGGAGATAGCATCGTAATCAATATCATTCTTTTCGCATGAAGCCATTGCTATGGCGAATAAGAATGTTAATCCTGTATATATTATCTTTTTCATAATTCTACTGTTTTTTTTAATGAAACATTAGTTGGCGGGAACTTCACCGGGATAAGCAAACCACGGAATAGAACACTGGTAGTTGGCTGCCATACCTGAAATAGGTTTCAGTTTTTCCAATGATTCTATGTTCCACATATATTCCGAGTTGTAACGGGGGCGTATACGATAACAAGGCGCTCCGTCATTATCAATGTCGAATGCGGCATTGCGGAATTCAATGTCTCTTGATGCGCCGAGGAAGAATCCTTTGAATACTTTGGTGGGGTCTTCATCACGTTTTGTATCAATCAGGCGCGTGTCATCCCAACCGTTTCCTTTTGAAGGATATTCACCACTGTACACAATGTCGTAGTGGTATTTGCGCAAGTCAGTCCAGGCTTCGATACCTCCCCACGGATAAAGTGCAACGTATTTCTGCAGCATGATGTGCGAGAGAGTCAGGTTGTTTTCTCCCAATCCTTCCACATAAGGGCCTGCGTAATATTCGTTTGCCAGGTTATTGTAAACACCGGACACTATCTTGTCACCTCCGCCGATTGCACCTTTAGTACCCGGATAAAGTTGCTTTACGGTAAAGTCAAGGTCATTCTTAATGGCCTCCTTGAATGCTCTGTAAGCGTTGGCTTTGTCGCCTTTCTTCCAGTATGCTTCGGCAAGACAGAACTTAATTTCAGCAGAAGTCATCAATACGTAAGGCGCATTGTCGCGGAAAAGCCAGCGTCCGATACCGTCGTTAGGGGTTGTTGTCGTAGAGTTCTTTACCGCATCAACACGTCCGTAGAGTTGTGGAGTAGTAACTATTCCTCCGGGATTGGCTCTTGTAGTGTTGTCTCTTCCTCCATAATATTTATGCGCTTTCACACTGTCCGCGTTGTCAATGTACAGATATTCAGGATCGGTCGCTGTGCTGAGTTTCACGGCTACGCGTGGGTCGTAATGTCCGGGTTCGTTGATAAGCGTATCGGTAATAATCTGCTGTTCGAGCAATTCATACTGGTAATATGGATTGGGTACAGGTTCTTGTTTTATGCGTCTGCCATCAGTGCCATATTTCGGTATGGTTCCGGTCATAAGCTGTACGAGATAGTCATTCTGGAAATAAGTAGTACCCAGATTACCGCGCTGTGTTCCCCAGAAATTGTTATAGCCGCTGTAAAGTACGCTTCCTGATCCACCTGCTACCTCTACCATGGCGTCGTCTGCCGATGATGCCAATGCATTGTTGGCTGCTGCAATCAGTTCGTCGGCATACTTGGTTGCGAAGTCTTTTTTGTTGGATAGTGAAGCCAGGTTACGTACGATAACGCCGTTAGCGAACTTTTTCCATTTTGCTGCATCTCCTTTATAAATCCAGTCATTGTCTGTAATCTTCGTTCCGTAGTTGCTATTGTCTTCCATATCCAAATACCTGATAGCTTCTTTCGCCCATTCGCGTACGGCTTCATAAATATCAGCCTGCGAATCATAATCAAAGCGTGTGCGTTCGGTGTCGAATACTTGTTTCAAGGGAGCTTCTGCATAAACTTTGGCAAGTAAATCCCAACTGTGAGCCTTGATAGCGTAACCGATACCGGCCAAGCGCCAATGTCCGGCGGCTATGGCTTGGTTAATCATATTTTCGAGGTTCATACCTTGGTTCCAGTAAACCGTACGCCAGATTAACTGTCCGGTATCATTGGAAGCAGAAGCTTTGCGCCAGAAATGATTTGCAAAACCATAGCCATTGGTGGTTGTCCACATTGAAGTCATTGGTAGGATGGCATACGTCAAGTCGTAGGTAATATCTTGATAGCTTTGGATGATACCTGACAGGTATAGATAGTCTTCCACATAGTCCGGAGCGTCAACATTATTGTTCACATCCAGATAATCGTCACAACCGGTGTTGAATAACATCAGTAAGGACAGGAAAGGGATTAATATATATTTCTTCATATTGTTTTTTATAAATAGGGT
>QMCD01002632.1_pt1 | contig 11714 bp, 8 predicted proteins | sample 1821841 | NCBI WGS metagenome assembly QMCD01 (sample SAMN01991225, study PRJNA193472) | Termite gut metagenome, whole genome shotgun sequencing project. | isolation source: worker | host: Macrotermes natalensis | reverse complement strand
TTCACCAAAGGTTCGGGGATATACCACATATTCTACGACTCCAAATATCTGATCCCCAAGATTAGATTAACATTTGCGGCAACATACATGCCCAACCGCATGATGAGTTTCTACGGTTTCAACGGCTTCGCATCGCCCTATTCGGCCTCGGTAGCAGAGGAGAACCCCGCCTTTTACGCCTTCGACCGCAAGATGCTGCGCATATTGGCCGACTTTCAGGGGCGCATAACCGACAATATAGGCTGGGCGGCCGGAATATCGTATTGGGACTACCGCACGGAGCGCGTGCAGCTACAAAAATACGCTGATGCAACCACCCTGTGGGATATCTACACAGCAGGCGGCAACCCGATAATACCACGCGGGGAACAGAACGGCGGGTCGCAGCTGGAACTGAAAGCGGGGTTGGTTTACGACACGCGCGACCACGAACCTGCACCGTCGAAGGGTATCTGGGCGGAAGTGATCGCGTATGGTTCGCCCGACATCATAGAGCGCAACGACAATGGCTACCTTAAAGTTGCCGCCCATTTCCGCCACTACATCACCCTCGTGCACAACAGGCTTACGCTGGCCTATCATCTTGCTTATCAGGGCACCGCGGCAGGCCGCGCCCCGTTCTATGTGCAGCAGGGCATCTCAACCCTCTACCTTAAACAGATAAACTCCGAAGGGCTGGGCGGCATAAATACCGTGCGCGGGATACTGTTCAACCGCATGGTGGGCGACGGCTATTTCTGGGGCAACATAGAGCTGCGCTACCGCCTTTTCGACTTCCGCCTCATAGGGCAGGATTGGTACATGGCCCTTAACCCCTTCTTCGACGCGGGAATGGTCGTCCAACCATACAGGCTCGAAGAGATGAAAGCCTCCGGCAACGCGGATATATACAGCGGCGATGCCGAAAAGATGCACTTCAGCGCGGGAGCGGGGCTCAAAGTGGTCATGAACCGCAACTTCATAGTTTCGTTCGAAATGGGCTTCCCGTTCGACAGGCGCGACGGGGCCAACGGCATGAACATCGGGCTGAACTATATATTTTAGACATATATCAAAGGAAGTAGTAGTTCCACACGGCGCCGGAGGGGATGCCGCTGACCCAGCTTTCGGATGTTGCCGACCGGACGACATATTTTGTCCAATTGTAGCCCTTGACCAAGCTAAGGTTGTATATATCGCTCTGTTGTTCGGCGCTGTCCGCTTTCGTGTCGGTGCCTGTCACCTTTGTAGGCCTGTCCACATATATGAGGTCGGTCCACGACGAGGCACTTTCGAGGCAGACATAACCTGTCAGGCGGCCGGCCGAATTATAGACCATGAAGCGGAGGAATGTGTAGTTGGTCGCCGGATCCGACAACTCCACATTATCGGGGGCATCGGCGCGGAGCGAACTCAGATAGATGTCGTCGATCGTTGCGGGCATGTAGAGTACCGCCGTTCCGTTCTCGATATCCGCGGAGACCAATTCGGCTTCTTCGCCCGTTTCGGTATCCGTAACGAATACCATTATGGTTGCAGCATCGGCGGGGAGTGCGGTTACATGTGAGATGGTTATTTTATTGTCGATGACGACTGCCCTGTCACCGATTCCGCCTACGCTGCAGGCTGTAAACGAGAGGGCCGTTAACACGGCAAGAATAATAAACTTTTTCATATGTAGTATTTTAAGTGGTCGGTGGCATACCAAAAAGCGAGTGGAGAATATTGTGTCGGGGGGTGTTGCTTTTCTATTATAGCCGTTCTGCCTTATGAAAAACAATTAGCATGCCAATTTTGGTAAACGCCACCACAGCGTACTGTGAGGGCGTTTTGAGGTGTAAGAAAATAGCCTGCCCCGATTCGGGGCAGGCTATCAGGTTATTTATATCGTATCGCTATATCACTTCGCAAAACCACTTTGCACCTTCAGGAATACCGTTTGTCAAACTCACTGTATTCCTGTCTATATAGACATGTTGAGTCCAGTTATATCCCTTGGCCAGGTTTACATCCACAATACGTAAATATTCTCCGTCGATTTCCGTCCCCTTTACTGTACACGCACTATTCGAATAGACAACGATTGCTGCACCTTCCATTTTGTCCTTATCGACACTATAGTGAATCCAACCGACCCATTCACCTGACGAGTCACAGGCCATAAAAGCGATTTGAGCCATTTTGACTTCTGAATCGGAGATTATTATTTCGTCGGAGAAATATGCTCTTATCGCAGTCAAATATTCGTTGTCTATCGTTCCGGGCAAATTAATCGTTGCGCTTCCGTTGACAATACTTGCAGAGGTCAATTCCGCTCCGTCATCCGTCGCAGGATTCACAATGTAAGCCTTTATCGTTGTCGCATTGGAAGGAAGCCTCTCGATGTCCGAGATGATTATTTTACTGCCGGCAGGAGTCGTGCCTCCACCGCCGGATGTTTCGGGGTCACATGAACTGAACAATGCAATACCGCATATTACCATAAACATGCGGGCAAATCGAGTAAAGTTTTTCATAATTCTTCTATTTAAAAGTTTGTTTAAGGTTTACAATTATAAGATGCCCGCACATGGCAGTTTGTTGCACGTGGCAAGAATTATTATGATTACCGTCATTGTGAGCCAGTAGGGCAAAGCAATCCGGAAAAGGACGTTGGATTGCTTCGTCATGCTCGTACTTCGCATTTCTCGCAATGACGCGCCTGTCAGATCATTCATAATTCGTAACTCGTTTCGTAATTAAAAATATTTCACCTCTTCGCCGCATATCGCCGATAGCAGGCTGTTGGCCAACGAACTTGCGCCGATGCGGAACAGCGATGGGGTGAGCCACTCCCTGCCGAGGATATTCTCGACTATGGTATAGTAGAGCGCGGCATCCTCCGCCGTGCGTATGCCTCCGGCGGCCTTGAACCCTACCCTGCGGCCTGTCTGTGTGTAGTAATCCCTGATAGCCATACAAATCGTTACTGCGGCTTCGGGGGTGGCCGCCACGGCTGTCTTGCCGGTCGAGGTCTTGACAAAGTCGGCACCAGCGAACATGGCAAGCAGCGACGCACGGCGAATAAGTTCCGGCGTGCCGAGCGCGCCAGATTCGATTATCACCTTGAAAACAGTATCTTCGCCCGCCTCTGCGCGCAGCAACTCTATGTCGTTCGCCATGCGGTCGTAGTCGCCTGCAACCATCTCGCCCACATTGATCACAGTGTCTATCTCGTCGGCGCCGCTCTCCACGGCCATCGCCACTTCGAGCATCTTCACTTCGAGGAATGTCTGCGATGCGGGGAAGCCGCCCGCGACACTCGTCACGCCGATAGCCGTGCCCTCGACGCCGAGCCCTGCGACATCGACGAACGGCGGGAAAACGCAGATTGTAGCCACATTGGGCATGCCCGCGAACTTTTGTCCGGCATCGACAGCCCTCTTCACAAACTCCGCAACAGACCCCACCGAGTCGGACTCCGAAAGCGAAGTCAGATCGATAGCGCTGTAACACAGCTTGTAAACCTCCTGCGTCCGGTTCTTTACCGAATCGGCCTTTGCCTGCGCCGCGAGTGCCCCGACCTCTTTGTCTCCAAGCGCGGGAGCATATTTCTCCAATAACAGCGAGTATTCCATAATATGGTGGTTTCTATTTGTTTGCAATCAGCTTAAAATAACTTACACCCTGCAAGGTACGGATTTTCCGCCGAAAAATAAGAGCCTGCCGGAAAAACATGTCGACTAAACTTAAGAAACAAACAAAAAAGGTAATCCGTTTAAGATGGCAAACTATCACGTCATGTGATAGCCTGTACGATTAATATCGGCTCGGGATTAGCAAGACACTATCCAGAGCCGACACTGATTGTTTGTTTTTACAACTGCAATGTCGTACATTTGCGATACGAAACAACAAGAGTGAGAGCAGGAAAATCCAAATAAGCTCAAAGCAAAATATAAGCAATATGAAAAGTATCGAAAACTATGATTTCAGGGGTAAGCGCGCCATTATCCGTGTGGATTTCAATGTGCCGCTGGACGATAAATTCGAGGTGACCGACCCTACACGCATCCGGGCGGCGATACCCACCATAAAGAGGGTCCTCGCCGGAGGCGGCTCGGTGATACTGATGTCGCACCTCGGGCGTCCGAAGAAGAACAACGACGACAAATACTCGCTCCGCCATATCGTTCCGGCGATAGAGGAGCTGTTGGGCCAAAAGATACTTTTCGCAGGCGACTCCATGGGCGACCGTGCGGCAGAAATGGCGCGCGATCTGAAAGCGGGCGAGGTGATGCTGCTCGAAAACCTCCGTTTCTATGCCGAGGAGGAGGGCAAGCCGCGCGACCTGTCGGAAGATGCCACCGACGAGCAGAAGGCCGAGGCCAAGAAAGCGATAAAGGCGAGCCAGAAGGAGTTTGTCAAAAGGCTTGCATCTTACGCCGACGTTTACATAAACGATGCCTTCGGTACGGCGCACCGCGCCCATGCCTCGACAGCGCTCATTGCAGACTACTTCCACAATGATAAAATGTTCGGTTACGTAATGGAGGGCGAGTTGAACGCCATCGACGGTGTGTTGCGCAATCCGCAGCGCCCGCTGCTGGCCATACTCGGCGGCTCGAAGGTGTCGTCGAAGATAACAATTATCGAGGCTCTTATGGAGAAGGTCGACAGCATCATTATCGGCGGCGGCATGACCTACACCTTCATGGCGGCGCAGGGCGGCCGAGTGGGCAGCTCCATTTGCGAGCCCGACCAGTTCCCCACGGCGCTCGCCATATTGGAGAAGGCCAAGGCCAAAGGGATAAAGATACTCTTCGCGCAGGATTCGCTCATAGCCGACGCATTTTCGGAGAACGCCAATACCAAAGAGGCGCCCTCGAACGATATCCCCGACGGCTGGCAGGGCCTCGACATCGGCGCGGAGGCCAAAAGATCTTTCCGCGAACACATACTCGGATGTAAGACCATACTGTGGAACGGCCCCGTGGGTGTGTTCGAGATGGACAAATTCGCATCGGGCACGAAGGCTGTCGCCGAAGCCATAGTCGAAGCCACGGCCAAAGGTGCCTACTCCCTCATCGGGGGCGGCGACTCGGTGGCCGCTATCAACAAGTTCGGCATGGCCGACAAGGTGAGCTACGTCTCCACCGGCGGCGGCGCGCTCCTCGAATACATGGAGGGCAAGGAGCTGCCCGGCGTGGCGGCGATAAAGAAGTGATTTTAAATAGACTCAGTAAACAGATTCATAATATGAAAAAAGGATTAATAGTTATGGCTATGGCTGCCGCTACGCTCGGTCTCGGTTCGTGCAAAACGAAAGCCCTCGTAAATGGAGGACAACAGGCCGAAACAAAAGATGATTTCAAATGGATAGTCGACACTTTCGACGACATTAAAGTATTGCAATACAAGGTGCCCGGGTTCGACCAGCTTACCTTGCAGCAGAAAACGCTCATCTATTACCTCAATCAGGCCGCCCTCTGCGGCCGCGACATACTGTTCGATCAGAACTTCAAGTACAACCTGCCGATACGCCGCACGCTCGAGGCCGTATATGTTAATTACGGCGGCGACAAGGGCACGGAGGAGTGGGCTGCATTCGAGAAATACCTCAAAAAGGTGTGGTTCGCCAACGGCATACACCACCACTACTCCAACGACAAGTTCACGCCCGAATTCAGCGAGGCCTATTTCGACACCCTCATAGCCGCAATTCCGGCCGACAAGCTGCCGCTCGATTTCGGCACTGCCGAGGAGCTGCTCGCAGTTGTCAAACCAGCGATATTCGATCCGTCGCTCTATAAGACACGCCTCAATCAGGCCACAGGCGCCGACCTGCTTCAGACCTCGGCCATGAACTACTACGAGGGAGTAACCCAAGCCGAAGCCGAGAAGTTTTACAGCGATATGGCCGCAATGCACAAGGGCGACCCAAGCCCCATATCGTATGGCCTCAACTCCAAGTTGGTGAAAGAGGCGGGCGAGGCGATGCCTTTGGACGAATACGGCAACGTGTGGGTGCAGGACTTCGATGTCATATACGAAAAAGTGTGGAAAGTGGGCGGCATGTATTCGGCTGCGATAGAGAAGATCGTTTACTGGCTCTACAAGGCGCAGGCCGTAGCCGAACAGCCGCAGAAGGATATAATCGGCAAGCTTATCGAATACTACCAGACGGGCGACCTGCGCACATTCGACGCATTCAACATCCTTTGGGTGCAGGATACCGAAAGTGTGGTCGATTTCGTGAACGGTTTCACCGAGAACTACGGCGACCCTATCGGCTACAAGGCCTCGTGGGAGTCGCTAATCAACTTCAAGGATATGGCCGCCTCGCAGCGCACAGAGCTTATCAGTGCCAATGCCCAGTGGTTCGAGGACAACGCCCCCATTCAGGACAAATATAAGAAAGAGGCGGTGAAAGGGGTTTCGGCCAAGGTTATCACGGCGGCCATAATCGGCGGCGACTGCTATCCCGCCACCCCTATCGGCATCAACCTCCCCAATGCCGACTGGATACGCAGGGATTGGGGCTCCAAGTCGGTTACCATACAGAACTTCACGGAGGCATATGCCGAGAGTGCGAAAGGCAACGGGTTCCTCGAAGAGTTCATGCTCCGCGAAGATGACCGCAAGCGTGTAACCCTCTACGGCTCGCTCGGAGACAACCTCCACACCGACCTGCACGAATGCCTCGGCCACGGCTCCGGCCAGCTTGCCCCGGGCACCAAGGGCGACGAGCTCAAGCAGTACGGCTCGGTGCTCGAGGAGGTGCGCGCCGACCTCTTTGCACTCTACTATCTGGCCGACCAAAAGATGATCGACCTCGGCATCATATCCGACGCCGACGTCTATAAAGCCGAATATGCCAACTACATCATGAACGGCATGATGACCCAGCTCGCTCGCGTGGAACTCGGCAAGAACATAGAGCAGGCGCATATGCGCAACCGCCAGATAATCGCAAAGCTCGCCTACGAAATGGGGCGCGGCGAAAATGTCATAGAGATGCCCAAGGTCGATGGTGAGACCTTTATAGTCATAAACGACTTCGAGAAACTGCGCAATATCTTCGGGCAGATGCTCCGCGAGATACAGCGCATCAAGTCGGAAGGCGATTTCAAGGCGGGCGAGAAGATCGTCGAGACCTACGGCGTCAAAGTCGATTTTGCACTGCACAAAGAGATATTGGAGCGCTACGCAAAGTTGAACATCCAGCCTTACAACGGCTTTGTGAACCCTGTTTACGAGACGGTTATGGAGGGAGACAGGATCGTAGACGTGATATACCGCTATCCGGAAAGCTACGTCGGGCAGATGCTCCAATACTCGTCGGAATACTCGTTCCTTCCGTCGAAAAATTAGAGGTTGTCCGGAATCTGTTTTAAAGAATGGCGATAAAAATCAGGATAAAAAGGAGTACCCTGCGCAACATCAGGAGAATAGGTGCGGGCGTCATTGTTGCAGGCATCCTCGCGGCAGGTATAGCGATATACATGAAAGGCTGCGCGGGAGATGCAGCGGATGACGGCGATGCCGAAGGTGTGGAAACTACCGCGGAAGCGCGCCGCGAAGAGCCCTCCACTCCTAAAACGATGTACGGCATAGAGTACGAAGATTACAGTGTGGAGAGCGGAAAGGTCGGCAAAGGCCAGACGCTCTCCCACATCCTCGGCAAGGCGGGGCTGACGAACCAACTGATAGACAAGGTGGCACGCGCTGCAAGGCAGTCGCTCAACCTGCGAAGTATCAACGAGGGACAGCCCTACACGCTGCTCTCCACCCGTGGCGAGAATCCGCATCCGGAGTACTTCATATACGAGATAAACACCATAGACTTCATGGTGGCCGCCATAAAGGGCGATTCCGTGTCTGTAAGCCGCAAAAGCAAGGATGTGACCGTCCGCCGCCGCAAGGAGACTGCCGAGATACACTCCTCGCTGTGGAACGCCATGGCTGCGGCCGACCTTCCGGCAGCCCTCTCCAGCGAACTGGAGGATATTTACGGGTGGAGCGTCGATTTCTTCGGCCTTCAGGACGGCGACAAGCTGACGGTGATATTCGACGAACGCTACATCGACAACGTCCGCGTGGGCATAGGGCAAGTGTGGGGCGCAATGTTCGACCACGCAGGCAAAACATACTATGCCATACCGTTCAAGCAGGGCGGCAAGGTCGAATATTGGGACGAGAACGGCAACAGCCTTCGCAAGCAGCTCCTCAAAGCCCCGCTGAAATTCACGCGCATAAGCTCCAAGTTCTCCAACTCGAGGCTGCACCCCGTATATAAAGTGCGCAGGCCACACCACGGCGTGGACTATGCCGCACCTGCTGGCACTCCCGTGGTAGCCATAGCCGACGGCACCGTAACGTCCAAGACATGGGACTCCAAGGGCGGCGGCAACATACTCAAGATAAAGCACGCCAACAACCTCACATCGGGCTACCTCCACCTAAAAGGGTACGCCAAAGGCATAAAGTCAGGCTCACGCGTGTCGCAGGGACAGGTGATAGCCTACGTCGGCAACACCGGCGCATCGACAGGCCCCCACCTCGACTTCCGCCTATGGAAAGGCGCAACGCCCATAGATCCGCTGAAAGCGCCATCCAACCCCGTAGAACCTATCTCGGCAGCCAACAAAGCCGCATTCGAAACAACCCGCGACCAAATACTCACCGAACTCAAAGCCCGATAAATCAAACCGTCAACCGGTAATGTGGTTGACAGAGGAAACTACCCGATGCCATTGGCGTATATTTGTACGTCGAGGGTTATGGGGTATATAGTTGGCCTTGGTGGATGTGGTTTGCAGTGAGGTGGTTTTCGAGCATCGCAAGGAGCTGTTCGTTGCGGATGAGCCCCCAGTTGGGGCCGAGGTGGTAGCGCGGTGGTGCTTCGCCGGCAAATCGCTCCACCACTATGTCCGGACGCAGGCGGCGCAGTATCTCCGCGAAGAAGGCTATGTAGTCTTGCAGCTTCCAGAAGCGGTATTTTGCAGGGTCGGACTCCCAATCGGCGGCCATGGGTGTATCTTTGAATATTTGCAGCTGGTGAAACTTTACCGTAGTCAGGGGCAGGGAGTTTATCGTCTCCACCTGTCGAAGCATCATCTCCTCGCTCTCCCCTGGCAGTCCCAGAATAAAGTGGCCGCCTGTGTGTATGCCGCGCTCAGCGGCCGCTTCCACGGCACGGCGGGCACAGGCGAAATCATGCCCGCGGTTTATAGCCTTCAGCGTCGCGTCGTAACACGACTCTATGCCGTACTCTATCGCCACGTAACGCTCACGCGCCAACTCTGCAAAGTAGTCCAGCACGGCATCATCGACACAATCGGGCCTCGTGCCTATAACTATGCCCTCCACAAGTGGGTGCGACAGCGCCTCGCCGTAAATCTCCCTCAAACGCTCTAACGGGGCATAGGTGTTGGAAAAAGATTGGAAGTAAACGAGATACCTCTCCGCATTGCGGTAGCGGTTCATGTGGAACTCTATGCCTTCCGAAATCTGCTGCGACACGCTCTTCTCAGGCTTGCAGTACGACGGGGTGAACGCCTCGTTGTTGCAAAACGTACAGCCGCCCGTGCCGACCCTCCCGTCGCGGTTCGGGCATGTGAAACCCGCATTCACGGCCAACTTCTGAACCCGCCCTCCGAACTGCCTGCGGAAGTACCCCGAATAACTGTTGAACGGCCTGTCGTCTCCCCACAGATACATATAATAGTGTGATTGGATATTGTGTAGCGGTTGCAAATTCAAACAACCTCTTATAATGAACCACGCAAAAGTAATAAAGTTATATCTTTGCACGGATAATTAGAGCCAAAATATGATTAGAGGACGTTTGAAATTTGCGAATCTCGCGTTTTTTTATCTCCGGCCGGCGATTTTTTCACCCGCCTCGCTCGCCGTAGGAACCGCTACGCCTCGTTCGGTGGGCGAAAAAATCTCTCGGCCGGAGATAGAAACCTCTTCGGTCACAAAATCCAAACATCCTCTTAGATACTTTATAATATTTTTTGCCGTGTTGTCGGTGGGGTGTTCGCGTGTGGAGCCTGTCGCGAAGTTCGAGGGGTTTGCGTTGGGGACGGTCTATTCTGTTTCGGTGAAGGGAGATGTCCCGCGGGAGATAGAGGCACGGATAGACTCTGTCTTTGCCATGGCCGAAAGGTCTATGTCGGTGTTCAACAAAGCATCGCTTTTGAGCCGGCTGAACCGCAATGAGACCGACTTGGTAGATGAGCATATAGCGTACTGCATAGAGCTTGCGCGGCAGGTGAGCGAACTTTCTGCGGGGCGGTACGACGTTACGGTGCTTCCGTTGGCGGAGGCTTACGGCTTCAGCGGTGGGCAGAGGGCGCTACATGGCGCGGAGCAGGTCGATGTCGATTCGCTGCTGGCTATGGTAGGTTACCGCAATATAGAGGTGCGCGGCGGGCGGCTTGTAAAGCGAAACCCACTGACGCGCATAGACCTTAATTCGGTTGCCAAAGGATATACGGTCGATCTTATGGCGCAAATGCTCGAAAGCGAGGGCGTACAGGAGTACTTGGTGAATGTCGGCGGGGAGGTGTTCTGCCGCGGCACCAATGCCAAGGGCAAGCCTTGGGCCATAGGCATCGAAACGCCGGAGGAGGGCAATTACGTTCAGGGGGCGTCGGTGGAGACGATACTGTCGGTGTCGGGCAAGGGGGTTGCCACATCGGGCAACTACCGTAATTTCAATACCGATGCTTCGGGCAGGAAATATACACATATCATCGATCCGCTTACGGGCGCGAACACCGAAAGCAGGTTGCTATCGGCCAGCGTGGTTGCCGAGACGTGCGCTTTGGCCGACGCTTTGGGTACTATGCTCATCGCCCTCGGCCTCGAGGAGGCGCTCGGATTTGCCGAGTCGCGCAACGATATCGCAGTATTGCTCATATTCTCCGATGAGGAGGGCCGCATGATCACCTTCGAGTCGGATGCGATGAAAAACTATAAATAGAGAGCGGAGTGTGAAGGTAAGACTGATATACAACCCCTCGTCGGGGGCCAAGTCCGTAACAGGGCGCATAGAAGAGATTGCGGCGATATACCGTGAGCACGGCTACACGATAGAGCCCCGCCCGATAAACTTCGGGGAGGGTATGGAAGATGAGTTTCTGGGCGGTTTGGACGACTCGTACCACCATATCCTCGTGGCTGGGGGCGACGGCACGGTGAACTACATAGTAAACCTGCTTATGGAGCGCGGTACGGACATTCCGGCGGCGTTCCTGCCTACGGGTACGGCCAACGATTTTGCATCCATGATAGGTATGCCGCGCGATATTCAGGCGGCGTGCAGGGCGATACTCACGGGGTGCGAGCGGCGTGTGGATATAGGTAAGGTGAACGGCAGGTGCTTTGTAAATGTATTCAGCTGCGGGCTTTTCACCGATGTTTCGCAAAAAACCCCGACGTTCTTCAAGAACAATTTCGGCAAAATATCCTACTATGTCAGCGGCATCAGCGATATCCCCCGTTTCCGTAAAATGGACCTATCCATCCGCACCGACGGCGGCGACTTCGAGGGCAAGGCGCTTATTTTCTTCGTCTTCAACGGCCGCACGGCGGGCAACCTGCCCATAGCCTACCTCTCGGAGATCGACGACGGGCTGCTCGATGTGCTTATCGTAAAGGGCGATACCCCGCTTGAGACTATAGCCACGGCGATGCGCTACTTCCCCTATATGCGCTTTCAGGACAAATACCCGTCGGGAATA
>QMCD01002010.1_pt1 | contig 11714 bp, 9 predicted proteins | sample 1821841 | NCBI WGS metagenome assembly QMCD01 (sample SAMN01991225, study PRJNA193472) | Termite gut metagenome, whole genome shotgun sequencing project. | isolation source: worker | host: Macrotermes natalensis | reverse complement strand
GCATTTATATTGACGATGTATTTTCTGTTGATGCGGAAAAACAATGCAGGGTCAATCACTTTTCCCACTTGCTCGAGTGTCATATCAAGAGGATACGTTTTTCCCTCCGAAGTTCTGAAAAATACGTTTTTTTCAAGCGCAAAAAAGTAAGCGATTTCTTCTGTTTCAATTTTTTTGTACTTATCGGCAATCTGAATGAGGAAGCGTTTTTTGTATGCTGTTGTGCCTCTTATATTCGATAAGATATTATCGAAATCAATACTGTATGCCGATTTAAGCAGTTGGTATTTTTGAAAACTATGTTCAAGCTCTCGTTTTTTTATGGGTTTAAGCAAATATGAAACACTGTTTACTTCAAATGCTTGAATGGCATATTTGTCGTAGGCTGTAGTGAAAACGACAGGCGTTTTTACTTCAACTTGGTCAAATATCGAAAAACTCAATCCGTCGGCAAGCTGTATATCCGAAAAAATAAGGTCAACGCTGTTTTCTTTTAACCACGCAACCGACGATTCTACGGAGGCGAGTTTTGCAGCAATGGTGATGCTTGGAAACAAGTCTTTCAACATCTTTTCCAATCGCTCGGCGGACAAAATTTCGTCTTCAATAATTACAATTTTCATAATTTCATTCCTCCTTATTTTTACTCTATAATTATCGGTAATCTAACGATATACACATCACCTTTGTTTTCAAATACAGGCAATATGTCAGAAAGCAACGCATAGCGTTTCATCAGGTTGCTTTGCCCCAATCCTGTTGATGGTCTTGCTGATACGGGTGTTTGTATAGTGTTCTTTATTTCAATATATCCGTTCATATACGCCAATTCTATTCTCAAAGGTTTGTGAATATCGGCAACATTATGTTTGATGGCGTTTTCAATCGCTGTTTGCATTGCGAATGGCGGAAGTAGGGTTTCATACACTTCTTCAGGAATATGATCGCTCAAAACAATCGCTTCATTGTATCTTGTTTGTTGCAAAAAAACGTATGATTTAACAAATTCCAATTCTTGCGCAACCGTAACAACGGGCTTTTCAATCGTATCAAGCACATAACGGTACAGGTCCGAAAATTCCTCAATAAATTGCTGTGCCTTGTTCGGATTGCTATCAATGAGGGCAGATAAAACATTCAAATTATTGAACATAAAATGAGGGTCTATTTGATTTTTCAATACCTCAAACCGTACTTCCAACAATTGATGCGAAAGCATCTCGGCGTTCTCTTTATTCTGTTTATTTTCTCTAAAAAACATCCAACCTTCAAGAATCGCCATTAACAAGATATTGACTATGGGAAAAATCATTCCATTGTTGAACAATACATCAATTAACGACTCTTTGTAACCGATAATAAATTCGCTCAACAAAGTAAGTAAAGTCGAAATAACAATCGCTATTATGACGGTTAATGTGAACTGAACACAAATGCGCAAGATTGTTTTTTCTCCCCATCTGATTTTTTTGTTCAATTGATTGATTACGTAGATGTCCGGAACAGCCAATACAAATCCTGCTATTGTTCCAATAAGTGAACCCAAGATGATTGTTGCTAAAAATGTAACGATATTTTCGACAAGATAAATTCCCGTCAAGTGGCGGTAAGACATAATTACCGCCTGAATGACGGCAGATGCACTCAACAGAAACCATAACAACTGCTTTATGGGCAACGATTTTATGTGTTTATTGTAATACATTTTTTTGATATTAATTTGCAAAGATAGCAAAAAAATTAGAACGTTTTGACAATTCCTACACGCAAAGACAGATATTTTAAATCCAATGTTCGTTTTATACCATCGGAAAATTCAATATCTTCCCTGTTCAACGAATTAAATTTCAGACCTGCATTTATATTCCAACTCTTTCCGATTGGAATATAAACGCCACCTGCAAGTTGATAACCCCATCCGTGCTTGGTATCCTCTATAATATCCCCGTCGGCATTTTCAATTTCGATGTGGTTCCACAAACCACCTGCTCTAACATAATAGGACATTGGAGAATGAGCAATTGGGTGTTTGAACTGCAATCCAAAAACGTAACCGGTTTCTTCAAAACCGCAATCTTTTCCTGCGAAAGAATTTTTTGATACGAAATGATTCCAACCCCATCCTGCGTATGCTCCAAGATGTTTGTAAAATCTGTAATGAAATGTGCCTTCAAAACCGAAACCGGTTTTCAATTTGGCATCATCTAATTTTTTGAGGGCAAATGCTGCTCCTCCATTCAACTCAACCCCAAAGCGAGGTTCTTTTTCTTGTGCATAACCACCTAATGATGCACATACCAATAACAATGATAATACGATTGTTTTTTTGATTTGATTTTTTGATTTCATAACTTTTGTTTTTTAATTCGTAAAAATTTTGTTTCAAATTATACGACAAAAGTACATCAAAATATCTATTCGATTGCAATCAAACCCGACGAGTGCGACCAAATGGGCGATGAGCGTGTGTTATTCCGCACTGATTTCCATTCGTCCCAAACGCACCATATTCGAGCGTTTCAGCGTGAACGGAACACTGCCAACATAAACTACTTTATCGCCTTCGGCAAGCAGTTCGTTCTCCAAAATATGCTGTTTGGCATACGTAACGGCATCGGCAACAGTGCTGAATTGCGGATAAAGATATACATCAACACCCCAAAGTAAGGGCAAAATGCGCAATAGTTCGGGTTTGATGGTATATACAATGATTTTTGCATGAGCCGCACGATAAGATGCTAACAACTGCGCAGGAAGTTCACTGTTTGCAAAAACAATAATACCTTTTGCATCCACTTGTTTTGCAAGAGAGGCAGCGTTGAAACAAACGGATTTCGTGAGATAGCCGTGTCCTCGACAATCCGGATCGGAAGGAACTTGCATCGGAATTTTCAGTAAGCCGGTTGCCTCCGTCCACGTGATGATTCGTTGCATTGCTTGAACTGCCTCCAAAGGAAATGCGCCCATCGAAGTTTCGGCACTGAGCATCATCGCATCCGCACCGTCCAAAACAGCATTTGCCACATCGTTTGCCTCTGCCCGTGTGGGAGAAAAATTTGTGATCATACTTTCCATCATCTGCGTAGCAATAATGACGGGCTTTGCAGCATCAATGCACTTCTTAACAATCTCTTTTTGTATCAAGGGAACTTTCTCGAACGAAACTTCCACCCCCAAATCGCCACGTGCCACCATCACCGCATCGGAAGCGGAAATGATACCGTCTAAGTATTGCAAAGCCTCAGGTTTTTCAATCTTTGCAACAATTCTAAGATGTGATTTTTGGTTTTCAATATGCTTGCGGAGCTCCACAATATCCGTGTCTTTGCGAACAAACGAGAGCCCAATCCAATCAATATCTTGTTCTATGGCGAACGTCAAATCTTTCAAATCTTTTTCCGTTAAACACGGCAGATTTACTTTTGTATTCGGAAGATTCACGCCTTTTCGAGAGCTCAAAATTCCTCCATTCACAACTTTGGTAACGACCTCGTCTTTTCCATTCGTGGATACGATTTCGAGTTTGATTTTTCCGTCGTCGATCAGCACCATTTCCCCCGGCGACACGCTTTTCGGGAGGTCGAGGTAGTTCATATACGCACGTGTTTCATCGCCTTCGCATTCATGAGCTGTGAGCGTAAATGTTTGTCCGTTTTCCAGCATTACGCCGTTGTTTTTCATCACACCGATACGCAATTTAGGACCTTGTAAATCGCCCAAAATGATCAGATTTTTGCCTGTTTTTTCACGTACGGCTTTGATGTTTTTAATTGCCGTAGCGTGAGTTTCGTGCGTGTCGTGCGATAAATTCAAACGGAACACATCTGCACCTGCTTCTGCCAATTTCGTCAGCATCTCTTCCGAACGACTCGCAGGACCTATGGTTGCTACAATTTTTGCTTGTGATTCTTTACGAAAATTCATAGTATGAAATTTTTTGGTGTGCAAAGATACGAAAAAAAAATGAAACTGTGTTTCATTTTTTTTGTTGATTTGTTGATTTGTTGATTTACTTATTTGATGATACAAAAAAACGCTTAAATTTGTATATTGTTAATTTTTTTCGTATCTTTGTGAAGAAAAAAAATAAAAGCACACAAACGTTATGAGAAAGTATTTCATTTCAGTCTTCGCAATTGCCCTTTCGTTTGCGGCATTTGCGCAAAGCAACAACACGATGGTTATTCATCAAGGTAATGCTGTTCACGATTTTTCCACACAATCTGTGGATAGCATTGTACTTTATCGTTTACCGGGCGAAGGCATTCCTCCGATTTCGATAGTTACGACTATCATTTCCGGAACGGATACCCTAATGATTACAAAAACGATACAACTCGACACAACCACTGCTCAATTGCTTTTGGGTATTGCAGGTTTTGCTTCCAAAACCACATGGACGGTTGGTTCTCAAACATGGTCGGATGCTGTTCAGACTACTATTTGCAGCGAAAAAAAGAATTTCAAGAGTAGTAATTACGAGGCTGATTGTCGTTCCAATCCGGGTCAAAAGGGTGATTTGTTTTCTTGGGAAATGGTTAATCAATATGGCACATATCTTTGTCCGGATCCATGGCGTGTTCCCACCAAAGAGGATTTCATAAAATTGGACATCGCTTTGGGCGGAACCGGAGAAAACAAGCAGGGCGAATCAACCTTACTGAACAAATATCTTAATTCTTGGGGTGGTACCCACGGAGGCTATTGCCGTTCAGGGGGAACACTGTACAATCAAGGTACGCACGCTTGCTATTGGTCGCAATCCGAGCACGGAAAAGCAGGAAACGGCTACAATTTGCACTTTCATTCGAGTCGTAACATCAACCCCAATTTAAGTGCCAATATCAACCCTCAATTCTTCATCTTCAAAGGCAATGGGTTCTCCTTGCGTTGCGTTCAGTAAACAAAAAACATAAAAGTATTGTTTTTTTTCAAAAAAAATCGTATCTTTGCAGTTTGTAGAAACTTGAATATATGCGATTTTTTGCTATCATATTGTTCTTAGGTCTGAGTTTTTCTCACATACTTGCTCAAGACACCATCGAATCTCCTGTGGATTCGACACTTTCGGCAACGCTTGTTCCTTCTTCGGAAATGCCTGTTACGACCGACGAAGAAGATTATCTGTCGCGCTATTTGAAGTTCTTTGATAAAAATTTCGATGCAACAACAGTTCTTGAAGACGATGAAAACTATGCTCCGCTTTTCGAAGGTGCAGATTCTGTTTTCGAAGAACGTCTAAAAAACATTTCATCGCCCATCCATCTGCCTTATAACGAAAAAGTGCGCCGCTACATTGAGGTTTACATTACGCAGAAACGTATGCAAACCAAAGTAATGTTGGCTTTGTCGAAATACTATTTTCCTATTTTTGAACGAGAATTGGCAAAACAAGGTCTTCCGGAGGAGTTGAAATACGTAGCCATTATCGAATCTGCATTGAATCCGAGAGCGATGTCGCGTATGGGTGCGGGTGGACTTTGGCAGTTTATATACCGAACAGGAAAAGCATACGGATTGCGTATAGACAAGGATATTGACGAGCGTTTTGATGCAGAAAAAGCAACCGTTGCCGCCGTAACTTTTCTCAAAGATCTCTATCGTGAACACAACGATTGGACACTCGCTATTGCCGCTTATAACTGCGGTTCTGGCAATGTTCGTAAGGCTATCCGACGTGCTAAAAACAAAAAAGACTATTGGGAAATTTATAACTATCTGCCTCGTGAAACGAGAGGCTATCTGCCTGCTTTCATCGGCGCAACCTACGCAATGACGTATTACAGAGAACACGGAATCTCTGTGTCTGAAACCGAATTTCCGGAAGTGTGCGACACACTGATGATTAGTCAAGAACTCCATTTTAGCCGACTGTCGCAGTTTTCAGGAGCTCCGATGCAAACGATTCTCAACTACAACCCACAGTATAAATCGGATTTTATCCCACAAAGTGATGAACCCTTTGTTTTGAAACTGCCGGCAAATTATATTCTGAAAGTTATCGAATATAAAGATACAATCTTTGCGCCTGTGCCGAAAGAAACAGACAGTGTGGAGATGCTTGCTGAAAATAAAGAACAGCAGAAAGTACTTTCCAAAATCACGTATCGTGTGAAACGTGGGGATAATCTGAGTTTGCTTGCTGTTCGTTTTGAGGTAAAAGTAGATGAAATCAAAGATTGGAACGAACTGCAATCCGATGCTTTGAAAGTGAATCAAAATCTTACGATTTATACAACGAAAGGAAATGTTCGTGATTTGTCGGGTGTTGTTGCTGTTCAGAATGCAGAAAAAGCAAAGGCTGCGGAATTAGCTGCTGCACAAGCCTCTGCAACGCCTGCAACCACAACGAAACCGCAAAACAAACCTGCGACATCAACAAGCAAACCTGCAACATCAACAGGCAAGCCTGCAACCACGACTAAACCGGCATCTACAACGACAGCACGGAATATCGCAGCAACAAATCCTGCTCAAAAAACATCGGCACAACAAACGACTGCATCGCCGACAACAAGAACACCTGCAAGAACACAGGCTCCAACGCAGACTCCAACGCAGACCAGACCCACTACGATCGCAGCAAACAGACCTCGAACAACAACTACTGCTCCTGCGCGAATAACAACGAAAGCACCAACTACAACACGAACGGTTGTTCCAACAGCGAAACCCCAATCGCAGGCAATGCCTTTGAAATCCGCAACACGAAATATGCAATCTCGCAATGTTGCCGTGATTCAATCGAAAAATGCGAAGAATGCAACTACCGGAAAATTTGTACACTACAAAGTGAAATCGGGAGAAACACTATTTGCTATTCAACGAAAACATCCGGGCTCAAATATCCAGGAAATTATCAACATGAACAATTTGCGCGATAATGGAAATAAAATCTATCCCAATCAAGTGTTGAAAATTAGAGTGAATTAATGTGAAGCCCTATAAAAATTTTCTGTTCTTTTTGACTATACTTGCAACTCTTGCAGGAACAGTGCTCTTTTTCGGAGGAAGCACGCTCGATTTAACGGAAGATTTCCAACTGAAAATACCGACGTTCTCCAATCCTTCTGTTGAAGAAAAAACTTCTGTTGTGGTCAAAGAATACGTGATGACTGAAGCAGAAAAAGCCTCGTTTTTAGCAATCGATTCTTCGGCTTTGGCGTTTCCCGAATTGCAGGATATTCCTTATCATCCTTTCGATTACGCAACTACGGATGAGCATCCATTGATTTCTTTTTTCGAGCATTTGTCGATGATGAATGATAGCACGGAATTGATTCGGATTTTGCATTATGGCGACTCTCAAATCGAGGGCGATCGTATCTCTTCAAGCATTCGGCACTACTTGCAAAGCACATTTGGAGGCTTTGGACCGGGTGCAGTTCCCTTGTTTAGTCCGGTCAATGTGTCGTCATACGTGGTGAATAAATCTGTCGATTGGACAAAAAAAACAATTACCGACCGTTCTCCTGCAAATGATTTGAGCGCGTGGATGGGCTATCTACAAGGGGATTCCGAAAATTCATCTTCTCTTCAATTGCGTGTTTCGCCCTACGTTTTATATCCGAGTGCAAGTCGTTTTTCCAATGTTCATATTCTTGCATCATCATCGCAAAACCCTATAAACATTGACGTTTCGGACAAGATGAAAAATGTTTACACCTGCGAAAAACAAAACATTGGAGAGTATTTTTCTCTGATTAACATTCCTGTTGATACATCTTTGCGTGATTGCAAAATTGTTGTAAAGAATGCTGAGAAGTCGCAGATTTACGGGGTTTCATTAGATTCTAAATATGGTATAGCCGTAGATAATTTACCGCTCAGAGGTTCGGCGGGATATATTTTTACACGTCAGAATGCGCTGATTTTACGAGAAAGTTTTCAGTTCTTGAATGTCGGATTGATTCTTTTTCAATTTGGCGTGAATGCTGTTCATAATAATCCCAAACACCCTGTAAATTCAAAGGGTTTAGAGAATGCACTGCGCAAAGAATTGTTCTTTTTGAAATCGTTGGTTCCAAATGTTCCGATAGTCGTGATTGGTGTTTCGGATAGAGCTTACAAAAATGGAGTGGAGTATGAAACCAATCCCAATGTTCTTTTGGTTAGAGATGCACAAAAAAACGCTGCTATCCTTGAAGGATGTGCATTTTGGGATTTGTTTGAATCTATGGGAGGCGAACGATCCATCGTGAATTGGGTAAATCAAAGACCTGCTTTGGCAGGAAGAGATTACACGCATTTCTCTGCAAAAGGTGCGCAAAGAGTTGGAGAAATGTTCTATAAATCGCTGATGATCGAATATCTGAACTATCTGAAAAAACAAAAGGAAATCGCACTTGAACAAAAATTACACGCTCTGAATGAACAGTTTTAAACACTTCTATATCGCCTGTATTTTCACGGTTTTCACGTCAATAGTTTTGTCGCAAACGTGTGCGTTTCACAAAGAAACTTATCCGTTTTTGCATTGCGAAGAAAACGGGATTCATTATGAAGGACGTTCTCAAGAAATGTTTCTGGATTTTGCAAAAAAAATCCACAATTATCGCACGCACGACGTTTCGGAACGCTTACATATCCTGCATTTCGGAGATTCGCATATTCAAGCGGATTATCTGCCTGATCGCATACGCAAACGAATGTGCAACGAATGGGGAAACCAAGCTGCGAGAGGCGTGATTTTTCCTTATACGGTTGCAAATACAAACAATCCACACAGCTATTCCGTAGGCTATTCGGGGGAATGGGAAAATCAGCGAGGAGCGATTTCTAACGATTTTCCGAACTATGGAATTGCAGGAATGTCTGTATCTACAAGCGATCCCTTAGCAATGTTGAGTATTACACAACCCAAAGAAGGCTATGCAACAAGCGCATTCACGAAAATCAGAGTGTTTCATACGAGTGGTCCGAATGTGCCGAAAATACTGCTTGTTCAAGATAACAATGTGCTTTGGAAAACATCCAATGAACATCACGGTTATACCCTTTTTCTCTTGAAAGAACCGATGGATAGTCTGACTTTCGTTTTTGATTTTGATCGTTGCGAAATGTGCGAAATTACGCTTTACGGAATCAGTTTGGAAAACGAAAACGCAGGAATAACGTACAGCTCGCTTGGTGCGAATGGCGCAACAGTAAAGACTTTGCTAAAATCGGAGCTTCTTGAAAAACAGTTGCTCGTTCTGAATCCGTCATTGTTCATTCTTTCATACGGAACGAATGATGCGTATCGAAATTTTGACCCTGTTGAGTTTGAAACGAACTACAATGCTTTGTTGCGACGCATTCGTACGGAATTTCCGAACACTCCCATTTTACTGACGACTCCGGGCGATGCTCTGCGAAACGGTGGTAATTATGTGGATGAACTTCCACGTCTAAATGAAATCATCTATCAAGTTGCGAAAACCAACGACTGTGCCGTTTGGGATTTTTATGCAACAATGGGCGGAAAAGGCTCTATTCACGAATGGTTCAGAGCGAGCCTTACCAATCAAGATAAATTGCATCTCATCCGAAAAGGCTATGAACTGCAAGCCGACTTGCTGTTTGAGGCATTATTCCTATATCCAAACGAAAACCGAGCTTGCGAATCCAACAAAGTTAAATAAGCGAATAAACTATATGTTTTCTTTCCTAAAATACAATCCGTCAGAACCTTATCTTTTCACAGACATCTCATTCTGGGTGTTCTTTGCGTTTGTTTTAGGAGTTTATGCACTCATCTTCCGAAAGAAAAAATGGCGCAACGCATTTCTGTTTGCAGCAAGTCTTTTTTTCTACTACAAATCTGCAGGCTATTTCTTCGTACTGCTCCTGTTTTCAACGCTTACAGACTATTCCTTTGGACTTGCGATAGATCATTTTCAAAAGAAATGGAAACGCAAAATTTTTCTGATTTCTTCATTGGTTGTGAATTTATGCGTGCTGTCTTATTTCAAATATGCCTATTTTTTCACGGACATCTTCAATCAAATGTTCGGAACATCTCTCGAAACCATAGACTATTTGGCACTTTGGACCAATCAACTGACCGGTTCGCATTTGGATATTCTAACGATTATATTGCCTGTTGGCGTGTCGTTCTACACGTTTCAAACGATGAGCTACACGATTGATGTGTATCGCAGGAAAGTCAAGCCCATTCGCAGTATCGTTGATTTTGGATTTTATGTTACATTCTTTCCGCCCTTGGTTGCGGGACCGATTATTCGTGCTGCGGAATTTGTACCGCAACTCTATCGAAACTATCAACTTTCGACACGAGAATTTTCTCTTGCTTTGTTTCTCATCTTGAACGGACTCATCAAAAAGATGTTGATTGCCGACTATATCTCGATTAATTTTGTCGATCGTGTGTTTGAGAATCCTTTGCTGTACACCGGTTTCGAGAACTTGATGGCAACCTACGGATATGCAATTCAAATTTATTGCGACTTTTCGGGATATACGGATATTGCTATTGGAACAGCGATGATTTTGGGTTTTCAACTGCCCATAAACTTTCGTTCGCCCTACAAAGCAAAAAACATCTCTGACTTCTGGAGGCGTTGGCACATTTCGCTTTCATCGTGGTTGAAAGATTATTTGTATATTCCTTTGGGAGGAAATCGTCACGGAAAATTTGTGATGTTTTTGGCGTTGATGCTCACGATGCTCTTGGGAGGATTGTGGCACGGAGCTGCTACGAAATTCGTGATTTGGGGAGGATTGCACGGACTTGCGCTTGTTGTTCACAAGATTTGGACGATGGCTTTTCCGAATAAAAAACCCGGACAAAAACAACCGTTTAAATCTTTGGTTTCTGTCGTCATCACGTTCCATTTCGTATGTTTTGCGTGGTTATTTTTCCGTGCGGATTCGATGCTGATTGCCGATCAAATGCTTGTTCAGATAACACAAATTTTCCATGCGGACATCCTTGCGGTTATATCCAATTATGCGATCGTATTTGCTTTGATTTTGCTAGGATTTGTGATGCATTGGTTGCCCGAACGCGTGAAAGAAAATTATCGCCATGCGTTTCATAAAATCCCCATCGTCGCGAAAGCCGTGCTGGTCGTACTTGTTGCGTTGTTTCTCTATCAAATTAAATCTGCGGACTTGCAACCGTTTATTTATTTTCAGTTTTAATGATGAAGAGATTCTTTCGACGAAAAAACATTTATGATACGATTTGATATGTAAAGATACGAAATTTTACCAAAATTTGGATAATTTGAAAAATTTCACTATCTTTGTAGCGTCGAAACTTTACAAATTTACCAACTTTCGCCGTTAGGCATAACGGCGAAAGTTTAGAAAAAACAAAACTTTCGCTGCTATGGTGCCAAGAAGAAGATATTATGACAACATTGGTAAAGCCGACAACACAGAAATAGATTTTGTTTTGAAAACCCCCAATGGCGACAGGGAGTATATTCAAGTGGCTTGGTCAACAAATGATGAAGGCACTTTTGAACGTGAAATACGTCCTTTTGAATTGGTAAAAGATTACAATAAACGCACTCTTCTCACCGCAGATATAGAGCCTGCATCAACCTACAAAGGGATAGAGAAAATCAACGTGGTTGATTGGTTGTTGAATGATTAGTTGTCGTCCTTAAATGTTTAATGTAAGAATAGCTTTATTACGTGTCCGTATTTTTCATAAAATTTACTCCAATAAAAATTTCAAATAACCAAGCTATGAACAAAACAAA
>QMCD01008615.1_pt1 | contig 11715 bp, 5 predicted proteins | sample 1821841 | NCBI WGS metagenome assembly QMCD01 (sample SAMN01991225, study PRJNA193472) | Termite gut metagenome, whole genome shotgun sequencing project. | isolation source: worker | host: Macrotermes natalensis | reverse complement strand
TGAAAGGGAGGAGAAACCTCAATGAAACCAACATCTGAAATTTTGGCGCGAATGGGAAGTAGCTCAAGCAATCACCCTGACGGTAACTTTACGAGACTGTACAGATATTTGCAAAGAGAAGTTTTTGCGACTGCTATTATTTTTATCATGGCTATGTAATAACTGAAATCAGAAATTGATTTTAGCGATAAAGATATTAAAAATCCTTTAAATCGAAAGAACTGAATATAGCCTTATACAAATGGAAAGTGTAAAATAGGCAGGTTAATGATTTTTTGTGGTTAATAACCCACTTTTAACCCAAAAATTAACCATTGAGCTATAATATTTGACGCAAAAATACTATGTAGCTGACTTCGGCTAATTCTAAACTGAAAACTAAAACGCATTGTATCTAATACTTTATTTTTTTAATCAACTCCTTATATTAAGTGAATAACATGAAACTAGTGAAAATTTTAAGAGTTTTTATGTTTATCGTCTTGCTTGGTACTATAACTAGTGCTTGTAGCAATGATGACGAACAGGTTAATATCGGTGCAGGTACTGTTACCGGTATTGTAACGGACGAGACAGGGTCTCCTATCGCCGGGGTCACGGTTGCCGTATCCGGTAAAGATGAGACTGTGAGCAGTGGTATCGATGGAAAATACACAATTCAGAATGTATCTATGGAATCCCATGCCGTAGTTTTTGTTAAAACGGGATGGCAAACAATCAGTGCAACAGTTACAGCGAAAAAATTTGTTGGTAGTGTAGCCACTGTAAACATTACAATGGTGAATGCTTCTGCAAAGATCAGTGGTATCATTATCGATGCTAAAAATGGCGGAGTTCCTCTCTCTGGAGTTACAGTAAGCATTGGTCCGGCAGGTACGGTTACCACAGGAACCGACGGGAAATACCTCTTCGAAAATCTGGTCGCCGATGAGTATACTGTGACTTTTACCAAAGCAAATTATGTAACTATCACCAAAACAGTGACTAAGGCCAGTTTTGAAGATGGGGCAGTGATTCTGGATTTACAGATGGGTGGAACTGAACTTTTGCGCGGATTGACCAGGGACGATCTGTTAAATGCTGATAAGTGGTACTACAATGAGTACCGTGGTGGAGGTAATGCTGATGCATATCCTCATTGGGACTGGGCTTGTGACTATATGTGTTCTCTCAGTTTCTGGGGCAATTGGGAAGAGCAATGGGAAGGAACCACATTGCGTACTCGTAATGATGAAGCAGACCGGAAGAATCCTGCCGACCTTAATGTATTTGATTCGTATACATGGGGTAGTAAAAAAATTACAGCGGACAATAAGATTCTTTCGCTGAGAGTGCGTACACATGATGCCGATGCATCTGCTCCTGCATATTTCGGTGTACAGGTAGTCGATCTTTCTGCAGCTGAGCCTGTGGCCGAAAAAATTGGAGATGTAAGGACTCATGGTTCCGGGAATTATGCAGATTATCATTTCGATCTGAGTCAGTATATTGGCAAAGAAGTGATCGTCGCTATTGGTATTTATCGTAATGCGACAGGAAACTACTGGAAGCAGCTGGTACTTCGCCGTGTTGCTTTTGCTCAGGAAAATGTAACCAATTGGGATTGGATTCCGGGAAATGAAGTGATAGACGGCTGGAAACTGACTCACGAAATGGTTCGTTCCACGATGATACATACCAAAAAGTCATTTACAGGAATCAGCCCTATCAGTGCAGGACGTGATGTGAATATGACAACCGGTTATCCGGCAGCATACAGGGCTTGGCGAAATGTAGCACATATAGGACATGAATGGGCATTTGTACCATTACATAAAGACCCCGAAGTATTTCCATCCGAAGGTTACCTTATCAAGACCAGAGGCAGTGGTACTCAGGTGAACACTAAGGAGCCGGAAGCATATTTCTACTCTAAATTTGCTATCGCACCGGGTAGTAACCAATTAACGCTGAAGACCCGAAATTTCGGAAGCAATTACACTTTCTTCAAATTGACAGCAATAAAAGAAGACGGTACGATTGTGCATGTAGCTCCAAAATCGAATACAGCTCAGGACGCTGCCGCTGCTGCCGATGGTTGCTGGAAATTTAAGCACGGTTCGGGTGGAGCAGGAGACCCGGATGGATATGCTTCATTTGTATATGACCTGTCTCAATTTAACGGAAACGATGTGATGTTGATATTTGGTGTGTACAAAGGAGAAAGTAATGGAGATGAGAGTAAACTTGTATTCTATAATATTAACCTGAATTAAAAAACGAAAAAACTGCGCCCTTAGTGAATCCTCTGCATATCTCGATACTTCAGTATGTATTGTATATGCAGCGGATACACAGAGGGACAGGAATAAGAATGAAATGAAAAAAATATTTACAACTATTTTTTGTACACTCTTAGTGGTGACTGTTGCATGTAGTGATAATAATGAAGTAGATGGCAACGGAGGCGGCAATAATTCCGGAATTATCAAAACTGATAACCTTGCGGAGCAAAATATCCTTCGGTCGATGCAGTTGGTTGACAGTGCGGTGTCCTACCACTTTAAGGGAGAAGGTATGGCAATGTCAAGATATTACAATCCTTATACAAATTCGAATGTGAATAAGGAGGGAGCTGATGAAAAAGGCAGTGTATGGATGTACACAAGTTCTATCGAAGCTGTGAATGCAATCCTGCATGGGCTGAAAGCTCATAAGGAAAAAGGCAAAGCAGAGCTTTATGACAAGCACTTTAGCCGTTACACAGCCCTGTTAGCCAAATTGTATGATAATATTGCATATTATAGGGGCACGTTTCGTCTTACATCGTATACTCAAACGAAAGATTGGTCCGTATATGGAGTAGATAGGGGAAATGCCAAAGGTACAGCATTGGTAGAAGGTATACATAATGTATATGACGACCAGCAATGGCTGATCAGAGAACTTATCGAAGCCTATAAACTGACAGGTAGCAATACCTATCTGACCGAAGCGGAATATCTGGCGGATTATGTGTTGGATGGATGGGATTGTGTACTCGATGCCAATGGAAAAGAATACGGAGGTATTCCATGGGGACCGGGCTATGTGACAAAGCATTCATGTAGCAACGGGCCTGTAGTAAGTCCACTGGTATGGTTACACGAACTGTATAAAGGTAAGAATGACGAAATTTCTTATAAATATATAGCAACTGATGGTAGCCGCAAAACCGCTACGCTAAAGAAAAGCGACTATTACCTAAAATTTGCAAAGGCTGTTTATGCTTGGCAAAAGACGAATTTGTTACGCGAGGATGGAGTATATCACGACATGATGGGAGGCTGTGATCCTGACTGCAATGTAGCGTATGAAACCGTTAACGGCGTAACATACCGCAAGCACACCAATCTGCGTGACCGTGTGGGTACTGCCTATTCTTACAATTGTGGCTCTATGCTTTCCGGTGCGGCTGACCTGTATCGTGCAACGGGAGAGAATACATATGTGGAAGATGCCAAAAAATTGTCGGATGCCAGTTTCAAATATTTTGCTAAACTGGGAGTAAACAAGCCCGGGTATTATACATATGATATAATAGGCTTCAACAACTGGTTTAACGGAGTGCTGATGCGCGCATATGTCGATGTATATCCTTCATACAATAATGCGTCTGCATACGTCGATAGTTTCCAGAAGAATCTTGATTACGGGTATGAAAACTTTTTCTACAGAGGATTTCTTCCTCCCAATTTATTAGTAGGTTGGAGTCGTGAAAATGGCAATAACAGAGTGGAAGGTATGTTCACTTTTGCCTTTGCTGCCGAATACGCTACTCTGGCGCGATACGAATTGGAAAAACAATAACTAACTTAAATTTATATCGTTATGATAAAAACACATTGTGCAAAAAAGATGCGATCCTTGCATTCTTGCATGTTAATGATGCTCTTTGTTGTTTTGATGCCTATGTCTTTATGGGCGCAAAACAAGACCATTACGGGAATAGTTGCGGACGAAACCAATGAACCGGTAGCTGGAGCAAGTGTCGTGATTAAAAATACCACTGTTGGTACTATTACAGATATCGACGGTAAATATACTATTCAGGCACCGGACAATGCTACCCTGGTATTTACATTTTTGGGATATAGTCCTAAAGAAGAAAAAGTAAGCGGACGGAGCCAGATCAATGTATCACTGACTTTAGATGAGACTACGCTCGATGATGTGGTAGTTGTCGGATATGGTGTACAGAAAAAAGTAACACTAACCGGGGCTGTAGCCGGAGTTAAGGGATCGGAAATGATAAAGACCAAGAATGAGAATCCGCAGAACATGCTTACCGGTAAAATTGCAGGTGTGCGTGTATGGCAAAAAAGTGCAGAACCAGGTACATTTAATAATAATTTCGATATTCGTGGTTTAGGTGCTCCGCTGGTAGTTATCGACGGTATTCCCCGTACTACAGCCGATTTTCAACGTTTGAACGCTAATGATATCGATGATATTTCTGTCCTGAAGGATGCATCAGCCGCCATATACGGTGTACGGGCAGCTAACGGGGTTGTACTCGTAACTACTAAGAAAGGATCGAAAGACGGGAAAACCTCAGTTTCCTATAATGGTACATATACATTCCAAAAACCTTCGGGTATGCCTGTCCTTGCCGATCCGTATCAGACAATGACATTGTACAACGAACAGGCGATGAATAATATAAGTGGGGGAAGCATCATANNATATAAAGAATCTGATTTTGAAGCTTTCCGCAACGGTACCCGTCGCACTACAGATTGGACAAATCTGGTATTTTCAGATTATGCTCCGCAAACCCAGCATGATTTAAGCATTACGGGAGGAAACGATAAGACCCAGTATTACATAGGTATGGGATACTTCTATCAGGAAGGTTTTTTCAAATCGGGAGACCTTAATTATGATAAATATAATCTGCGTGCCAATATAACTACTAAAATTGTAAACGGATTAACATTTGATATTAATCTGAGCGGCGTAGCTGACGAGCGCAACAATCCGTACACAAGTGCGGTTGACATTATACGCACATATTGGAGACAAGGTGTATTGTATCCCGCATATGCCGATCCGGGTAATACAATGCTCAATTATCAGGGGCTTGAATTACAGGAAAATGCAGTGGCTCAGATGAGTTCTGATGTATCCGGATACAGGAAATATCAGCAAAAATATTTTCAGTCATCGGCATCTCTTAATTACGATCTGGGTGTAATAACGCCGGTATTAAAAGGTTTATCGGCAAAAGCTCTGGTTAGTTATGACTACCGCACCGATAATAATACAGCTTATCGTAAAGAGTATTATCAATATGCTTATAATGAACTGACCGATTCTTACGATCAGGCATTATTCAATACGAGTTCACCAAGCAGACTGCGCCGTGAAACATATAATAAACAGCAAATCCTGAGCCAGTTATTACTCAATTATAATCGTAGTTTCGGTGAGCATACTGTTAGTGGAGTTGTTGGTCTGGAAACTCAGAAGCGGACAGGAGATAACTTCTATGCACAACGTGAGCTTGCTTTTTCTACAGATTATCTCTTTGCAGGTGTTGATGAAAATCAACTGGGAAGCATGAATATAGGAAATAATGACCTTTATGAAGAAGCTAACTCTGCAATGATAGGCAGGGTAAATTACGCTTATGCAAATCGTTACCTGCTTGAAGCTCAATTTCGTTACGACGGATCATCAAAATTTGCAAAAGGGCATCAGTGGGGCTTCTTCCCATCTGTATCGGCTGGTTGGTGTGTCTCCGAAGAGCCTTTCTTTAAATCTGTTTCAGCCCTTTCTTTTGTCGACCAGCTAAAACTGCGTGCCAGCTATGGGGTATTGGGAGATGATTTGGCAAACGACTGGAATTATGAATGGGCAAACGGCTATAACTATCCAGCGACAAATTCAAACGGGGGAAGCGGATATTATAATCAATATGCACCGGGATTTATCTTCGGAGATAAGTATGTTTCTGCTGCTGCTACCAAGCCACTGCCTAACATTGCAATTTCGTGGTACGAATCACGTACGCTTGACCTTGGGGTAGATTTTGAGGGATGGAATGGATTGTTCGGTTTTTCTTTAGACTATTTTGATCGCCGTCGTACAGGTATGTTTGCCCGCCGCAAAGGAGACCTTCCTACTGTAGTAGGTGCAGAGGCTCCTAACGAAAATCTGGATAGCGACCGTCACTTCGGTATGGACCTTGAACTTACGCATCGTAATAAAATAAATGATTTTTCTTATAGGATAAAGGCAATCGGTACAATTACGCGTCAGAAACATATGGTTGCTTCGGAAAAAGGACCATGGGGCAACTCTTACGACAGATGGCGTAATGATAATCTTACCGACCGTTATCAAGGAGTACAATTCGGATATACTGGTGCCGGACGTTATCAAAGCTGGAAAGATATATGGTCGTACCCGATTTATAAAGACCGTGGAATTTTGCCGGGGGATTATAAATATGAAGACTGGAACGGCGACGGTGAAATTAACGGACAGGATATGCATCCTTATGCTTTTGACCAGACTCCATGGTTGAATTATAGTATAAATTTTGACTTCGCATATAAGAATTTCGACCTGAACATACTATTGCAAGGATCGGCTCTCGGCTCAATGAAATATGAAGAACCGTTATATGCAATTTGGGGAAGTAACGGTGGAGGTACGCTGGTACAATTCCTGGACCGCTGGCATCCGGTAGATCCTACAGCAGATCCTTACGATCCTGCTACAGAATGGGTGAGTGGTTATTATGGCTATACAGGACATTATCCTGATGCAAATTCATCTTTCAACCGTGTGAGTACGGCTTATCTCCGTCTCAAAAGTATAGAACTTGGCTATACACTGCCTCGGATAAAGGCCTTATCGTCTATGAACCTGCGTGTATTTGCCAATGCGTATAATATGTTTACTATAACAGGAGTGAAATTCGTGGACCCGGAACATCCGGATAGCGATAATGGAAGGTTATATCCACTTAATAAAACTTACACCATAGGTATGTCTCTTACATTCTAATAATTAGTGTCAGTTACGAAATAATAAATATGAAAAATATGAAAAAAATAATAATACTGTCCTTGCTAAGCATTTTTCTTTTCTCTGCTTGCAACGATCTGGATATTGCACCTAAGAATCTGATTACTGATGAGGATATTCTGACTAACGAGTCTGGTATGGAAATTTACATGGCAACAATGTACAGTAATATGCCATTTGAAGATTTCAAATATATGGGCGAATGGGGTGTCGAGTTTAACGCATGGTTGGGTTCGATGGGTATAGAAGGTACAGGGGAAGCTCTGAACCGTGATGGCATTTGTAAGACTTTTACAGGTGAGAGAACCGCATATTGGGGAAATGCCTTTTCACTGTTGCGTAAAGCAAACTATTTACTAGAAACGTTGCCGCAATACCAGGGTTCTTTTCAGGAACAAAGCTATAACCATTATTTAGGAGAAGCTTACTTCGTACGCGCTTTTGTATTTTATGCCATGGCCCGACGTTAGTACCGTTGGTGACCAAAGTCATTCAATATCCTAACGATAAAGAAGCGCTGGAAGTACCGCGTGCCAGTGAAGAGGAAACATGGAATCAGGTACTTGCCGATTTTGATAAAGCAGCCAGTCTGTTGAGCCCGACCAGTCCTAAATCGGGTTATTCTAATAAATATGTAGCTTTGTCATTTAAAGCGGAAGCCATGTTATATGCCGGAAGTGTGGCTAAATATAATGAGACAGTGACAGGTCGCCTGACAGGATTGGGACAAAAGACCGGAATACGGGTAATTGGCTTTGGCGCAGATTCTTGGCAGGCTGCATCCAAGAAGTATTTCACTGAAGCATATAAAGCTGCGCGTGAAGTGATGGAAAGCGGGAAGTATTCACTCTATAAGAAAAAGTGGTCGGCAACAGACCGTGATGCACAATATCAGAATATGGTAGATATGTTCAGTGATTTGAGCAGTCCCGAGAATATTTATGTGAGACAATATGTATATCCTACGCTGACACACGGCTATGATGCATATAGTGCACCATTTATTTTCCGCGCGCCGTTATCTTCAGGGACATGTCCTACCCTTGATTTTCTCGAACTTTTCGATGGTTTCGACCGCTATGCGGATGGAACCGTGAAAGTTACAAGCGGGACGTCGAATACCACAGGAGATTATTTGCTGTATGACAAGCCGATGGATTTCTTCAAGAACGCCGAACCGCGTTTACGCGCTTATGTGATTTTCCCCGGAGATATGTTTAAAGGTAAAGAGATTGAGATACGTGCCGGTGTATATACCGGATCAACACCAGTCAAGCCATTCTTTAAGGACTATTCCTATGCTAATGCCGAAACTTATTACCAACATTTGGATGCTTATACCCAAAAACCAAAAACATTGTATCTGAGCCCGAAATCAGAAAATGTGGAAACAGTTGATTACAACGGACAAAAGATGAATGCGTCCGGAGCAAACGGTCCGTTCTATGATCAGGGAGAATCAGCAATGGCAGGATTTTATGGACGGAAATGGCTTAATTCAAATCCGGCATTTGTTGCGGCAGAAGGAAAATCTGAGCAGCCATTCATCCTGATGCGTTACGCTGATGTATTGCTTAATGCAGCAGAGGCAGCTGTAGAATTATCTTTGGCCGGAGTGGCTTCTCCTGATGGAGCCGACCTGTTGCAGGTAGCTACGGATGCAGTGAACGAAATCCGTGAACGTGCAGGGGCAACGCAACTTACAAGTAAAATTGCATCGACAGAAACAGGGCGTAATATTGTACGTAAAGAACGTCGTAAAGAGCTTGCTTTTGAACATAAGACAAAATGGGATTTGAGACGCTGGCGTGTTCAACATTATGACGGACGTGACGGATTCTGGGGCGAAGCACGTAATAAAGACGCATTTAGTAATAATTCGCGCTACCGTTTCCGCGGCTTATATCCGTTCTTTTCTACTACTACAGGAAAATATTTCTTCGATGCTCATTTCCAAATGGTAGGCCTCAAGACTTTTGAATATAATCCGATTGATTATTATTTTGAAATTCCGGGCGGTGAAGTATCTAAGAGCCTGGTAATCGACCAACAACCAAATAGATAATGAATAATAATAAAACACAGAATATGAAAAAAATAGTATTTTATTCTTTAATGTGTGCGTTGCTTTCTTTCAGCTCCTGCGATTTGTTTAAAGTAGATAACTATGAAGAACCGGAAGAAACATTGGAAGGAGCAGTAGTGGATGTGGCTACCGGAGAACCTGTACTCACAGATCAGGGAAGTGAAGGTATTCGCGTACGTCTGACAGAGCTTAGCTGGGGTGAAAATGTTACACATAACCCAGATTTTTATTGTATGCCTGACGGTACATTCAAAAATACCAAGTTATTTAAAGGTAATTATAATATCCGTATCGATGGGCCATTCATTCCACTTGTTCGCGAAGCAGATGGTATGCTTCTTGCCGATGATACTCAAACAATGGATATTAAAGGGACGACTAAGGTTAAGTTCGAAGTACAACCTTTCCTTAAAGTGGAATGGATAGGAGAACCGACGGTTTCTAATGGTAAAGTGAAAGCCCAGGTGCGGGTTACACGTGCTGTGTCTGAAGATGATTTCCGCAATAAAATAGAGCCAATGGGCGGTTATAATAGTAGTTTTCTGAATATGACAGATATACAGTTGTTTGTCAGCTATTCATCTACAGTGGGTTACCGTGCCCGTGACGAAAGGTGGTCGAATGAGATTCAATATACAGGTTCGGCGTTCAACTCTTTGTTTGGACAAACAATCACCATCGAATCTAAAGGAACTATTCCTGCCGGACGTACGGTGTTTATCCGTGCTGCTGCGCGTATAAACTACGATACTCCGAAAGGTAGTGGTACCCGCAGGTGGAATTATAACGAGGCTATGGAAGTAATGGTTCCATAATATTGATAATAAAATAGTTTTTAAGGTTTAGAGCTATTACCTTGCTGTTTTAGCTTTAAACCTTAATTTTTATTTTAAGGCTTTGTCATTAGTAAAAATGCAATTAAATTTAAGGAGAAAACCGGATCGGCAGTACATTAAGGACAAATTGTGTCTGTCATACCATGAATGAAGAAGAGTCTTTAATGTATAAAAGACATTTATCATCGGTGATATTTTTGTATTAATCCGGAACGACTAAGAATAAAATAGGATATAGTTATGAAAAAAAGTGTATTAATCTTATTCCTTTGTGGGCTCACTCTTCTGCCAAAAGCCCAGGTCAAAGACAATGTTAAAACTACATTCCAGACTTCACGCGAGTGGAGGCCGACAATAGATAACAGGGCAGATGCTGTTATGGTATATGGAGTAGGTGGAAATCCTTCCGACAAATCAAAAAGAATACCCTTCGAAGAACGTGTACAGTCTTGGCGCGACAGAGGCTATACAGTCCATTTCATGACAGGAATAGCATGGGGTGAATATCAGGAATACTTTACCGGCCAGTGGGATGGAAAAATGCATCTGGACGAAGGGCAAGTACAACAAAACGGTGATACAATATGGCACGGACATATGGTGCCTTATATTGTTCCCACTGAAAATTACCTGAAATACATAAAAGAAAAACATGTGAAACGGGTGATTGATGCCGGTATAGATGCCATCTTTATGGAAGAACCGGAGTTCTGGGCCCGTGCAGGTTATAGTGAGGCCTTTAAACGGGAATGGAAAAGTTACTATGGCTTTGACTGGAGGCCACAGCATGAGTCTCCCGAAAATACCTATTTGTCCAGTAAACTGAAATACCAACTATATTATAATGCTTTGAAAGAAGTATTTACATATGCCAAAGAATACGGTAAGAGCAAAGGAATGGATGTGAAGTGTTATGTGCCTACACATTCTCTTGTAAACTATTCGCAATGGATGATTGTTAGTCCCGAAGCCAGTTTAGTGTCTCTGTCGTGTGTCAATGGATATATAGCGCAGGTGTGGACAGGTACGTCGCGCGAACCAAACTACTATAATGGTAAGGCAAAAGAAAGGGTTTTCGAAACAGCTTTTCTGGAATATGGATCAATGGAATCCATGACAGCTCCCACAGGTCGTAAAATGTTTTTCCTGACCGATCCTATCGAAGATTGGCCTAGAGACTGGGCTGACTACAAAAAGAACTATCAGGCAACCTTTACGGCACAATTATTATATCCCAATATAGCCGATTATGAAATAATGCCCTGGCCCGAACGCATTTATGAAGGACTTTACAGGACTAGCCCGGATAGTGACAAGAGGGAAAGGATACCGAGACATTATTCTACCCAGATGCAGGTAATGATAAACTCTCTGAATCATATGCCTTTGTCGGACAATAAGGTAACGGGTTCAGCAGGGATAAGTGTGTTGATGGCTAATTCGCTCATGTTTCAACGGTTTCCTACACATGTAGGGTACGAAGATCCTCAATTGTCGAACTTCTACGGACAGGCTCTGCCTTTCCTGAAACGGGGAGTACCTGTAAAAACAGTTCATATTGAAAATTTAGGCTATAAAGAGGCTTTGGCCGATACCAAGGTATTACTTATGACTTATTCCAATATGAAACCATTGTCGCCGGAAGCTCATACGCACATCGCCCAATGGGTAAAAGATGGTGGTATACTGGTGTATAGCGGACTCGACAGTGATCCGTTCCAGACTGTACAGGAATGG
>QMCD01004329.1_pt1 | contig 11715 bp, 7 predicted proteins | sample 1821841 | NCBI WGS metagenome assembly QMCD01 (sample SAMN01991225, study PRJNA193472) | Termite gut metagenome, whole genome shotgun sequencing project. | isolation source: worker | host: Macrotermes natalensis | reverse complement strand
TCAATTTACCAATGATTTCCCAAAAACGTTTTTCATCTAAAACAGTGTGTACAGAGCACCAGCCATCTTGTGCCAATGGCATAATGGTTGGACTTTTCATACCCGGAAGTACAGAGATGATCTCTTCTACTTTATCTCTTGGCGCATTCATCAGCACATATTTTTTATCTTCGGCTGCTTCTACGGCATTCATACGGAAAAGAAGTTCATCCAGAATCTCTTTCTTTTCGGCAGTCATGTCTTTATTGCCAATTAGCAAAGCTTCCGACTTCATTACGACTTCTACTTCTTTGAGAAGTACCTCGTCGGAAACCATAAGAAATTCAACTTCGGTTTCTTTTCCGCTTTCAACCGCCACATTTTTTGTAAGCGTCTTATACGAAATATAAGATACGATTAATGTATGCGTACCTGCAGGAATATCGGTAAGCATAAAATTTCCGTCTAAATCTGCGGCTGTCCCTTTAGAAGTCCCTTCAATCATTATGGAAGCTCCTATACAGGTTTCCTGGGTTTCGGCATCAATTACCTTGCCTTTTATTGTACCGTTTTGAGCGAAAGCGACCGGAGCGGCAAAGAAAAATACTGCTATTGAAAGAGACAGGTTTAATAAAATTGTACGGGTCATCTGTAATTCAACTAATTTCATCGAAAAAACACTTTATTTTCCGACAGCAAAGATCCCGCAATTTTGTTACAAATCAGGTTACGGATTTGTTATATTATTGTTAAGCTTTTAGGGGTAATTGTTTTGCAAAAAGGGATAACCCTTTCACTCAGAAAGGATAACTGCTTTGCCCTAAAACAGTAGTCCTCTTGAGTAAAAGGGTTATCCTTTAATCTCAAAATGAAAATACAGAAATTAAATCAATCAGGCAATCCCGAAAGCAATCACTACATGATTTCTTTCTTCCGAAGCAAGGCCGCCGCTTCGATCAGCATGCATCCGCTTAGCTGTTCGGTTAAACCGGTTGATGTGCCGGGGCTCGTCCGCCAGTCGGGACCGTAAAATACGGATGGTTTACCGGTTCCGTCATTCCACAATGTTTCGGCGTTATATTTCAGGAATTGTATGTAACGCCTCTTAGCCGTGGCATCCAGGCGATCCTGTTGAATCAGTTCGGTAAAGTAACGAACAAAAATTCCTTTGAATAACCCGCCGTCGCCGGTTCCTTCGCTTTTCAGGACTGAATTATTGACAAGAGTCCCTATCGTATAATCAGCAGCCGAAACGGCATCATTCAGATACGATTTTTCGCCCAGTATCTTATGCAGTTCTATGGCAGAACCGATAAAAGTTCCCTGATTATACGTAAAGATCCAGTCTTTTTGTATTTCTCCCGTTTCACTGTTTATGTGATCGTAGACCATCCCGTTATTACCGTTAAACAAGGTTGTTTTCTCCCAATTATATATCCTAAGCGCCCATTCCCTGTTTTCTTCGTCGCCGAATTCCTGATATAATCTGGCAGCCAATATACATGCCGGGCCGTTCGAACAGGCATTTTTACTATACTCCATTCCCTTTTTCCATGTAATACCGCCACCGGCATTCTCATTCCAGCCCTCTTTGATGTATTCCCATATCTGTAACGCGGCTTCTTTATATTTTTCTTTCATCGTTGGTAGCCTTGTAGGTACGAAGCATGGCCAGCGCAATCCATTCCATATCATCATAATAATCATTCCGGAAAGTGTTTCCGTTTTTTATTTTAACGCCTTCGATCCATTGATCAAAATAATTTTTGTACGTATCATCACCGGTTCTCAGATAAGCGTCAACCAGCACATCCAACGCATGCGCCTGGGGCCAGTAATGAAAATCAGCTTTGCCATTACTGTCATAATTAAAATAGTTGCCACTTACATTCCAAAAAAATTGAATCAGGGAATTGCTGCTTTTATCGGCAGCATCATTCCAGTCTATGGCAGTCTCTCCGCCGTTTCCGGGATCGGGTTCATTATTATCATCTCCGCACGAGAAAAATAATGCAAGCAAAGACAATAGAAAAAATTTCTGTTTCATAAATTATATATTCTTTTATCATGTATCTGTTTTCCAACTATTTCCATTATGCTAAAAAAAGGATTAAGAACTAACGCTGCCTAAAGCAACTAACTAATTCTTAATCCTCAAACTACCTATAGAAACTAAAACCTACGTTATTTACTTATTGTATGAGTGTATGGGCCATCCGCATTCAGATAGACCGTGTAGTCAGCCGGTACGCCATCAAAATCAGCCATCAGCTTCCATTTATTATCCCACTGGGTTATTGCATCAATCAGTTTCAGATAATAATAAGATTCCGGGCTTGTTGCATTCGGACGTGAGTCCGTTGAATTCAGCGTTCCCCATTCAACTTCTTTTTCTTCGCCGGCGCCGCCGTTTTCTTTGATAAACATTCTGAATTTATACCGTTCGTCTCTTCCCCAACTTTCCTGTTTGAATGTAACGGTCTGGCCTTTTGCGCTGAAAACTCCGTATCCTTCATAAGGTATTTCAAATAATGAAGCGCCGTCCGGACAGAAATAGAACGTGATTTTCGTTACTAACGTATACGTGCAGGCGCCAATATTAAAATCAAGCGTGATTCTGTATATTCCGTCTGTAGACACAGTCGAAGTTCCGTTCTCCTTAATCAATCCGTCGGACATATAAAATTCCCTCGGAGAGCCTGATGTCGCATCCGTAAAATAGAAGGGTTTTCCGGCTGTTAATTTTGTATATACCTCAAACTCTCCATTCGCAACCGCTTTCATTTTGTGCGCTCTGGAAAGATCCGTACCGCCTTCCGAAGCTTCGCCCGTAACGAATACATCGACCGGTATGTCTTCAAATCCGGCCAGACGGGTCACGCTTAACGTATTTTCCTGTCCGGACTTGATGGCTTTTAATCCCTTTGAAGAAAAGACCGCCCATTTAATCACTCCCGTTTCAGAAGGAGCAATACCTGCCATCCCCGCGATTGTATTTAATTGTTTGTGACTTACGGATACACTGTTTTTCAACCCGTTGTTATCAGCATACAACACGTAGACAGGAGATGAAAAATCTCCGTCCGATTTATCAAATGCAATCTGATAAACAGCCGTACCTCCCTCTTTCACTGCTACATAATCCCATTCAAAATAAAGTTCTGCCGAAGCCGACGGTTCCAGCACAACAGATCTGCCGCTTACAGGCTCAACAAGATTTTTAACGTCGGATAATCGTGTATCCGTATCTCCCATAGTATCATTACAAGCTACAAACGATAGAACGAAAGAAGCTAAAACTATTAATTTTACAATTATTGATTTCATACGATTACCTCCTGTCATTTAATTACTAAATTATGAGTATATGCGCCTTCCGGATTCAGAGAGAACATAAGATCATACGTTTTGCCATTCCAGCCGTCCGACGCAGGATTTTTCCAGATCTGGTTATTGGTCCACTGCTCTACATTCGTCCTTTCCACCATATAATAATAGGCTTCGTTTCCGGTAGGTTTGCTGTCATTATTAATAGCTCTCCATTCCGTCTCGCCGGTAGAACTCTGCATCCGGAACTTATACCGGTCGTCCGTACTATCACTCCCTTCAAGTCCCGTAATCGTATGATTCAACAACTCCCATACGCCTAATCCTTTATAAGGCAACTCAATCTCCCGTTGAGACCAGTTCAGGAATAAACTAACCTTGGTCACTTCTTTTGAGGTATAAGAGCCCGCATTGAAATCTACATAGTACATATAAACACCGGTCTTGGATACGGTTGAAGTCCCTCCTTCCACCAATTTTTCTCCGCTAAACGAATATTCCTTGGGGGTACCGGTCTTTGTATTGACAAATTTAAACGTTTTACCTTCCGTAAATTTCATATAAATCTCAAACTCTCCATCCGCTACTTTTCTCATAACAAGCGCGTTGGAAACATCCCCTCCCACTTCGGTCGCGTCTCCCGTAACATACAACTGACCGGGTATATCCGCAAATCCGGCCAGACGTGTCAGGGTCAGCGTACGTTCCTGTTCCGCTTTTACCGGGTTTATTCCTTTTGAAGAAAAGACCGTCCATTTCAAAGTGCCTTGTTGTGAAGATTCGACACCCGCCATCGCTGCGATCTGGTTCAGTTGTTTATGGGTAATCGTAGCACGATTGTTGCCCCCATTGTTATCAGCCGTGGTAATAAAGAGAGGGTCTGAAAAATCTCCGTCCGCTTTATCAAATACAATTTCATACAATACACTGCCGCCATCTTCGGCTCTTGCAGGTTCCCATTCAAAATATAATGTGGCGGAAGCAGACGCCTGCAAAACGATTGATTTTCCGTTATCCGGTTCATAAAGTGTTTTAACAGCAGTTACGCCAAGGTCTCTTACTTCGCCGTCACTGCTACATGCAGCAAAGGCAAAGACTAAAGAGATCATCATTGTCAGTTTTATTATTGCTATTTTCATATTTACATAAATTAATTTTTAACACTAAAAAAACACGCGTATTGTCATCGCGCATTGTCAATTGTATCAATACCCCGGATCCTGTTTAGCAGGGATATCACTCTGCTCTACCATTTTTCCGAATCCTTCCCAGTCTTCCGCAATCCATGAGATATAGGCGTTGCGGATATATGTATTATCGGCCGCAAATTTGGCGCCGTGAGGCGTTCCGTTCATAACGGTTTCGATTGTTTTCCAGCGACGGATATCGAACAGCCTTACCCCTTCAACCGCCAACTCGCAACGACGTTCGCGGCGAATGATGTTCTGCAGGTCCGAAGAAGGATAATCCAGCGCCGACGCATCCGTAAAACCGGCACGTTGACGTATAGGCCTGATTGTTTTATTCCAGACTTCTTCATTCATCTGACCCAATTCATATTTCGCCTCCGCATACATCAATAAAATATCCGCATAGCGCATCAGGATCAGATTCAAGCCGGCTGCCATTCCTGCCGGAGCGGTCGGGTCAAAATATTTTCTCAGGTAATAACCCGTCGCGGTAGCGTTTTGTCCCGGCCCTGCATACTCGTCCAGATTAGAGACACCCGCCTCCGCGGATGATCCCGGTTTGATATAAATGGTAGAAATCGTACCGTCGCCTTTTTCCCATTGATATCCATGATATACAATCGTTTTTTCGAAACGCGGATCCCGATTTACGTAAGGATCATCTTCATTGTATAAGGATCCTTCTTCTTTGATACCTTTGCCGTTTTTCATCACGTAATCATCCACCAGTTCCTGCGTAGGCGCAAAACCATGGATACGTCCTCCTACGGAAAGCGGTATCGCATCGTAATATTCACTCCAGGTCCTGAGTGTCAGCACATAACCGAGATCAAAAATCACTTCATTATTATATTCGTTCTGCGTCAGGAACAATCCTTCATAATCGGGGAATAATTCATAACGTCCGTACTCGCCGTTCATGATTTTTTCACAAACGGAAGCTACGTTCGCCCAATCGTTTTCATACAGGTATGTACGGGCGAGTAATGTCATGACGGCTCCTTTTGTTACCCTGCCGTTATCTTTTTCCGCATACTCCTGTTTGGTGGGAAGAAGGCTCACAATTTCATTCAGTTCCTTACGAACAAAATCAACTACTTCCGATTTCGGGGAACGGGCGATCGTATTCGCTTCCTGCATCGTAACGTCCTTATCAAACAAAGGTACATCCCCGAAATGAGAAGTCAGGCGGAAAAACAAATAAGCGCGGATAAAACGGGCTTCCGCTTTCATCCTTGTTTTGAGCGCTTCGTCCATATCGGAAATCCGGTCTACGTTCTCCAGAAAAATATGACAGGTCTTGATTCCTTCATAACATTTTTTCCATTCATCGGAAAAGCGTGTGAGAGACGGAAGAGCCTGGCCCGAAGTGATCATTTTTTCATTGGTATTGCCACGTCCTTCATACAGGTTATCCGATAATCTTTCATTCACAAAAAACTGTTCGGCGCCAAACATCTGGCTATACCCCATACTCAGGACAGCAGACGCTTTTTCAGTTGATGTCCAGTAATTCAGATCTGTAAACTTATTTGTGGGAGCTAAATCCAGGTCGTTGCAGGAAGAAAATAAAATCAACAGCAGGCCAACGGCTCCGGCATAATATTTTAATATTCTATTTTTCATATCTATATTATTTAATTTTTAACGCTAAGGCTATAGGAAACTCACATGTTTGTATTTTACCTTATACATAAGGTACATGCTTCGCTTCATATCTACATATTTTTAAAATTCCAGATCCAATCCGAAACCATAGTATCTCAATGTAGGATAATTACGGGCGCTGTTGGCTGCGACACCATCAATCCCTCCCATGTTGCTGCCGAATTCCGAAGATTCAGGATCTATATAGGAATTTTTCGAGAATGTAAAGGGGTTCTGCGCATTCACACTGACGCGTAATTTCTGAACACCTATTTTCGATGTGATGTGTTTGGGCAACGTATAGCCTAATTTGACATCTTTCACCCGGATGTACTTTCCGTCCAACAAATAGAGATCCGTACCCGGGTAAGCCCAGTTATTCGTTGTGGAAGCAGAACCCGGAGCTACCAGGCGCGGCCATTTCGCGTCCGGATTTGTCGGCGTCCAGAAATCAAGCTGATGCTCATAAATACAGTAGGAATAGTTTGAATGGAACGGTTCGATCAGCTCGCCACGTATATACATATCACGTTTTCCAACACCCTGAAGCATCACGCTAAAATCAAATCCTTTATAATCAACACTATACGTAAAACCAAAAGTATAGCGGGGGAATGCATTTCCAAGCACCACGCGGTCTTTGTCGTCAATCACACCGTCGTTATTCGTATCAACATACCTCACATCACCGGGTTGAACCGTCGCTCCGACAGGAAGGGCGCTATTGGCAATCTCTTCATAACTCTGGAATAATCCGTCGGTCTTGTATCCAAAATAAGAACCAAGGGCTTCTCCTTCACGGATAATTTTATACAACTGATCATTCTGGTCTATACGTTCTTTACCGCCGAAATCCGTCACTTTGTTTTTAGAGTCGGAAACATTCAGGTTAAAATTGTGCCGGAAATCTCCGGTCGTCAACCGGTAGTTAATAGTAGCTTCCCAACCCTGGTTTTTCATTTCTCCGGCATTTTCCTTTGCAGCGCCCGTTCCGAAAACAGATGAAACCTCAGGCGATAATAAGATATCCCATGTCCGTTTATTAAAATAATCCAACGAAACGTACAGGCTGTTATTTAGAAATGTCGCATCCAGACCGATGTTAAAATTCGCTGATTTTTCCCATGTCAGAAAAGAATTGCCATACGTAAATCCTGTCCCGGGAACCACCTGATTGCCAAATACGTATGAATTAGTATACATCTGATATACCGTCTGATAGGAATAATTATCTACATTCTGATTTCCCAATACGCCATAAGACCCTCTTAGTTTCAAATCACCGAACTGATCCCTGTAATTTTCCATAAAACCTTCTTCGGAAAGCCTCCATGCCGCAGAAAATGACGGGAAGAAACCCCAGCGATGATCTTCTGCAAATTTGGAAGAACCATCATAGCGAAATGAAGCATCTACATAATATTTATCATTGTAATTATACCCTAAACGGCCGAAGAACGAAGTAATACTTGTCTGATCGGTATCTCCGTTCGAATTTTTATTATCTTTATCCTGTAGTGATTCTTCGGTAGTCGGAAGCCCCAGGTCATCATCCGTATAAGTCCAGGCAATGCGGCTGGCCTGTTTTGTATAAGATTCATTCGATGCGCCCAATAAACCCGATACATTATGTCCCCCATTAAACGTACGGTCATAATCCAACAGGAATTGCGTGCTTAACGTATATCTTTTTTCATTGAAATCTTCCGTAAGTTTTTTGTCATTCATATACAGGACAGGCGTTTCCAGATTTGCAGCAGCATACAGCGGCACTTTCATGTCCCTGCGGAAACGATGATGTTGGGTAAGATCCAGACCTACCAATCCTTTTGCCGTCAACCCCTCTATGATTTTCACATCCAGGTTCAGGCTTCCGATAAAGTTATCTTCATCTTTCCTTTCATACCCGCCGTTCTTTAGTTTCGCCATTGTATTATCATCACCGATCACATCGTTGATCAGGTATTTGCCGTCTTCCATAAACTTATAATAATAATACGGAGGAATACGTGAGGAATTGATAATCACATTACCCGTCCCTCCGGCAATCGTCCGTTCATTCTTACGGGTATAAGCCATCAGGGATGTTAATTTAAACCGTCCGTATTCGGTCGTCAGATTACTACGGAAATTATAACGTTCCACTCCGAAATTTCCGGCAAAATTACTTCCCTGATTCAGATAGCCGGCAGATACCATGTAAGTCGTATTATCGCTACCACCGGAAACATTTACATTATATGTTTGCTGCAGAGCCTTTTCCATAATCTCATTCAGATACCAGTATTCTTCGCTGCGATGTTCATACAGATCACGGATCTGCGCAGGCGTGAACGCCGGATCACCTCCGACATTCATATTCGCCTGGTTCCGGTACATCGCATTCTGCCATCCTTCCACCGGTTGATAAAGGATATCCGGATCCTGATAACCCAACATACCGCTAAACCGGACCACCGGCTTAGCTACTTTCGAGCCTTTCTTTGTCGTGACCAGAATGACCCCGTTTGCCGAACGGGAACCGTAAATAGCCGCACTACCGGCATCTTTCAATACCGAAACATTTTCGATATCGCCCGGATTCATGTTATTTAACGTAAGTGTGCTTGAAATCAATCCGTCAATAACAATCAGCGGCTCGTTATTACCCATCGTACTGATACCACGGATATTAATATTCATACTGTTGTTATCATTCGGGTTCATATTCTTTTGCTGAATGATCAGATTAGCGGAAGCTCCCTGCAAGGCCTGCATAGCGTTGCTTACCGGCCTGTTTTCAAATACATCCGTTCCTACCTGGTCGACTGCTCCCGTAATACTCTTACGCTGACGCGTACCGTAACCGACAACAACGACTTCCGATAATTTCTGAACATCTTCTTTCAACACGATATGCATAGGAACCGCATCTCCCGCCGCAACTTCTTCGGTTATAAATCCGATGTAGTGAATCGTCAATAATGCCCCTTCCGGCACTTCTAACGAAAATTTACCGTCCATATCCGTAGCCGTCCCGTTTGTAGTACCTTTCTGAACCACATTCACAGCGGGCAACACTTCGCCGGTCTCATCCGATACGGTACCCGTCACTTTAATTTTTTTACTGTTAGCTTGTGCCTGCGCCTTTAAGTCTCCGGCTGTCCATAACATACAGCATGACATAAAAAGAACAAAAGCAACGTTCCGACAACTCATTTTTGCTTTCTTTTTAAAATTATCCATAATTATTAATTTTGTAAGACAATAAGGTTTAATACAAATAAGTCTCCTATTCTCATGGTTCCTGAGAAGTTCATGTAATTGTTTCGTTTTTCATAGAAATTAATTTAAAGGATTGATTAATAAGATATATTATAAATGATTCAGCATGTTTATTTTGCCCTCATTTACCAGTTTAAGGATCAATTCTCCGAATAACGTATTCGTCCAGGCAAACCACGAACGGGTGAATTTCGAAGGATTGTCCTTGTGGAAACTCTCATGCATAAAACCGGTGCCGCCATCCGTATCACGCAACATTTTTACACAAGAACGGATTTCCGCTTCATCACTGCTGGTCATCGCTTTCATGATAAGGCTCATCGGCCAGATCATGTCAAAACCGATATGGGGGCCGCCGATCCCTTCACCGGATGCGCCCTTAAAAAAATAAGGATTATCCAGGCTCCACACAAAATTTCGCGTATTCTGATATATTTTATCATTCTTATCGATACTACCCAAATAGGGTAAAGACAGCAGGTTCGGAACATTCGCATCGTCCATAAACAACCGATTACCGAAGCCGTCGACCTCATACGCATATATTTTTCCGTAATGAAGATGGTCGGAGACCGCATAGGTATTGATTGCATGCTGTACTTCCGCCGCCAGAGCCGTACATTCGGATGCAAACGAACTGTTCCGCGTCACCTGAGTAGAGATTTCCGCCAACTGTTTCAGGGAAGTTACGGCAAACAGATTCGATGGAATCAGAAAATTCAGTGTCGTGGCATCATCCGAAGGCCTGAAAGAAGATACGATTAAACCTACAGGCTTCACAGGGGCGCCATACCCGTCATTGCACAACGTATCCAACTGACGTTCCGTTCTACGTTGGAATTTATACGGCCCCAGACTGTCTTTCCGCTGTTGTTCCCGGAATGTTTTAACGATCAAACCGGCAGCTTTTTCCCAATCTTTCGAAAATACGGACGTATCGCCCGATATCTTCCAGTAATGATAGGCCAGCCTGACCGTATAACACAACGAATCTATCTCCCATTTGCGTTCGTGCAGTTCCGGCTTCATATCCGTCAGGTCGGTCATCCATTCACCACCTGCGGGCCCATCATTGAATGCATTCGCATAAGGATCGAACAGGATACATTTCGTATGACGGTTCACGACTCCGGCTATCAGTTTCATTAACGGTTCATCCTTTTTCATCAGTTGCAGATAGGGCCCCACCTGAGCGGCCGAATCGCGCAGCCACATGGCATGGATGTCGCCCGTATAGACAAATGTGTCGGGCCGGCCGTCCTGCACCCTGTAATGAACAGTGGTATCCAATGTATTGGGAAAACAATTTCCGAACATCCAGGATAACTTAGGATCTTTCAACTGTTTGGTCACATTCCTGATTGTATTCTCTACTGCTTCGGATGTAAAATTCCGTTGGGAAACATCCGGGCGATTGGACGTATAACCGCCTGTAGCCGAAAAAGACATGTTTTTTTCCGACAAGGCAACCACATTACTTCCGCCTGCGGCCACTGCGGCCAATCCCATTCCGCCACGCTTAAGAAAAGCTCTTCGTGTTATCATATATTTTTAAAATTTAAAATAAAAACTAATTCCATGCGAAACAAAAGTATGATAACACCCCAATACTACATATACGCTTTTCTGACATCGTAATACACTTTTACGACATGCCCGGAAATTATATGAAAAATTTTAAAACTCCACGGAAACAAACTAAATGAATTTACCTATTTTTGTAACCTTATCAATAGGCACAAACAGATTTTCATGAAAAAAAATCAATACAAAAAGGACATAAACAAGATGAAAAAAATGAACAAAGCCAACCTTCTTATCATACTCCTTTTTCTGACATCCGTCACAAATGCGTACAATTTACGCCAATTATCAAACAAGGAAGGATTGTCAAACAGCGCCATATTGTCAATTTGTCAGGATAATGAAAGATTTACCTGGATTGGTACCGCAGACGGATTGAATATGTATAACGGAGCTGAAATACATATATTCAAACCGGAAATAAAAACCGCGCATCTGCATCTTGGTATGCAGCTCATCTTTGACGAGTCCCAGAAGGAGGGAGCCAGTGAAATATGGGTCGATTACTACAACGTCGTGCGTTTCCTGTCCCAAAACCGCTGTGAAACGGTGAAGAACCAAGAGACAAAGGAGTATTCGCGCGTGTATCAAATGAAGGATCCCGCCGTTGACGAGTTCTTGACCAAGAATTCGTCAACGACGGGGCCGACATTTTATGATACCAGGGTCAAAAGGTCATGTGTTTCATGCTTGCATGAAAACACATGACTTTGGGACCCGCAAA
>QMCD01003195.1_pt1 | contig 11716 bp, 10 predicted proteins | sample 1821841 | NCBI WGS metagenome assembly QMCD01 (sample SAMN01991225, study PRJNA193472) | Termite gut metagenome, whole genome shotgun sequencing project. | isolation source: worker | host: Macrotermes natalensis | reverse complement strand
AAAGAGCCCCATAGCGACCCTCTTGCAGGCGATGCGCGCGCAAACTTTGGTCGGAATAAGAAGCTCCTCCCTGCGGAACGATAAGACGGAATAAACACCCCAACAGAGCCGATATTTTCCCTTCCTAATTCGTCAAGAATCTGTTATACTATGCCCGCAGGATCACTTTCTATGCTCGTATAGAGTGACTAAAGGAGGATGCGTTTCATGAAAAAGGTTCTTTCCATTGTGATCGCACTGGCACTGCTGTTGGCCGTGGGCGCGGTAGCCCTGGGTGGCGGCACGGACACCTACGAACTGGCGCTCATCACAGACTTGGGCACCATCAACGACAAGTCCTTTAACCAGGGCGCTTGGGAAGGTCTTGTGAAGTATGCCGAGGAAAAGGGCATCGCTCACAAGTACTATCAACCCAAGGAGCAGGGCACACAGCCCTACCTGGATACCATCCAGCTAGCCGTGGAAGGCGGCGCGAAGTTGATCGTCACCCCCGGCTACCTCTTTGAGGAAGCCATCTACATGGCCCAGGATATGTATCCTGAGGTAAACTTCGTGCTGGTAGACGGCAATCCCCACAACGCCGATTACAGCGAGTATCGCACCAACTCCAACGTGGTGGGCATCGTGTACGCAGAGGAGCAATCCGGCTTCTTGGCCGGCTACTCCATCGTGAAGGAAGCGGCGTTGGCCATGGCGGAGAAGGCGCTGGTGTCGAGTTCCAACGGCTTCGTCCAGGGCGCGGAGTATGCCGCCAAGGAAATGGGCGTGGGTGAAGTCACCATCAACTACCACTATACCGGCGGCTTCGCTGCTACGCCTGAAGCCCAGGCCCTGGCTGCCTCCTGGTACAATGACGGCATCGAAGCCATCTTTGCCTGCGGCGGCGCGGTAGGCAACTCGGTCATGTCGGCTGCTGCGGCTGCAGAGAACAAGTGGGTCATCGGCGTGGACGTTGACCAGAGCGGGGAATCCGATCGGGTTATCACCTCGGCCATGAAGGGCTTGGGCGCTTCCGTATACCAAGCTGTCACCGCCCATTATGAGGGCAACTTCCCCGGCGGCGAATCCTGGGTATTGGGCGCGGATCGCGATGGCGTGAGCTTGCCTAAGGAGAGCTCCCGCTTCACGAAGTTCACCCAGGAAGAGTATGATGCTATCTTCGCCAAGCTGGTCTCCGGCGAGATCACCCTGGTGAAGGACACCAACGCCGACGGCGCTGCGGTGGCCGTGACCGAGATTCCCGTGGAAGTGACCAAGGTAACCGTGGTGGAGTAAACCACAACATCGAAACCCATGCGGGCAGGCAACAAAACCTGCCCGCTTCCTATATTCATTGAAACGTATCGAAATACAAGGGAGTGTCGGCATTGGACTTTGTGATTGAGATGCTGCACATCACCAAGGATTTTCCCGGCATCCGAGCCAACGACGACGTGACGCTGCAACTGCGGCGGGGAGAAATCCACGCCCTTCTGGGCGAGAACGGCGCGGGAAAATCCACGCTGATGAGCGTGCTGTTCGGCCTCTATACGGCGGAAAAGGGTTCCATCCGCAAGGATGGCAAAGAGGTGCGCATCATGAGCCCCAACGACGCCAACGCGCTGGGCATCGGCATGGTGCACCAGCATTTCAAGCTCGTGCACAACTTTACCGTGCTGGAGAACATCGTGCTGGGCGTGGAGACCACCCAGGGTGGCGTGTTGCGCATGGAGGAGGCCCGGGCCAAGGTGGTGGAGCTTTCCCAGCGCTACGGCTTGATGGTGGATCCCGATGCGCGGATCGACCAGATCACCGTGGGCATGCAGCAGCGGGTGGAAATCCTCAAGATGCTATATCGGGAAAACGACATCCTGATCTTCGATGAACCCACGGCGGTGCTTACCCCCCAAGAGATCGCCGAGTTGATGAAGATCATGGCCGGCTTGGCTGCGGAGGGAAAATCCATCCTGTTCATCACCCACAAGCTCAACGAGATCATGCAGGCTGCCGACCGCTGCACGGTGCTGCGCAAGGGCCGCGGGGTGGGCACGGTGGAGGTAAAGGATACCACCGTGGAGCAGCTCAGCGAGATGATGGTGGGCCGCAAGGTGGAACTGATGATCCAAAAAGCCCCCATGCACAGGGGTGGCACGGCGGCCCTCCGGGTAGAAAACCTCACCGTGGGCGGCGGCCGGGGCAGCAAGCCCATGGTGAACAACGTCTCCTTCACGGTGCGCCGGGGAGAAATTCTGTGCATCGCGGGCATCGACGGCAACGGCCAAAGCGAGTTGGTGTACGCCCTCACCGGGCTGATGCAGCCTCAAAGCGGCCGGGTGTTCCTGGGGGACGAGGAAATTACCCACGCCACCATCCGCCAGCGCAACGACAGGGGCATGTCTCACATCCCGGAGGATCGGCACAAGCACGGCCTGGTGCTGGACTATTCCCTTGCGGAAAACCTGATCCTCAAGAGCTATCACACCCCCGAATTTCAAAAAAGCGGATTTTTGCGCTTCGATCGGATGAACGATTATGCGGACAAGCTCATCGACCAGTTTGACATCCGCAGCGGCCAAGGCGGGCGCTCCGTGGCCCGAAGCATGTCCGGAGGCAATCAGCAGAAGGCCATCGTTGCGCGGGAGTTAAGCCAGCAGCCGGAGGTGCTCATCGCCGTACAGCCCACCCGAGGCTTGGATGTGGGTGCCATCGAATACATCCACAGGCAGCTCATAGCGGCCCGAGACGAGGGCAAAGCGGTGCTCCTGGTGTCCCTGGAACTGGAGGAGGTACCGAAAGCGTTCAAAGGCGCCCCGATCGCCCTCATCACAGCAGGGATTTTGGCGATGGCGTTTATGGGCTTTTCGGGGTTGATGTAAATATTTTGTGCCCGCGGGAGGGGGGTGCAGGGGGGAGGGCTTTGCTCTCCCACTGGTTTTCGCTGTTGCTCAAATACGCCCGGCTCAAAGTCATTAATGAATGATAATCAAATACTTATCCGACATCGAAGCCACCGACACCGACAATGGGGTGAAGTGATGGCGTTGAGGGCGTTTTTAGCCGCGGCCAGCCGGGAAAAACTGTAATTTTTCCCGGCCGCGAGATAAAAATGGCATCAAGCCATTACGCAACCCCGTCGGCAAACTTTTCTTTGCTACTTTCTTTTAGGATAAAAGAAAGTAGAAGAAAAAAAAGTGAATAAACCTTGAAAAAAGAGATCATTCAGCACCCTGTTTTGGGGGAGATCATCGTCAACCGGTCGGAACGGGCGCGGCGGCTTTCGCTGTCGGTGGGCTCGAAGGGAGTCGTGCTGACGTTCCCGCAGCGTTTTCCGCTAACCGAGGCCCTCGCCTTTGCCGAATCGCGTCGGGAATGGCTCGAAAAGACAAAAAAACGGGTGACAGCCCGCCAGATGCAGGCACCGCAGCCGATCCTGCCTCCCTTTCACCCCCGCCGGCACCGGTTGGAGCTGACCGCTGCCCGAAATACAGCCATCGGCATCCGAATCGGAGAGGGCGTGATCGGGATCGCCCTCCCCGCGACCCTGTCGCCCGAAAGCGAAGCCGCACAGCGGGCCATCCGCCAAGGGATCGCCGAAGCCCGGCGGATCGAAGCAAAAGAATATTTGCCCCAGCGGGTCGACGAACTGGCGCGGCGGCACGGCTTTTCATACAGCGGCGTCACCGTCCGCAACACGGTCACCCGGTGGGGCAGTTGTTCGTCCCGCAACTCCCTGTCGCTAAGCCTGTACCTGATGTCGCTGCCCGACCGGCTGATCGACTATATCCTGCTGCACGAACTTTGCCACACCGTGCACAAAAACCACGGCCCCCGTTTCCATGCCCTGCTCGACAGGGTGACAGGCGGGCAGCACGACGAATTGCGGAAAGAATTGCGCACGCACACCATTCCCCGATAAGAAAAAAGCCTATCTTTGGCCGATGGCTCATTCGATCACCATATACACGGACGGTTCGGCGCTAAAACGGAGTGGAGGGCAAAGCCCTCCCCCGGGACCCCCTCCCGCGCGGCCTAATATTTAAGAATATGCACGATATCACCATATACACGGACGGTTCGGCTCGGGGGAATCCGGGGCCGGGGGGATACGGTGTCGTACTGATGTCCGGACGCCATTTCAAGGAACTTTCCGCGGGTTACCGGCTCACGACGAACAACCGGATGGAACTGCTGGCGGTGATCGTCGCCCTCGAAGCGCTCCGGTTCGAAGGCTCGGAGGTGACCATCTATTCCGATTCGCGGTACGTGGTCGACGCCGTATCCAAAGGATGGCTGGCGGGTTGGGTGCGGACGCGGTTCAAGGGAAAGAAGAACGAAGACCTGTGGCAGCGCTACCTGCGTGCGGCCACAGGCCACCGGGTGCGGTTCGTTTGGGTGAAGGGCCACGCGGAAAACCGTTGGAACGAGCGATGCGACCAATTGGCCGTAGCCGCCGCCCATTCCGCCGATCTGCTCATCGACGAAGGCTATGAAAGAGTTATGAATTATGACTCATAACTATTTGTTGCTGTACCGGAACGTCAGGCCGAGCCCGATCGAATAGTTGATTTGCAGGTATTTCCCCCGATCGGCCCGGGGCACGGAGGCCTCGCGGTCGTAGATCATATTCCAGTAAATGGAGGTGCCCAACCATTTGGTTGCCTGAAAAGTAAGCCAATTTTCCCAGCGGGCCACCGGGTCGAGGTGGAAATTCCAGAAAGAATAGGCATTCGTCCGGTAACGGATCGCGTCTTTGGCGAATTTCTTGTCGAAATCGATCATCACGGAGGGGCCGATCATTGGCTTGAAATGTTCGCCGGGATCGATGCCGTTGATCCCCTGTTGCGACAATTCCTCGTTCATGACGAACAGCATGCTTCCCGTCACCGGCGACAGGGTGATCTTCCACGGAGATTCGGCCGGCTTCCAGGTCAACCCCACGGAGAGGTCGAGCACTCCGGGCGACATGAAATCGGAGACCAGTACGCCGGCCTCCTTGCGCGATTTATACCCTTTGGTAAACTGGGAGCGCAAGTTGGCCATGCCGGAGAGCGACCAGTCGCGGCCGATCGACCAGGCAGCCTGGAAATTGACATTGAACCGGTCCTGATTTTTGAAGGTCGTCGTGTCGATGATGTTCAGCCCATAGCGCGCGTCGAATTGGGTGGTGAGTGTAAGACGCTCTTTTTTGTAGACGTGCTGGAGGTCGAGCGTGGCCAGACCGTTGAAGTTGTTGTCGCCGCCGTCGGCCCAGTTGGAAAACTGCACCTGGGTAGCCTGAAGGCCGGCTTCGAGGACAAAAGTATTCCGCTCGCGGCGCAGGCGACGCCGTTCGGCCTGCCGCATGGCGTCCGTACGGTATTGCACGCCTTCGAGGGTCGGGGCGACCAGGCGCCGGTCGGGTTGCAGTTCCAGCTCGCGAGGCTCGCCCGTGGGTTGCTGCTCGATGGTGATCTGAGCCGGAGCCGTCGAGAACGTCACGACCGCCAAAGCGGCCAACAGCCAGAAACGAAACTTTTTTCTGATCATCTTATTCCGATTGGGTCTCCACAAAGATACGGGCTAAAAATCGAAACTGCAAACGGCCTTTTCTGCTTGTTTTTCCCAAAAGGTTTTGTATATTTGTATGCTAATCCTACAATAAAACACGATGAAGAGAATCATTTTACCCTTGTTTTTGTCCGCTCTTTTATTAGGGGGGGCTGTTCGTCTGAATCTATCGTAGATCAGCCGGTCGTGCCGGAACCGCCGGTCGTCGAGGCGGAAGTGCAGCCTGACTACACCGTTACGCAACAGGAGGCCGAGGCCGATCTGCTGAGCATGTTGAACGAGATGACTTTCCAAAGCGTTGCCACACGAAGCGGCACCCCACGCCGGATCGCAGAGCGGTACAGCCTGGGCACCCCGGCCGGAACGCGCTCGGAAGCGGGCGATTCGCCGGAGCCATACCTCCACATTTTCAATTTCGAGAACGAGGAGGGCTTTGCCATCCTCTCGGGCGACGAGCGCGTGCCCTCGCTGCTGACGCTGACCTGTGGCGGCAGCCTTCGTCCCGACAGGGAGATCGACAATCCGGGGCTGGCCATTTTCCTGGAGCGCCTGCCGGCCTACTACGAAGCCCAGATCGCTTTGGCCGACAGCATTCACCAGGCCATTTCCGACAGCCTGCGCCTGGTCGCCGAGCAGCAGCCGAGGACAAGGGCGAAATATCCGGACAAAGAGGAGGGAGATGGAAGTGATGATAGCCCGTTTTGGAATACCACATATGGCCGTTGGGAAACTATTGGTATAACCGATCCCTCACTTTCTGTTGATTGGCATCAGAATTCTCCTTATAATACCTATGTAAACAACAATAAGGCAGGATGCGTACCTGTGGCTGTAGGTCAATTGATGACAATACATAGACATCCTGCAAGTTATAATGGCCATTCGTTTTATTGGGATGAAATAAACAAATCCTCAGTCACTGGTAGAGATCAGGCCGCTTTGTTGCTCCAACAGTTAGGTCTCCCTCAGAATTTGGATGTAGCCTATGGAATAGATGAAAGTCCGGCAGATCCGAGGAATATTTTAAGAACTTTGAGAAACTTCGGCTACACAAATACCTATTTGTATAATTACACTACATCCTCTATAGTTGAGGAATTGTCTGCAGGATATCCTTGTTTGGTAGGTGGATTTACCGACAAAAAAACATTTCTGGGAATACCGGTTGGATTCAAAAACGGACATCGCTGGTTGGTTCACGGATTATTAACTCAGAGCAGAACAGTAACAACATATAATAGCGGCTCCTCATCCCAAAAAACAGAATTTCAATATTATGTAATGTGCAATATGGGTTGGCAAGGAAATGCCGGTGATGGCTATTATTTAAGTGGGGTATTTGACACGAGAAGTTACGATTCTATATTTCGCCCTAATCCCAGCGAGTTCAATTTCCGTTACGATATTGATATGATACTTTATATCCGGAAATCATGAGAAAAATAATTATCATTATAATACTCCTTTCGCTGTCAGCCTCAGCAGCCTTCTCGCAAAGTCTCGAATGGGGGATTAAGGCAGGAATGAATTTGTCTTGCCTGAAAGCTTACCGTAAAACAGACGTGTTCCCGGGCTTTTACGCAGGAGTATTTGCGGAGCGGAGGATCAGCGACTCTTTCGGCGTGCAGGGCGAATTGCTTTATTCAAAAACACTGGAATCGACCTCGGGTTGGGAAGGAACAAAAAAAGGGAGCGATCCGAATAACATGGACTATCTCGTCCTGCCGGTGATGGCCAAATACTATGCCGTCAAAGACCTGGGTCTGGAACTGGGGCCGCAATTCGGATATTTACTCCGGGACGATATCAATCATTTCGATAAAAAATTCGACCTGTCGCTCGGTGCCGGGCTATCCTGCAAGATCGGCCGCCGGTTCGATGTCTCGGCTCGCTACAACTTCGGTCTGATCGATCTGTCCAAAGAGTTCGACGGCAAAAACAATACCCTGCGCTTCGGCGTGGGATACCGGTTCTGATTTTGCGCAAAAACAGTCAAAAACCGACCGCACTCATCTCCTCCAGACGTGCGGTCGATTTATTGTGTTCTTGAAAATCCTTACTCTTCGATCCGGCGTTTGAGGCGGTCGACGGCCGATTCGAGCGATTCGGTCGGTTCGATGATGTTGTAATCCTCCCAGAATCCGGCGTCGTAAAAATCGCTCACCCGGTCGGACAGCGACTGATCCAGCCGGAACGACTCCCGGAAGGGGATCTGCGCGACATGCTCGTCGGTGCCGTCGGTGATGACCATCTCGGAGAAGATCGAATAGTTCGTGGCGAAGAGCCGCCGCCGCCAGTCGCAGCGAAACCGGAGCCTCACGCCGATATAATAAAGGTAACTCCGCCCCTCGCGCTGCTGGTAGTTCAGCACGTACGACACCTCGTCGGGGTTGAAGCGCAGCGAACCGGGTTTTTTACGCAGGATCATGTTCGTGACCTTGTCGCGGTCGATCATGTCGAAAGCGTATTCGGCCCTCGAAATGGTGAGCGATTCGCGGTCGATGTAGAGCCTGCCGGTGTAAAGCGCATAGTCCGGGAAAGTGACCTGGGGTTCGAAGACGATCGTATAGTGGGGCCTGTCGTCGATCGTTACCGGCGTTTCCTGACGAAAACGGTAATAGTCCAGCACCTCCGGATGGAGCAGCAGGTCCCGGTTGCGGACAATGTCGCAGAAGAGATAGGTATTGGGCCCCCCCTGCAATTTGACGGCCAGTGTGTCGCTCGTCCGCGGGCTGACCAACCGGCGCCCTTTGACGATCCGGAGGCGGTCGGTGCGGATCTCGTTGGCATAGGAATTCCGGTAGATCTTCACGATCGCCTCGGCGATGTCGACGTAGTTGTTCCTTTTTTGGACGGTTTCGCGGTAGAAGCCGGTCAGCAGGTTGGTTCGGTCGCTGTAGTTGGAGCCGATCCGCCGCATGGCCTCTTCGACCAGCAGCCGTGCATCCTGATTGACCACCACGACGCTGGTCATCAGGATCGCCCCTTCGGCGAGTTCGACCGTGATGTCCGTGCGATCTGTCCCGTCGATCGGCAGGTGTTGGAGGCGGTAGCCCAGGTGGGAGAATTCGAGCTCGCGCGCCCCGAGGTCGTAACGGATTTTGATGGAGAACGTTCCGTCGGCATTGGTGACCGTTCCCACGCGGGTCTCCGGCACCGATACGCCGACATTGGGCAGCGGGTGCTTCGACTGCCCGTCGCGGACAATGCCGCTGACGGTAAAGAAATCGTCCTGCTGCTGTGCCCGGGCGGGCGTCGTTGCGACAACAATCAGCCCCAACAGCAGGATCCGGAGAAAACGGTTGGCAAGAGTTTTCATAACGGCAGGTTTTGATGATCGATCCGGCGTGTTCGCCCCCCCTTCGGAGAGTCCGTATAAAGTTACGAATAATTTTTGATAATTTTATTTGTGCGGGTTAAAAAATAATGCGTATATTTAATGGCATTATTTAAACCTAAAACAATATTAAATGAAGAGGAAATTGTTTTTTCGGAGCCGTTGGATTATTGGCGGCCGGAATTTACAGTTGTTCGCAGGAACGGGAGATCAACCCTGTCCACATTCCCGAAGATACTGTAAACCGATCCATTGAAAACGCCAAAGATTTTTTGGAGTTTAGAACCGGCATGCCGGCCTTACCCAACACCTACTACCGAGCCGACGAAGAAACGGTGATGACGCGGGCGGCTGAGGTGCAGCCGCTATTGCTCGATGCCGTCGAACCCGACTGGGAATATGTTTGGGTCGGAGAGAACGACGAGGTTATTGTCGCCGAAGTTCCGGTACGCCTGACCCGTCCGATCAACTACACCGTGCAGATCGAGGAGCGGGGCGACACCGTGAGTCTGACGACTCAACCTCCCTACACGCGGATTCTGATCTACGAACTGAAAGACGGGAGTTCGATGTTCAGTTTTTTGGTTACGTTTCTGCCGGATGAATCTTATGCGGGAAACCTTGCCCGACTTGACTCCGATCCCGAAGGCAGCGATTATTCGGGGATCACTCTTTACTCCCGTCCCGACGGTACTCCCGAATGGGGATGGCGATACATGGACGGAGAAGTTACCCACACATTGATGTTCAGTGAAGTCGACCCCGGACAAATCGACCCGAATGTGCGGATTTCGATGGGAGTCGGCACGGAAGAGACGGCAACAAGGGCGATGGCACATTTCGATATAGAGTCAGTCGAATGTATCGGGAGAAAGGGAGGAGGATCCGAGGTCATATTTATCGGCCGAGGCGGCGGCGGGTTGGCCGGTGGGACTTCCGGCAGCAGCGGCAATAGCGGGGGAGGAAACGGTGGTGACGGAGGAAAGGGAGGAACCGGGAATACCGGAGGAAGTCAAACGCCGCCGCGCCCCAAGCCGACAGTCACTGTCCCTAATGGCAATTGCGTTCTCGGCACAGTTGCCGCAGCCATACAGGCGAAAACGGGTGTTAATAATACTACTGCCGTTCAACAGGCTGCAGTAGCATTGCAGGCAGCAGGAATTAATTTGAATACGGTAGGCATCCTCACACCCGGAGGTGTCTCGGTAGAGCCTTTAAAGTTATCACAAGCGTTGTTATCTTTGGGGTTTACCACAATAGATGCCTCATCATTTACAACAGCGAGCAATTTATTGTCCCATTTCTCAAATGGAGGATATGCAATAGGACATTTTTTGCCTGACGGAAGTAAACCAGCACACGATGTTTTCGTTATGGAATATGATTCGGGCACGAAAAAATATACCTATTACGACTCCATAACAGGCAAACAGGAAAGAGGAAATCCTGATGAATTTCTTTTCATTAAATAAAATGTTTGAAGATCATTCAGAGTAAACCTTAATCATCAAATTAAAAACTCTTTGATTATGAAAAAAATCATATTCACGTTTGTTGTGCTTGTTATGACAACTTGTTATGGCTATGCTCAAAATACACTTCCAATCGATTCCAAAGAAGAAGCCATCGACATTCTAAAGGGTAATGAGTTTTTTGACATACTCCGATATACGGCTGATTCGATGGCTAACATCGATCGATTTGTGAGAGAAATTTGTAAGATCGTACCGGTCGATCAGGAAAAAAGCGACTTATTGAAAGCTCAATTACTTTCCGTACTTCAAAAAAAGGAAGGGTATTCCCAACATTGGTCGTTATTGTACTGGCCTATTGGACAGGCTCCCGATTTTGGAGTAAATATAAAAGCCGTCTTGAAAGACAATTTTAATGTTGCGGATTATGAAAAGGTATTGAGTCAGGCAGAAAAAAACCTGAACACGGCATATTCCGCTTATCGGTATTTGGTCGTCCTTCAAAAAGAAGAATTAGACTGGGTTGTTCTTGGTTTTACCAGCACATCAGAACATATTAAAAAGGTGTACGACTATTTTGGCATTTAAGTTTTTCGAGTTCTGACCACCTTGAAAGAGGAGACTCCTTTTGTCTCCTCTTTTTTTACGTTTTTTATCTCTTTATTTTAATGAAAATATTAGCTATTTTTGCGGGGTTGACAAGCAATTTGATTATGAAACATATCTTATTCTTATTGGCTGTTACGTCACTGGCCGCCACCGGGTGCAGCACCCTGAACACGGCGCAGCTGATGTCCGCCGGCTCGAAAGCCCTTCAGGCCGCCACGCTGAGCGACGCACAGGTCGAAGGCTACGTGAAAGACTACATCGCCCAACTCGACGCGCAGAATACGATCGCTACGGGCAACGACCCCTACGCCGTGCGGATGAACCGCATCGCCGGGGCGATCAATAGCCGCGACGGCATCCATATCAAAGTATATAAAACAAAAGATGTCAATGCTTTTGCCGTTGCCGACGGCAACGTGCGCGTCTATTCCGGACTGATGGATATCATGAGCGACGAGGAGATCCTCGGGGTGATCGGCCATGAGATCGGGCACGTCAAAAACAAAGACACGCGGGACGCTTTCCGTAACGCTCTGCTGACCTCGGCCCTGCGGGACGGGATCGCCTCGGCTGGGGGGAGGGTGGCGGCGCTGTCCGCTTCGCAGTTGGGCGATCTGGGCGAAGCCTTTGCCCAGTCGCAGTACTCCCAGAAGCAGGAGTACGAGGCTGACCAGTACGGGTACGACTTCCTGAAAAGCCACGGACTCAACCCGTGGGCGATGGCGCTGTCGCTCGAAAAGCTGAGGCAGATGGAGGCGGGCGGGCAGACGGT
>QMCD01002327.1_pt2 | contig 11719 bp, 9 predicted proteins | sample 1821841 | NCBI WGS metagenome assembly QMCD01 (sample SAMN01991225, study PRJNA193472) | Termite gut metagenome, whole genome shotgun sequencing project. | isolation source: worker | host: Macrotermes natalensis | reverse complement strand
GCGGGAAATTTTGTATCTTTGTTGTTTAAATTTCGTATCATGGAACAGGAAAGCACACGTCAACAGAAAGTAGGGAAACAACTGCAAAAAGACATTGCAGACATTATCCGTTTGCAGGGCATGGCGATGTACGGCGGCGCCATGGTGTCGGTTACGGCCGTGCGCATGAGTCCCGACCTGGCGCTGGCGCGCGTGCACCTGAGCATCTTCCCTTCGGCCAAAGCTCCGGAAGTAATGAAAACCGTTGAGCAGCACTCACGCGTCATACGCGGGGAACTGGGCAAGCGGGTGGGTAAGCAACTGCGCATTGTACCCGAATTAATGTTTTTTGTCGATGATTCGTTAGATTATGTAGCTCGTATAGATGAACTCCTGAAAAAATGAAACTGCCGCTTTTCATTGCCCGGCGCTATTTGTTTGCCAAAAAGTCGCACAACGTCATCAACATCATTTCCATGATCAGCGTGACGGGAATTGCCGTGGGTACTTTGGCGCTGGTGGTCGTGCTGTCGGTCTTCAACGGTTTCAACGACCTGGTGAAATCACTGCATACGTCTTTCGACCCTGATATTCGTATCACCCCCTCGGAAGGGAAAGTATTTTTGCCGCATACCGCTGCGTTCGACGAATTGCGCACCATGCCACAGGTGGCCTCTTTTGCCGGAATACTGGATGAAAATGTGCTGCTGCAATATCGTGGAAAACAGGATATTGTTACGCTGAGAGGCGTTGACAGCACCTTTGAGGCTACTACGCCCGTAAAAAAAATGATGTATTCCGGTGAGTTTTCGCTTCACCACGGCGATATTGAACAGGCAGTGCTGGGGCGCACGGTGGCATATAAACTACGTGTAGGCATTTATTTCCTCGATCCTTTGGAAGTCTACCTTCCCGATCGCGAAGCTGCTTTCAATCCGTTGAACCCTACGGCTTCCCTGAGCCATGATTATCTCTACCCGGCAGGTATTTTTTCTATGGAGCAATCGTTCGACAGTCGCTATGTGTTTGTGCCCATTGCTTTCATGCGGCGTTTGTTGAACTACTTGTTGAACTACACCGCTGAGGTCAGTGCTATAGAACTTCGACTGACGTCCGGTGTCGACGAGCAGAAAATGGCGCGGCAGGTGCAAAAAATCCTGGGACCGGACTTCGATGTCAGAGACCGTTACCGCCAAAACGAATCGACCTACGCGATGATGGCTTCCGAAAAAGCGATGATTTACGCCATCCTGATGTTCATCATCCTGATAATTTCCTGCAATATATTAGGCTCCTTAGCCATGCTCATTATTGAGAAGAAAAGCGATGTGGAAACGCTGCAAAGCCTCGGCGCCGACGACCGGCTGATTAGCCGCATTTTCCTCTTGGAAGGATGGCTGATCTCCTTGTTGGGCGTTGCGACGGGGATTATAGGCGGACTTATCGTCTGTTTCCTGCAGCAGCAGTTCGGGCTCCTGGGCATGTCGGGAAACTTTTTAGTGAATGCCTACCCTGTGCGGGTGTTGTGGACGGATGTGCTGTCGGTCGCCTTGTCGGTGGCCGCCATAGGTTTTCTGGCGGCGCTGATCCCGGCGCGTTATGTGAAACGGTTTAAGTGAAATACTTCAAAATCCTTTCCCTGTCCTCATTTTATGATTACGGATTTCCCGGTTCCGTAAATTATGCTTATCTTTGTGTCCGAAATTTAATATTTTATGGATACAAATTACATTACATTTGAAGAACAACAGGCGCAGCAAAAAATTCTCACAGGCTTTTTCACTAAAGTTTACGGATGGATGTGTGCCGGACTGTTAATTACCGCATTGACGGCTTGGTATACGGTTAATTCCGAAGTTATGCTACAGGCTATTTTCGGTAACCGGATGGTGTTTTTCGGATTGATTATTGCTGAGCTAGTACTTGTAGGCGCCGTGGCAGGCGCTATTCAGAAACTGTCCGTTGCTACGGCCTCCCTGTTGTTTGTGGTGTATTCGGCCTTGACGGGACTTACCTTGTCGGTGGTTTTTCTGGCGTATACGGCCGAGTCTATAACCAACGCTTTTTTGGTGACCGGCGCTACTTTTGGTGGCATGAGCCTTTTCGGTTTAACAACCAAGAAAGACCTCACATCCTGGGGACGCCTTCTGTTCATGGCCTTGATAGGCTTGATTATTGCTACCGTAGTGAATATCTTTTGGGCCAGTTCTACTTTGTATTGGATCACTACTTACGCCGGCGTGCTGATTTTCACAGGACTGATAGCCTACGATTCGCAGAAATTGAAAATGATAGCGCTGCAAACTGATGATGAAACCGCCAAGGCCAAATTATCCATTCTGGGAGCACTGAGCCTCTACCTTGACTTCATTAATCTTTTCCTGATGCTGTTGCGCATCTTCGGACAAAGGAAGTAGCCTGCAAATTATATCTCAAAATCTTCCGGCTTGTACCACGCATAAAACCTGCCGGACGAGGGAACAAATTTAAGCACGCAGAAATCCGGGTCGGTATACGACTTTTCCGGATAGGCGTTTTTGAATTTTGATTGCCAGTATCTTTCCTTGATGACTAAGTCGGACACTATTTCCATGTGCCCCTTGAGCATACAACCTTTCCACACCAGCTTGCGACTGTAAAAGTAAACGCTTGCTTTCGGGTTTTGGCTTATTGCAGCAGCAAATTTCGAAGATGTATTCGTGCAAAAATACATTTCATTGATGGACTCCCTGTGCTTGCCGGGCACTACCGCCTTAACAAGCGGGTAGCCGTCTTGTCCCACACAGGATAGTATAAAAGTATTCACACTTTTATACAACTTTTCAGCTTTTTCTTTTGTTGTTGTCATTGGGGTTAGCATTGCAATTTGCTTTCTATTAGAAGTTTATTATACTATATCTTCTTGATATTCTAAACATTTCTCAATTATCTGTTTTGAGTATTTTAATTTGTCAAAAATATCGTTATTCGCAAGGTTTAATATCCGCCGCCGTTCAAAAATCATGTGATTTGTTGTGACGTCTTTACTGAAACCAAAGTGTCCATTTGTGTTTTTGAGGTCGTAGGGCATAAACACAGAATGAATAAATGGTTGTCTGTAGTATTTTAAATAATTTTCATAGCGAAAAGTTTCATTTTGTTTGCTAAACCAGTCTTTTCCACATGCACATTGTCCTAACACAACAATTGTGTTCGGATTTTTGTCCTCAAAAGGAATCCATGCAACAATATCTAATCCTTCTTCTTTGCTATTGTAATCTGATATTTGCTCTATTTCTTCATTGTTGCATTCCAAGTTAATATCATTGGCTAGTTGCCTTATTTTTGTTTTTATATTTCCTTTATAAATATTGTTGTTCGCAAAATTTAAGACGTTCGCTGAAGGCAGATAGGTTTTTAAAACTGATTCTGAAAGTACTTCAAATTCAGATGTAATTTCAGGCTGTAGCTTTTTGAATGATTTTAAGGAAGATGCAACTATCAAGTACAGATAAAGTTTTTGTTGTTCGGTCAAATGATCTTTATCTATTAATTTAATTCCCTTTTCTGAATCCATTTTAAAAGGGTAGGCATTTTGATAAATCGTTTTTCGTTCTTTTATGTACTCAAAAATTATGTCAACAAACTTTTCTGCCGAATCATATTGTTGAGCATCAATTTGACCAATATTTCCATCTGTTGGATTTGGCAAATTAAATTTTTCTCCGCTATCTTGTATTCTGTCTATTACATCAGATAGAGAAACAAAATCATTTGAGAATAAGCAGACTAATTCAACATAGTCTGCGTAAATGTGTATTTTTGATTTTGTTTCGTTGGGTAATTTTACCGAAAAAGAAGAGAATTGTTCGGATATATTTATGTTAAAGTTCTTCATCAAATTTACCTGATTCAAAGTCATCCTTTACTGTTTTTATTTTTCGCACAATTCTATTGATTTCCGTCAAATCATCTAATAAGTTAGAATATGGTCTTTTAATTCTTGTAGTTAAACCATCGGCTTTTTTTAATTGATTAATGGCATTTTTCATCGCATTCTCAAATTGTATATCAAATTCATCAGTAAATTCGATAGCAGTAAAAAGATCTTCTCCAGCTTTGAATGCACGCAATGCCATTGGCGAAGCAATTACTTTGTTAAGCGTATTTAAATTTTCACTATCCCCAATTATTTTATTGGGCAAACTTTTATCAAATAACCATTTTGTCCATTCATACAAATTATCATACTCGATATTTTCAGCAGGATTTTCTTTTTCTAGATCCACACCAAGAAAATCAGCTATATTCGAACGGCTTAAACTATCTGCCAAATAGTTGAAATAAAAGGTGGTATCACTCAAATCTTTTATCTTATAGAAGTCATTGTTTTCTATTATTTCATATAATTTATAACCTGCAAGAACTCGAACAACATAGTCTTTACGACTACCTATCATTTTTGCAATTTCTCTGCTTGCAGAATTTATTGTGTCGCTTGGAAAATAATCATCTTTCAATTTTGTTAAATAACGAGCCTTTTCTAACAATTTCCAAGATTTAATACCTGTTATATGTCTATAACCAAGATATTTCAAGATTTCATCTTTGTTATCAAATATTAAACAGGGTATTTCATTTGGAATATTATGCTTATCTGTTTCTACAATTACTTGAGCTATTTTACTTTTATATACTTCCCCAATTTCTGGATTGTGCAATAATTTTACAGCGGAAAGCCTGCGGTTACCTTCAACAACAAGATATTTTTCTCCTTGTTTGACGACTAATAGCTGTTCTCCTTCAAAGAAACCATTCTTGCCAATGGCTAACATTAGTTCTATCAATGAAGCATCTGATAAAAGAAAATTAATTATTTCTTTTTCATTTTTACTATTGCTCATTGATTTTGGCAAACGAGGATTATGAGGGTCTAATAATAAATCCGCAACTGAAATTCTTTTAAAAATAGCGTTTGACATAGTTATATTTTTTATTTTCTTTCCCAATACTGATTAACTTTAAACAACTTCGCTTTGTCAAATTCTTTGATATTGGAAATTGCTTGTCCTTTCTGAATTTTTTCCATACTTCGGGCAATTGTTGTTGTTTCTTTACCCGAAAGTCCAAGAAATTTTTCTATTGGACGAGTGCTTTTGTCATTGATATTCATTAAAAAAGCAGTGGAACAAAGAGTAGAAAAATCAAAATCTTTTTGATTGTATTCTTCAATCCCTTGTGATAGCAAAACGATAGAAACGCCTTTTGAACGAATTTCTCGCAACATAGTTTCTAAAATTCTTTGATACTTTTTCTCTTTAAAAAGATTATGTGCTTCATCAATAATGATTACATAACGCAATGATTTACAGCCATGCTCTTCCGGACTGTCAGCCATATTCATAAATGAATTATAAATGTAATTAATTATCAAGAACAAAGAAGTAAAGCGAATTGAATCCGGCAAGCTTCCTGAAAGTGATAGATATGTATTTTTGTCTAAAAAATCGCATTCATTTTTACGATCTTCCAAAAAGATTTCGTAATAACTTAAATCGCTCATGATCTTCGTTAGCTTATCCTGCTTATCATAAATTTCCTGCAATTTTTCATTTATTTGCTGAATTGTTGGATAAGTTCCGCCTTTTTGTTCAATAAATGCCTCATTCGTTGCTTCACGTAAATTTAATACCTGTTTTTCGCCCAAATTATAGTATTTACAAACAATATCAACAAATTTATCAATTCCCAATTTCTTATTTGTGTCATTTACATTGTCAATAAAAGTGAGCGGATTTATCGGGAATTTTTGTTGTGGAACATTAATAAACTGTGTTTTTGTGTTGGTAAAAAAATATTCGTACTTTTTAATATCGTCTTGTTTCAAACCTTTGAAATCTAAAAAAATAAAATTCACTTGTCCGTGCGATTTTTCGTAAAGTTGTGAAACAAAATCAAGTGCAAATTGTGTTTTTCCTGTTCCCGAATTGCCTGCGACAGCAATGTGTGCATTATCATATTTTTGAATGTCGTTGATTGAAAAATAAATTGGCTCATCTGTATCAATAATTTTTCCAACTTCTAATTTTATTAAACCTGAAAAATATGATTTATCAATGTGTTGTTGATTATTTTTGACATGTCCAAGTGAAACATTCAAATCTATTAAATGAACTGTTCCTTTTTCAATATATTCATTTAAAAAGTCAAAAAATGTATAATCACTTGCGTTAAAAATATTGTCCAAAAGTTCTAATCCGTGGTCAATATGTAGTTTTACATACTTTTGAATATTTTCGTCTGTTCGATAAATTCCATAGTACTGACAAATCAATGCAATATAAAATTCTTTATGTTTTGTATCGAATAAAATATGTTCTTTGTACTCTTTACCTTTAGAGTCATAAACAGAAAAATCATTGCTTGAAAACTTCTTTTCTTTTTGCAATGAAAAACCCAACGCAATTCGAGCAATTACATTCTCAGGCGTACGGTCTGCCAATTTGGGCGTAAGACGACGAATAATTTCCTGACTTTTTTCTGAAGTTTTTATATTAATTTGCATTGTAAATCTGATTATAAGTATTTAAAAAATTATCGGGCATTGTTTCCAGAAACTCCGAACTATCTGTAGTAGTGTTTTTTATCAAAAACGCTTTGCAAACATTCGGCTGCAGTAAGGCATATTCTTTTTCGTTCAGTTCTTTATTTATCAAGGGAAAAATCACTACTTGTTTTGATACATTCGGATAGAAGTTTTGGATAATATTTTCAGCATGCTTTTCGTCAAATTTCTGCATTGGACTATCAATAAATACAGGAAATTCAATTTCAGATTCCTCAACGAGTGAACTTAGCAACGCTGAAGCATACATTTGCCTTTCGCCCATCGACAACGAACTTTTGTCAATAATATGATTGCTTTGATTATATAAAACAATATCAATATCATCGCTCGCAAAACTAATATCAACAACTACTTTTTTGATAAAGTCTTTTTTGTGCAAAAGTGCTGTGAGAGAATTTAACATTTTCTCTTGCAGAGATTCTTTCTTTTGCTCTTTGAATTGGGTTATAAAATTTTGCAACTTGCTGATTAATTGTTTTGTTTTCTGTTCTTTTTCAGAATATTGCGTTGAGTCATCAATCTTTTTACGCAAGATTTCTTGTTTTTGTTTGAATGCTTTTATTTGATTTCCAAACTCGCCAATATCTTGATTTTGTTTTGCAATTTTGTCATTGATTTCGGCAATTTCATTGTCAAGAGCTTCTTTTTTAGTCCTCAAACTTGCTATGTAATCATTGTCTGACGATTTTTCAGCCTCTCGAATTTTCCGAGTTATTGAATCTAATTGGTTTTTGATTGACGAATATTCTGTATTTAAGCGGGAAAAGGAATTTTTGAAACTATTTTTTATTGTACTAATAAGTTGATTAAATTCTCGCACTTGTGTGTCTGAGAAATCGTGCAAAATTTGCAAGTTTTCATCAACCTCTTCTGTGTCAGAGAAGAAATATTTTTTTACAAGTAAAATAATTTGTTTTTTGAAAAATTCTTCTGTTTTTACATCGACTGCAAAATCAAGTTTTCTTTTTTCATTTTCAATTTCTTGTTTGATTTTATTAGTCTTTTCACTTACATCGTCTTGTTTGAATTTTTGTTCTGACAATTTACGCTCTTTTTCAAGTTGTTCCGATACATTGAGTAGATTCTCTCCGGCCAAAGCAAATGGAATTAAATCAAACAATTCTTTTAATTGCTCTTGCGTTTCTGATTTTTGCAATTCTAATGTAGATTGGGTTTCTTTGAATTTTTGTAATTCTTCTAACGACATTTTATCGCCTTCACGAATTAGTTTTATTTGAATATCAGCAACTTCTTTTTCTTTTAGATTTTTATTCTGGGTTAAAGTGTTAATAAAAGTTTCAGCAGTTTCTAATTCAATTTGCTTATTTTCAATATCAGTTTTCAGCTGATTGAGCTCTTTTATTTCTTCTGGTTTTGCTGATTTTCTTCTGTATTCATCTTGCTTGTCTTCAAGCGTTGTTTTTAAATCCTCATATTTCTGAATACCTAAAACTTCAGAATAGGCGCGACTTAACTGTCTGCGCTGCTCGTTAAGATTAATTTCTGCGAGCGATACAATTTTTTCTGCATCGAAAAAGAAAAATTTTGCAATGGCAATCGGCAAAATAAAATCACGGATGAAAACTTCCTCGCCTTTTTGATTGTCTTTTGTTAAATCTTCAATCAATTCATTTTGATAACCGTCAATCAAAACTTCTACTTTATCTGAATTAGAAGATAAAACATTGTAAGTTCGTTTTATGGCTACTTCTTTACAAGTGATTTCTGGAATTTTCACATCAGTAAAAGTTATCGAAACTGAAAATTCACTTTCGCCATTTTCACGGGCTTTTCGGTTAAGACATTCTTCTATATACTTAGTGTAATTTCCTTTGTCTTTGATTTCCTTATTATAAAGTTCATCAACTTGTTCCATTTGCTTTCCGTACAAGCACCAAACAAGCGACATTAGAAAAGTGGTTTTTCCAAAACCGTTTTGTCCGCTAATAACAATAATGTTTTTATCGTCAGTCGGCAATAAGGAAATTCGGTTCCTGCCTTTGTAAATTCGGAAATTATCGAGTTCTATTTCTTTGATATACATTATACAGTCTCCTTCTGAAGATATTTTTCAATTACTCTTTCCATATCGTCTTTCAAACCTTTTTTGCGATTCATTAACGCTTTATGCTTTTGCAAAGTCAAAAGTTCTTGAATTAAATCGTAATCAGACGGATTTTCGCTACAAACTGATTTCAGTAAATCAATTTCTTTTTCGAGCCGGTCGTCAATATTTTTCATATCTAATTCTTTATTGTAAATATTGTTGTAAATTTCTGATATTTTGTAGGTGAAATACAAATCTCTGTGCCAAATCACCTGAATAGCGATGAGTTCTTGATTTGTGATCAATTCAATTTTTGGATTAATTTTTTGCATTTCTTTTTGTGCGGTAAGAATTTGTCGCAAAAGTTTTGCTCGGTAATCAATCGTGTAATTCCCCTGATTATGACCATCTTCTGTTACCGCATATTGTCCGTTTCTGCGAGTCGTTTCTCGGTTTTCAGAGATATTTCGATTCTCAAACATACTGTTTCGCAAATCAAGTAATATTTTCAACCACTCCATTCCGTTTTTTACTTGTGCAGTCATTGACTTATCTTCTTTCACAACCGTGCAAGTCCAACAACCGAAACGACTTTGTCCACAAGCCCCATGAGATTTGTCTGTTACCATTGTCGGACATTCGTAGTCGTCTGCGCTTGCATCAAAGTAAATTTGAAAAAGTTGCGAGTTGTCAGCTCCCCAAGGCGAAGTCATTTTATTGATAATGTACCAAACTTCTTCTAACATCAACTCTTTAATTGGAGAATACACAAAAGTGCTTGCATGGTGTGGGTGTTTTGTTAGTCGTTTCCCTCGAATTTCGTGTTTTTTTATTGAATTTGCACGAGTTACACTTTCACTTCTGCGGGTTCCAACTAAAATTATAGCCTCTCCGTTTTCGGCAACTTGTTCCAAAATAAAACGAGAAGTTGGTTTTATTTTCATTCTTTCCGTGCACCAACGGAATGTGTTATTTGGTACAGGATAGCCACGCCCGACCACATTTACCCAAAAACTATCTTCTAATCGGGGAATAGTTTTTTGTACTTTTATCGGTAAATTTTGTTCTACAGCAGCTTGCTCAATTTTCACTAAAATTCCTTCAACATAATTCTGAATAACAGGGTTTTCTACAAGTGTATCATTACAAACAACATAAATTTCTCGTTTTCGTTCCTCATCAGGAACTTGTCGGATTGCGTGCCAAACTAACTGTAAAAGTACTGTAGAATCTTTACCACCACTGAAGCCGATAATCCAAGGACGAAGATGATCGTCAATCAAATATTGGTCTATAAGTTCTGATATTATGTGATTTATGCGTTTGCTCATATTCCCTCATTCTAAGTTATTTTGAACATCAAAAGTGTTTTTAAATTCTTACAAAGATATAATTATTTTCGTGTTTTTCAAGGGGAAATGTAAAACATAATAGCAATCAATGATTTAGCCCTTTATGTTTTCTAAATACAAAACACCGCGTACAGCGGCACGGATTTTACGCCGTTTTCCAATCCGAAGTTCTTTTTGGATATGCGGATAGCATAAGGACACTTGTATTTCTCCATAAAAATGCCTAAACTTTTAGAGCGCACCCGTACGCCTGCTTTCACTTCAACCGGAATAACATCCATGCCTTTTTGAATCACAAAGTCCATCTCGGCGGTGTTATCGTTTTTCCAGTAAAATAAAGGTGTCAGGTTGGCAGAGAGCGCTTGTGCCACATAGTTTTCAGCAATGGCGCCAATGAAAGTGCCGTCGGTTTCCAGCGGAGACAATATGGCCTGCGCCGCTATGCCCGACTGCATAGTCAGCATTCCCACGTCTGCCATGTACAGCTTGAAATCGCTCAGGTCAACATGCACTTTGATCGGCATAATACCGCGGGCTATTTTTTGGCATTTAAGTACCACGCCTGCGTATTTAAGCCATTCGATGGATTCGCCGAAAATAGTAGCACTCCCGCCTTTTTGTACAACACTGTATTGAAATTTATGATTCTCTTTGGCCAGTTGGGCAGGGATGGATTCATAGCATGCCCGTATTTTTATGCTTACGGCAGGCTCGGCATATTTGGCCATATCGGCAATGTATTCTTTAAGAATCCTGTTTTGGATGTCTGCCGTCGCTACGAAGCTGTTGGTGTTGAAAAACGCTTTTACAGCAGCGGGCATGCCGCCCACCAGCAAGTATTGGTTATAAAGCGTAATGGCTATTGAATGCACGTCTAAAGGCTCGTTGGAGTCGAAATGCTGACGAATTAATCCGGCGAGATGCGCTTTGTCCGATGCCCATAAAAATTCTTCAAAATCCATAGGGAAGAGCGTGAGTTCGTCAACCTTGCCTACCGGAAAGGAGTATTTTTTCCGGTTGATGGCCACTCCCAGCAAAGAACCCGCGGCTACAACATGGTATTCGGGCGCTTGTTCGCAAAAATATTTCAACGAAGTCAAGGCCCTTTCACTCGTCTGGATCTCATCTAAAATGATCAATGTTTTTCCCGGAATAATCCGTTGCGAGTGTGCTGACTCCAAATATTGGATAATGGGGGCAGGTGTAATGTTTTCCTCAAATTTCTCTGCTAAGGCTTTGTCTGTTTCAAGATTGACAATAATGCAGTTGTCGAATTCATGCCGGCCAAATGCTTGCAGAATATAGCTTTTGCCCACCTGGCGCGCACCGTTAACGATGAGCGGCATCCTCCCGGACTTATTTTTCCATTGGACTAACTCATCATAAATTTTCCGTTTCATTGCATGTATATTTTGGGACAAATATACTTTTATCTATGGAAAAATACAAATTTTACCTATTTTTTCATAGATAAAAATAATTTGACCGGTGAAATTGGCTTTTTACTTTTGTTACTCACTTTGTTGCCACCAAAAGAAAAAGCACCTGCATTTATTATTGCAAGTGCTTGGTTCTCTGTGGCTCCTCAGCCAGGACTTGAACCTGGGACCCCCTGATTAACAGTCAGGTGCTCTAACCAACTGAGCTACTAAGGAATTTTTTAAACGGACTGCAAAAGTAATGGAAATTTCGGAAATATGCAATACCTTTGTGAAAATTTTGCTTTTTTATGGA